>Ga0256404_1009809_pt1 | contig 13535 bp, 10 predicted proteins | sample RumenRJG_01DNA_FD_185990 | JGI IMG/M metagenome (GOLD analysis project Ga0256404, IMG submission 185990) | Bovine rumen microbial communities from Lethbridge, Alberta, Canada - RJG_01 | ecosystem: Host-associated > Mammals > Digestive system > Stomach > Rumen | place: Canada: Alberta | collected...
GAGGATGGCCTACGGGTTCCGCAACGTCGACAACCTCATCGCGCTGGTGATGCTGAGATGCTCCGACCTCGAGGTCACGCTGCCGGGGAGGGCCGTCTAATGGACCCACACGTTCTCACGATGGCTCTATAAATCGTCTCTTAAAGAAGCACTGCAGGTAACCCTTCCTTCTGGATGATCGGGTAAGCCCATATCCAGAGAGGAAGTAGAACATTCCAACGGCCAAGTAACCAGCAGCCTGAAGCGTGTGGTTTAACGCGAATCCCAAATCCACACCCGAGAATTGAAAGAGATGATGCGCTAGCACCACTAATGCGAGAATGCCCCTCATGCACGTTGTCGAATACCTCGAGAGGACTTCATCACGGTTGCTCTGAATTTGGAAGAACATATATGGATAGACCTTGCTTATTCTCGCTGTAGGATTTTGTGCCTACGCTAGCATAGTTTCTCAGATGGCAGCCCTGGGCGTTTGTTTCTAGTGGTACTTAAGCGAGCTTACGGTCTTATTCACTAAGTGACTCACCCGCCTGCACGCGGTAACATGTAACACTGATTCCGAACGATACTGGAGTGTTCAAGCAGTGAAACCTAACGAGTTCATAGCGCTTCTCAGGAGCCACCGGTTGCTTCTGGTGGTGGTCCCGCTTGTGGTGGCGATTGCTACGGGGGCGGTGAGCTGGTTTTTCTTGCCCAACGAGTACACCGCAGAGGTCAGCATCTACGCCATGGCAAAGAGCGAGACGGCAAACGACGCCACGGGCGACGTGATCTACAGCGACCTCAATGCGTCGCAGCTGCTGGCCAACGACTTCGCCGAGCTGGCAAAGAACGACCAGATACGTGCGGCCACGGCGGAGAGGCTCGGCCTCGAGGACCTGACCGCCTTTGACATAGACATCAAGTCTTCCTCCACCACGCGCATCATCAAGGTGGACGTGACGGCGCAGGACCCGAAGGCTGCTGCCGCGGTGGCCAACGAGCTGACCAACCAGATCGGCCAGACCGCCACGCGCGTGATGGACGTGGAAGCCGTGAACGTCATCAACGCGGCGCAGGTGCCTGACCAGCCGAGCGGTCCTCCGCGCGTGCGCTTTGTAGTGCTGTCGCTCCCCGTGGCCTTGCTTGCCGTGATACTCGTCCTTGTTGTCCGCGCCAAGGTCGATACGAGGGTGCATAGCGGGTCCGACGTGGAGGACCTTCTGAGTGTCAGCGTGATTGGGCATGTGCCGACGGCGAGTGGAAAGCGGGGATAGATGTCACTTTTCAAGAAGAAGTCCGCTGGCTACTACGGGTACGGCTACGGTGGTGCCGGTGACATGGACAACTCCTTCAAGACCATCCTGGCCAACATCCGCTTCATGGACGTGGACGACCCGATCAAGACCATCGTCATGACGAGCGCAGTGCCCAGCGAGGGCAAGAGCTTCGTGGCGCTAGGCCTAGCCCGCGCCATCGCGTCCTCGGGCAAGTCGGTGCTCCTGGTGGAGTGCGACCTCAGGCGGAGCTCGCTTGCCGGCCGCCTGGGCGTCCATGCCAAACACGGCCTCTATGCGGTGCTGAGCAATGCGGCGTCCTTTGAGGACAGCGTGATGCCCACGCAGGCGAAGGGCCTGTATTTCTTGGACGCCGAGCCCAGGATTCCCAACCCCAGTGATCTCTTCAATAGCCGCAGGTTCGAGGTGTTCCTCGCCGCCGTGCGGAAGACGTACGACTACGTGCTGCTGGACACGCCCCCCGTGGGCGCGTTTGTCGACGCGGCCGTGCTCAGCCGCCTGGCCGATGCCACCTTCCTGGTGGTGCGGGAGAATTACACGCGCCGCGAGCAGGTGGTGGCCGCCTACGATCAGCTGGTGAAGGCGGGCGGCAACGTGGCTGGCGTCATCATGAACTACTGCTCGCGCGGCGGAGGGGATTACTACTATTACGACAAGTACTACGACCATTACTCGGATGGTGCTGCGAGCGGCCAGAGCGCCCGCGCGGACGCGAAGGCCACGGCGGCGCGCGACCGCAGCGGCAAGGTGGTGAGCTCTCCTTCCCGTATGAGGAGCGCGCGAGAGATTGCAGGCGCGCACGCTGTCGGGGCGGAGAAGGGCGTCGTGGAGAAGCCAGTGCCGACGCCGAGAGGCAAGTCGTTCAAGTAGGGGATGCGTTCGAGTAGGGATGCGCGAACGGAAACCGCGCAAACGGAAACCGAGTAAACCAGGCAAGGGTAGACCATGGCAAATGCCAAGCACATAAAAGGGCAAGATGACACGCGTGCCGCTTCTACTGAGGCGAGTGGCAGGCACACCTCAGGCGGCAAGCACGCTTGTGGTGACAGGCGTACCGCGGTGATCGCCGCTGTTATTGTGGTAGCGATTGTGGCGGTGCTTGCGGTGGTGCTAGGTGGCCTCGGGTCTTCAGGTGTCCTATCGTCAGGGTCCGAACAGGCGATTGTGACCGAAGGGTCTGACGCGGCATCCGGGCAGGCGTCGGGGAGCGCCGCGGCGGATGCGGAAGAGAGCGGTTCGTCGAGCGCCGCCGCTGCGGCTGGCGGGGAATCCTCCGCGGAGGATTCGTCCGCTGAGGATGCGGCGTCGGAACGCCTGAGCGCTGATCCCTCGAAAACATTCACGGAGCAAGCGGATTTTGCTGCGCTCTCGTACCCGCAGAGGTGGAAGGATGTGTGCCGTATCGAGACCGATAAGAGCTCGGCCCGGTATTACGCAACCGTGCGCCCCGACGAAGAGGTACTGCTCTTTACCGTATCCTCGCAACCTATCGACGGCGGGTCCCTGCTCGGTAGCCTTGATGGCCAGGATTTGTATCTAAAAACCGAGGAGCCGAGCTTTGGCAAGGATTGGCAAGAGTACGAAAAGTCCGAGGTGCTCGCCATGCTGGAGGACGTCAATGTCCTCATTGATGGGTTGACCGCTACTCCTGGTTTTACCGCTACTGACAACTGACACCCACGTGGGTGTACCTTGCCAGCCGTGACCTCGGCGGTACTGTCTTGACGGCAGTCGCTCCGGCGGAAGACCACCGTTCTTTCCTTCCGTCGCCTCCACGCCGACGGAAGGCGCTCGTCGAAGGCTGAGCTGCGGGTTTGTGGTGACGGAACTCTTCCGTCGGCGTTACGTGCCATCAAGGACGACCGATGCCCGCACTCGTCGGCGCGCGGGGATGTTTCGGACATGGGGAGACCGGCACGCCGCGCGGAACCGTTGCCCTGTCCAGAGAGTAAGATACGGGCGAAGAAGAAAAGACGCTCTCGTCGATGGGAGATCGTATGTCTTGCGAACGTGTCATTGTGTCTTCGCGTGTCTTCACGGGGATGGGTGACCGGACCCGCGCGCTGGCCATCGGCATCAACGGCGGCCTGATCACGGCCGTCGTGCCCGCCGACCAGGCTGACGCCCTCGTCGGACCCGCGACTGATGTGCGCGACTACGGCGACGCCCTCATCACCTACGGCCTGCACGACGCGCACGAGCACGTGCTCCACGCGGCTCTCTTCCCCTCGGCGCTCGCGACGCAGTACGTCGGCACGAGCGAGGAAGACGAAATCGCGCACCTGGTGGAGTTCGCGCGGACGCTGCCCGAGCCGGGCGGTGCGGGCGGTACGGACGGTGCGGGCGACCCCGGCTGGGTGCTCGCGCACGGCTGGCGCTCGGCGCTCTGGAACGACCCGACCACCCCGACCAACGCCAAACTCAATGCCGCCTTTCCCGACCGCCCGGTCGCGCTGTACTCCGGCGACTCCCACACGCTCTGGCTCAACGCGCGCGGCCTCGCCGAGCTCGGCATCGACGAGGCGACCGAGCCCCCCGCGGGCGGCAGCTTCGACCGCGACGCCGACGGCCACCTCACGGGCGTCCTGCACGAGGCCGCGTCGATGGCCTACGTCGCGCGCCTGATCGGCATGCTGCCCGACGACGCGCTGCTCGCCGTCTACCGCGACTACATCCGCCGCCTCAACGCGATGGGCATCACCGCCGTCTGCGATATGGCCCTCTCGCTCATCCCGGGCGCCGACTCCATCCGTCCCGACATCTACCGGCGCCTTCTTGACGCGGGTGAGCTCACGGTCCGCGCGCACCTCTTCCCGACGCTCACCGAGGACGAGTCCAACCTCGAAGACATGCAGGCGGCCCTGACCGGCCCGATGCTGCGCGCGCCGGGCTTCAAGCAGTTCTTCGACGGCGTGAGCAGCGAGCACACCGCCTGGTGCAGCGAGGAGTACGCCAACCCGCGCTTCCCCGGCGATGTGGGCAGGCCGACCGTGCCGCCCGAGCACATGCGCGAGCTGGTGCTGGCCGCCGCGAGCCGCGGGCATGCCGTGCGCATCCACACGATCGGCGACGCCGCGGTGCGTGCCGCGATCGATATCTTCGACGAGGCCTACCGCACCTACGGCGCGCCGAGCCAGGGCGCCAACACGATGGAGCACATCGAGGACATCCAGCCCGCGGACATCGCCCGCCTGGCGCAGGCGCACGTGGTCGCCTCGGTCCAGCCGCCCCACATCGTGCTCAACCTCGTGCAGCCCGACCGCGATCTGGGCCCCGAGCGCGCGGCGCGCATGTGGCCGTTCGATGAGTTCGAGCACGCGGGCGTCACGACGGCGTACGGGACCGACGCCCCGGTCGTGGGCCCGAGCAGCATGGACGTGCTCTACACGGCTGTGACGCGCCGGACGCCCGATACCCACGAGCCGGCTGACGGCTGGCACCCCGAGCACCGCGTGAGCCGCGCCCAGGCGCTGCGTGCGTACACGGCGGGCTCCGCCGCGGCGGTCGGCCGCGAGGACGAGCTCGGTACCATCGCACCCGGTCGCTGGGCCGACCTCGCCGTCTGGGACCACGATCTGCTTACCTGTGCGGACGACGAGATTCAAGGCACCCGCTGCTTGGCCACCTATGTGGCGGGCGAGGCGGTCTACGAGGCGTAACGGTCGGTGCAGAGCCACGCGAACAAGCGCGAACAAGGAAGGTTTGTCTGATGAAAACGCTCTACCTGGAATGCCGCATGGGCGCCTCGGGCGACATGCTGATGGGGGCTCTGGGCGAGCTGGTCGACCAGCGGGAGTTCGTCCGCCGGATGAACGGCCTCGGCCTGCCGGGCGTGCAGGTGGAGGCGACTGCCGCCGCGCGGTGCGGCATCCACGGGACCCACATGCGGGTGACGGTGCACGGCCACGAGGAGCTGGAAGACGAGCAAATCCACGAGCACGACCATCATCACGAGCATCATCACGACGATGCTTACGATCACCACCACCATCACGAGCACCGCCACCTGCACGACGTTCGTGTCATCATCGACGAGCTCGACATCTCGGCGGCCGTGAAGAAGAACGCGGGAGAGGTCTACGCCCTCATCGCCGAGGCGGAGGGGAGGGCCCACCGTGCGAGCGTCGACGAGGTCCACTTCCACGAGGTGGGCGCACTCGACGCCGTGGCCGACGTGGTCGGCTGCTGCCTGCTGATGGAGATGGTGGGCGCCGACCGGGTGGTCGCCTCGCCCGTCGCGGTCGGCGGCGGCACGGTGAGCTGCGCGCACGGCATCCTGCCCGTGCCCGCGCCGGCGACGGCAGCCCTCCTGGAGGGCATCCCCAGCTACGCCGGGCCCGTGGAGTCCGAGCTCTGCACGCCGACGGGGGCGGCGCTGCTGCGGCATTTCGCTTCTTCCTTTGGCCCGCAGCCCCTCATGCGCGTCGAGGCGGTGGGCTACGGCCTCGGCACCCGCGACTTTGCCCGTGCCAACTGCCTGCGCGCCTTCCTAGGCGAGGCGCAGGAATCTGTAGGTGCCGTCACTGACCCTGCCGCCGTCGCGCAAGACCCCGACGACCAGATCGTCGAGCTCTCCTGCAACCTGGACGACCAGACGGGCGAGGACGTGGCCTACGCGTGCCAGGTCCTGCGCGCCGCCGGCGCCGTCGACGTCTGGGCGACGCCCCTCCTGATGAAGAAGGACCGTCCGGGCACCATGGTCACCTGCCTCTGCCGTCCGGCTGACCGCGACGCCATGGTCGACCTCATGTTTGCCCACCTCACCACCATCGGCATCCGCGAGGCGCGCCTGCGCAGGCATGTCCTCGCGCGGGAGGTGACGGCGGTCGAGACCTCGCTGGGCCCGGTGCGCGTCAAGCGCTCGTGGGGTCACGGCGTGGAGCGCGAGAAGCTGGAGCACGACGACCTCGCGCGCATCGCGCAGGAGCGGGGGCTCACGCTGGCAGAGGTGCGCCGCAGGGTGGAGTCCGAGCGCGCCTGAGGCCCGTCGCCTTTAGGCCCCGGACGCCCCGGCGCGCCGCCCGACTCCCCCGGCAGTCGCCCGCTGGCACGCCGCCCGAGGCCGGGCCATCAAGGTGTCCGCCGGCGGTGCTACCATATCTGTAAGCGTATCGGCCGCGGCCCGCGCTGTTCGTCTTCCCGACTGACTGGGCCACGCCGCAAGGATGGAGGATCTCATGAGCGCACCCGTACCCGGCACCAACGGCAACGTGCACGTCCCCTACGAGGAGCGGACCGGTGAGGAGTCGGTGGTCTTCTTCACTCGCGACCTGAGCCCGGAGGGGCTGCTGCGCATCTACGACCGCGTGAGCTCCGTGCTCACCGGCAAGATCGCCGTCAAGCTGCACACCGGCGAACCCGAGGGTCCCAACATCATCCCGCGTCCCTGGGTGCGTACGCTGATGGAGCAGCGCCTGGCCGACGCCGGCACCATCGTGGAGACCAACACCTACTACGCGGGCGGCCGCTATACCACCGAGGAGCACCGCAAGACGCTCGAGACCAACGGCTGGACTTTCTGCCCCGTGGACATCATGGACGAGGACGGCGTGACCACCCTGCCCGTGGAGGGTGGCAAGTGGTTCAGCGAGATGCACGTGGGCGACCACCTGCCCCGCTACGACTCCTTCCTGGCGCTCACGCACTTCAAGGGGCACACGCAGGGCGGCTTCGGCGGGTCAAATAAGAACATCGGCATCGGCTGCGCGGACGGCCGCATCGGCAAGGCCGAGATCCATACGACGCCCGGCTCTGACGACCAGTGGGACATTGCCAAGGAAGAGTTCATGGAGCGCATGACCGAGAGCACCAAGGCCACGGTGGACCACTTCGCCGGCCACATCGCCTTCATCAACGTGATGCGCAACATGTCGGTCTCCTGCGACTGCGAGGGCAAGGGCGCCGAGCCCGTCATGACCCCCGACGTGGGCATCCTGGCCTCGCTGGACATCCTGGCCGTGGACTCCGCCTGCGTGGACGCCATCTACGCGATGCCCTGCCACGCTGGCAAGCACATGATCGAGCGCATGGAGAGCCGCCACGGCCTGCGCCAGCTCACCTACATGAAGGAGCTGGGCATGGGCAACGACCGCTACCGCATCCTGGACATCGACCACGACGACCAGGTGGTCACAGTGGAGGACATCGTCCGCGACGTGACGCCCGGCTGGGAACCCGACGAGTACAATACCTTCCCCGGCCGCAACAAGGTGCGCGCGTAGGATATGGCAGGAAGACGAACGGTCGCGCCGGGGCTCGGCATGACGGGAAGACGAACGATTGTCTCGGGGCGCGGCGTGGCGTACGGGCAGATGGCTGCGACGAGGCTTGCGGCCGCACGACGGCTTGCGGCCGCACCACGGCTTGTAGCCGTGAGTGTCGTGGTGCCCTCATGAGTCAAGACATACGCGAAATACTCGAGGGCGTGCGCGCGGGCACCTTCTCGGTGGACGAGGCAGTGCTGGCCCTGCGCGAGGAGCCCTTTGAGGACCTGGGCTATGCCAAGGTGGACCTCCACCGGCAGGTGCGGCAGGGTGCCACGGAGGTGGTCTACGGCGAGGGCAAGACGCCCGATCAGATCGCGGGCATCGTCCGTGCGCTGGCCGCAGCCGGACAGGGTCGGGTGCTGGTGACCCGCCTCTCCGCCGACAAGGCGGCTGGGGTGCAGGGAGCCCTGCGTGGGCAGCCCGATGACGCCTCGCCCGATGCGACCTGCCTCGACGTGCCCTTTGCCTATCATCCCGAGGCACGCCTGGGTGTCTTCGGCGAGATGCCCGCCCCGTCCGGCCTCGGTACGGTGCTCGTGGCCTGCGCGGGCACGAGCGACCTCCCGGTCGCCGAGGAGGCCGCGCTGGTCGCGGAGTTCTACGGCAACGAGGTCGACCGCGTCTACGACGTGGGCGTGGCAGGACTCCATCGGCTGCTGGCCCATACCGACGAGATCATGGCCGCTTCGGTGATCGTTGCCGTCGCCGGCATGGAGGGCGCGCTCGCCAGCGTCATCGGCGGCCTTGTCAGCTGCCCCGTGATCGCGGTACCGACGAGCGTGGGCTACGGTGCCTCTTTCCAGGGCCTCACGGCGCTGCTCGCCATGCTCAACTCCTGCGCGTCGGGCGTCTCCGTGGTCAACATCGACAACGGGTTCGGTGCCGGTTTCCTAGCCAGCCGCATCAATCACATGGGGCTGGACGCGTGACAGGTGACCGTGACAGGTGACGGGGGATTGTCACATGATGGGCGGCCGTCGCGCAGTGACAGGTGACGGGGGATTGTCACATGGTGACAGGTGACGGGGGACTGTCACATGGTGACAGGTGACGGGGGACTGTCACCGCGGGGGATTGTCACATGACAGGAAGTCATCGTACGCCGCATGCGGGCGTGGGATGCCTGCCTGCGGTAGGATAGACGCATCACACTCGACTTCCAGCGCCCGTCTTCCCGGATTCGGCGCCAGGGAGGCACCGGGGAACTAGGGAGGACCTCATGCGGGACGGCTTCGTAAAGGTCGCGGCGCGCACGCCGGAGGTGCGCGTGGCCGACGTGGACTTCAACACCAAGGCCATCCTGGAGGAGGTGCGGCGTGCGCACGAGGACGACGACGCCAAGCTCGTCGTGCTGCCCGAGCTCTGCGTGACCGCCTACACCTGCGAGGACCTCTTCTGGCAGGAGACGCTGCTCGACGCCGCGGAGCGCGCGATCGGTACCATCGTCCGCGCGACGGCTGACTACGACATGCTGCTCTTCTTCGGCGCGCCGGTCCGCGTGAACGACAAGCTCTACAACTGCGCGATCGCCGCGTCGGCTGGCGAGGTGCTGGGCGTCGTGCCCAAGCTCTACCTGCCCACCTACAACGAGTTTTACGAGGGTCGTCACTTTGCGAGCGGCCCGCTCGACGCGGTCGCGATCGACCTGCCGCTCGCGGACGTGTACGACGTGCCCTTTGGCGCGCGGCAGGTCTTCTGCTGCGCCACGCTGCCCGAGCTCAAGGTCGCGGCCGAGATCTGCGAAGACCTCTGGGTGCCCGCGCCGCCCTCGATCGCCCACGCGCAGGCCGGCGCCACGGTGATCGTCAACCTCTCGGCCTCCAACGCCCTGGTCGGCAAGGCGGCCTACCGCCGCAGCCTCGTGACGAGCCAGTCCGCCCGTCTGATCTGCGCCTATATCTACGCGAGCGCGGGGGAGGGCGAGTCTACGCAGGACGTCGTCTTCAGCGCGCACGACATGGTCGCCGAGAACGGCTCCATGCTCGCCGAGAGTGCGCCCTTTGACGAGGGTTGCGCGACCTCCGAGATCGACGTCCGCATGCTGAGCTCCGAGCGCCAGCGCATGTCCACCTACGAGACCAGTGCCGCGCCGGTCGACGAGCTGGGCTACACCTACACCTCCTTCGCGCTCGAGGCGGCGCGCACGGGCGCAAAGACGCTGCTCACGCGCTACGTGGACCCGCATCCCTTCGTGCCCGACGACCCGGCGACGCGTGCCCAGCGCTGCGAAGACGTGCTCTCGATTCAGGCACACGGTCTGGCCAAGCGCCTGTCGCACACCCGCTCGACCCACGTGGTGGTGGGCGTCTCGGGCGGTCTGGACTCCACGCTGGCGTTGCTCGTGATCGCGCGCGCCTTCGACCTGGTAGGGCTGGACCGCGAGGGCATCCTGGCCATCACGATGCCGGGCTTCGGCACGACGGAGCGCACGCACTCCAACGCGCAGGACCTGGCCGACGCCCTGGGCGCCGAGCTGCGCGAGATTCCCATCGGGGACTCCGTGCGCCAGCACTTCGCCGACATCGGCCACGACGAGGCGGTGCGCGACGTGACCTACGAGAACTGCCAGGCCCGCGAGCGTACACAGATCCTGATGGATGTCGCCAATCAGGAGGGCGGCCTCGTGATCGGCACGGGCGACCTGTCCGAGCTCGCGCTGGGCTGGGCCACCTACAACGGCGACCACATGAGTATGTACGGCGTCAACGCCAGCGTGCCCAAGACCCTCGTGCGCCACCTCGTGCGCCACGTGGCGGACACGACGAGCTCCGCCGCGCTCACGCGCGTCTTGCTCGACGTGCTGGACACGCCCGTCTCGCCCGAGCTGTTGCCCGCCGAGGCCGACGGCACCATCGCGCAAAAGACCGAGGACCTCGTCGGTCCCTACGAGCTGCACGACTTCTTCCTCTACCAGGTGCTGCGCCGCGGCTTTGCCCCGCGCAAGGTCTACCGTCTGGCTTGCTACGCGCTGGGCGACACCTACGACGACGAGACGATCCTGCGCTGGCTGCGGACCTTCTACCGGCGCTACTTCGCGCAGCAGTTCAAGCGCAGCTGCCTGCCCGACGGCCCCAAGGTCGGCTCGGCGGCGGTCTCGCCGCGCGGCGACCTCCGCATGCCCAGCGATGCTGTCGTGACGCTGTGGCTCCGCGAGCTGGACGAGCTGTAGGACCCGCGGGCGCGCCGTTTGTCTTCGCGAGCGTGACGGTCCCCCGTCCCCTGTCACGCGCGCATTGCCACTCACAAAACCTAAGTCTGTCGATGTCAGATTTTTTCTAAATCTGTTGTTATATTTCGCGCGTCTGGGTATAGTTCACAACGTTGGTAAAAAAGACGCCCTCGGCCGCGCGGAGATGCACGGCGGCCCACGGGTGCGGTAGCCGGCGGGCCTGGCGGCCTGCGGGCGCAACAACAAGGAGGTTCTTAGTTATGACACTGAAACCGCTGGGCGATCGCGTCCTCGTCAAGCCCGCTCCCAAGGAGGAGAAGACTTCCACCGGCCTGCTCATCAGCTCCGGCGCGCAGGAGAAGCCGCAGCGCGGCGAGGTCATCGCCGTGGGCGAGGGCAAGCGCGACCAGAACGGCAACCGCATCCCCCTCGACGTCCAGAAGGGCGACCAGGTCTACTACGGCAAGTTCGGCGGCAACGAGGTCAAGATCGACGGCCAGGACTACCTGCTCCTGCGCGCCGACGACATCTACGCCATCATTTCTGAGTAGGTATAGCTACCGGGTGGCCTGAGACGGCGGCGACGCGGCTTCGAGCACTCGGTTTTTCTTGGTCAAGAAACACAAGCACGAAAGGGATACATCATGGCAAAGGACATTATGTTCGGCACCGACGCGCGCGCCAAGCTCGCAAAGGGCGTCAACACGCTCGCGGATGCCGTTACCACCACGCTTGGCCCCAAGGGCCGTTACGTCGCGCTGCAGCGTAGCTACGGCGCGCCGACGATCACCAACGACGGCGTCTCCGTCGCCAAGGAGATCGAGCTCAAAGACCCGATCGAGAACATGGGCGCCCAGCTCGTCAAGGAGGTCGCTACCAAGACCAACGACACCGTCGGTGACGGCACCACCACCGCGACCCTGCTCGCCCAGGTCATCGTCAACGAGGGCCTGCGCAACGTGGCCGCCGGCGCCAACCCCATCGCCATCCGTCGCGGCATCGACAAGGCCGTCGCCGCCGCCGTCGAGGAGATGAAGGGTGCCTCCCAGGAGGTCTCCACCAAGGACCAGATCGCCGCTGTCGGTACCATCTCCGCCGGCGACCCCGAGATCGGCAAGAAGATCTCCGACGCCATGGAGGTCGTGGGCAAGGACGGCGTGATCACCGTCGACGAGTCCCAGACCTTCGGCATCGACATCGACACCGTCGAGGGCATGCAGTTCGACAAGGGCTACATCTCCCCGTACTTCGCGACCGAGAACGACACCATGACCGCTGAGCTGCAGAACCCCTACATCCTGCTCACCGATCAGAAGATCTCCAACATCCAGGACATCCTGCCGATCCTCGAGGCCGTCCAGAAGGCCGGCAGCCCGCTGCTGATCATCGCCGAGGACGTCGACGGCGAGGCGCTCGCCACCCTGATCCTCAACAAGCTCCGCGGCGTGCTCAACGTCGCCGCCGTCAAGGCCCCCGGCTACGGCGACCGTCGCAAGCGTATGCTCGAGGACATCGCCGTGATGACCAACGGCCAGGTCGCGATGAAGGAGCTCGGCGTCGCCCTCACCGACGTCACCGCCGAGATGCTCGGCCGCGCCAAGTCCGTCAAGCTCACCAAGGACACCACCACCATCGTCGGCGGCGCCGGTGCCCGCGAGGCTATCGACGACCGCATCGCCCAGATCAAGGGCGAGATCGAGAACACCACGTCCGACTTCGACAAGGAGAAGCTCCAGGAGCGTATGGCCAAGCTCTCCGGCGGTGTCGCCGTCATCAAGGTCGGCGCTGCTACCGAGGTCGAGCTCAAGGAGATCAAGCACCGCATCGAGGACGCCCTGCAGGCGACCCGTGCGGCTGTCGAGGAGGGCATCGTCGCCGGTGGCGGCGTCGCGTTCCTGCAGGCCACCGCTGCGCTCGATGCTGTTGAGTGCGCCGATGCCGACGAGAAGATCGGTGTCGAGATCATCCGCAAGGCGCTCGCTGCCCCTGTGAAGACGATCGCTCAGAACGCCGGCTTCGAGGGCTCCGTCGTGGCCGAGAAGATCAAGAGCCTGCCTGCTGGCCAGGGCCTCGACTCCGCGACCGGCGAGTACGGCGACATGATCGAGATGGGCGTGCTCGACCCCGTCAAGGTCACCCGCACCACGCTGCAGAACGCTGCTTCCGTCGCGTCCCTGATTCTCATCACCGAGGCCACCGTCTCCGATGAGCCCAAGGACACCACGATCGAGGACGCCATTTCCCGCGCTGCCGCGGCTGGCGGCCAGGGCGGCGGCATGTACTAAGCCGGTCGCGCTCGATTCGCGCCACGGCTTTAGCCTATATTGCTCGCACAGGGACCTCGCTTCGGCGGGGTCCTTTCTTTGTATACCTGCATCGTTAGCCTTCGCTTCTTCGGTTGATTGCCAAAGCTAGTGCAGCTTCGGCGGGGTAAGTGCGGCTGACAGAGTAGATGCAGGAAGACAGCGCCGTCCTTGGCGTTGTCGGATGCGATTTTGGCGCAGTGAGTGCAGGAGGCCGACCGGTCGGCACCGTTTCGCGGCATGACCCATGGTGACCGCACCGGCCTATGCCAGACCTAGTGCAGCCCCCTGCTGGCCCTTGTCCCCACCCGCGCGTGCCGCCCGTGTGTGGTTTACTTGTCAGCGTCTGGCGCCGTCGCGCTCTCGCCTGAGCCGTCCGACGAGCTCCGGTCTCGTCTCGACCTCATCCGGCGGGACGAGCGCGAGGCCGAGGCCCTCGAGGAGCGAGGCCGGCAGCGCCACCTTCGCGAGGGCCATCGGCGAGGCGTCGCCGATGGCCCTCCTCAGGCTCGAGTTCACG
>Ga0256404_1009810_pt1 | contig 13535 bp, 10 predicted proteins | sample RumenRJG_01DNA_FD_185990 | JGI IMG/M metagenome (GOLD analysis project Ga0256404, IMG submission 185990) | Bovine rumen microbial communities from Lethbridge, Alberta, Canada - RJG_01 | ecosystem: Host-associated > Mammals > Digestive system > Stomach > Rumen | place: Canada: Alberta | collected...
CAAGGACGGATTCAAAAAGTTCCGTCCCGATGCAAAGGCTCAGGTATCCTTTGACTATGATACACACCGTATCGATACCTTCCTTATCTCAACTCAGCATGCTGAGGAAACTTCTCTTGATGAGGTTCGTGAGATTGTTTCCGGCATCATGAAGGAAACCGCAGAGGAAATGGGTCTCAATACCGATTTCCGTATCCTGGTTAACCCTACAGGCCGTTTTGTAATGGGTTCTTCCTTCGCAGATTCAGGCCTTACAGGACGTAAGATCATCGCCGACACCTACGGCGGAGCTGCTCACCACGGCGGCGGAGCCTTCTCCGGAAAGGATCCAAGTAAGGTAGACCGTTCAGCCGCTTACATGGCACGTAAAATCGCAAGAGATATCGTAAAGGCAGGAAAGGCTGACCGCTGCGAAGTACAGCTTGCCTATGCCATCGGTGTTGCAGAACCTGTTTCAGTTTACGTTGACTGCTTCGGAACAGAAAAAGAAGACCGTAACAAAATCTGGGATGAGATAAAGCATAATTATGACCTTACTCCAAAAGGCATCATCAATTCCCTTAAGCTTAGAGATGTTAACTATAACCTCGTTTCAAGCTACGGACACTTCGGTAAGCCGGAGCTTCCCTGGGAGCAGTAATTGAAGATTTCATCCGATAATTCCAAAAACAAAAAGCATACACTATGGCATGACTGGCTGACCTACGATTTTATAGTCGGAATAGAACTTCAGCTTTTGCTGTATTTTGTAGCCGTTTTCGTTTGGTCCATGAGATTCCCAAAGCTGTCCTTTGAGCGTACTCCTATATTAAATGTTCATTACCTCGTCATGTTTCTGCCATTTATCGTTGGCGTCTTTGGGCTATGGGCAAGAACCTATGAACTTCCGGTTTGGACAAATTTTTTTACTAAAGTCTCCCTTCCGGTGCTGATACTTGGTGTAATCTCAGCTGTGGTTTTATGTATAGTACCGCCCTATTGCTCCAGTACCACAAAAATGGAACAATACATGATTGTAGACAGAGATGTTGATTCTGAGAGCTTTGACATATGCAGGCAAATATTTCCCTCCAACATCTCAGGAGCACCTTCAAATACATCCTACCGCTACTACAAATACAGCAGTATCCTGGAAGACAACTTCCACCTGAGCCTCGGAGAAACCCTTACTTCCGACCAATTCAAAGAAGAAAGCGACCGCTTACTGGCCCTTGATATCCTGAAAGATGCCTCCATATCTGCATCAAGAGATATCACCCTCATAGACACCACACTGAACGGTGATCTCATCGTTCACATCACACTTGATTCTGCCTACAATCGCATTATATATGCTGCAGGTTACAACCGAATCAAATAACAGCAAAAGGCCGGTCCCGAATGGGACCGGCCTTTCAAAAAGATATAATTACTTGTTGTAATTAACGATTTTACCGAAGTCAGGCTTAAGTGAAGCTCCGCCGATAAGTCCGCCATCGATGTCAGGCTTGGATAAAAGCTCAGCGGCGTTGCCTGCATTCATTGATCCGCCGTACTGGATACGAACCTCCTCAGCAGTATCTTCATCATACAGCTTTTCAATAAGGTCACGGATAAGCTTGCAAACCTCTTCAGCCTGATCTGAAGTAGCTGTCTCGCCTGTTCCGATAGCCCAGATAGGCTCGTATGCGATAACAAGCTCCTTAACCTGATCAGCAGTCACACCGTCAAGGTCCCAGGTAATCTGTCTTTCGATCCACTCCTTGTAAGTACCGGCCTTACGAAGTGCTAAAGACTCACCGCAGCAAAGGATAGGCTTAAGACCTGAAGCAAATGCCTTCTTAACCTTTGCATTGATAAGAATATCATTCTCACCGAAGATATCTCTTCTCTCGGAGTGTCCGATGATGATGTATTCAACACCTGCATCCTTAAGCATAGGAGCAGAAATCTCACCTGTGAAAGCACCCTTGTCCTCAATATAGAAGTTCTCAGCACCAACATGAACATTTGTGCCCTTAACAGCCTCAACTACAGGAATGATATCAATTGCAGGTACACAGTAAACTACGTCTACATCATCATTCTGTACAAGTGGCTTTAATGTCTCAACAAGCTTAACAGCCTCTGAAGGAACCATGTTCATCTTCCAGTTTCCGGCAATAATTTTCTTTCTCATATAAACTCCATTCTATATATGACTTACCGTCATACATCAGAAAAAATTCTATGTATTTCTAAATCAATCTTTCCGAAGAACATCTCATGTCCTCCGGAAAGACATTAACAATATCTTACTTGTTGTCTGCAGCAGCAACGCCAGGAAGGTCCTTACCCTCAAGGAACTCAAGAGAAGCTCCGCCACCTGTTGAAATGTGTGTCATCTTGTCGCCATAGCCCATCTGGTTAACAGCAGCAGCTGAGTCACCACCACCGATGATGGTTGTAGCATCTGTATCTGCAAGAGCCTGTGCAACTGACTTTGTTCCGGCTGCAAGAGTAGGGTTCTCAAATACGCCCATAGGTCCGTTCCATACAACAGTCTTAGCTGACTTAACAGCATCAGCGTAAAGAGCCTGTGTCTTAGGTCCGATATCCATACCCATTCTGTCAGCAGGGATCTTGTCGATATCAACAACTGTTGTGTCGATAGGTCCGTCGATTGGCTCAGGGAAGTGATCTGTTGTAACAGCATCTACAGGAAGAAGGAGCTTCTTGCCAAGCTTCTCAGCCTTCTCGATCATTTCCTTGCAGTAATCAACCTTAGTCTCATCGCAAAGAGATGTACCGATCTCATAGCCCTGTGCCTTAGCAAATGTATAAGCCATACCACCGCCGATGATAAGTGTATCGCACTTCTCAAGGAGGTTGGAAATAACATTAAGCTTATCAGCAACCTTAGCGCCGCCAAGGATAGCTACGAATGGACGTACAGGATTCTCAACAGCCTGTCCAAGGAACTTGATTTCCTTCTGCATAAGGTAACCAACAGCGTGAGGACCGTTAAGGAACTGTGTAACACCAACATTTGAGCAGTGTGCTCTGTGAGCTGTTCCGAATGCATCGTTTACGAATACATCAGCGATAGAAGCAAGATCCTTTGAGAATGCCTCTCCGTTCTTTGTCTCTTCAGCTCTGTAACGTGTGTTTTCAAGAAGGATAACGTCTCCGTCCTTCATCTCAGCTACAGCGGCCTTGGCATTTGCACCAACAACCTCAGGATCAGCTGCGAACTTAACTTCCTGTCCGAGAAGCTCTGAAAGTCTCTTAGCTACAGGAGCAAGTGTCTTTGAAGGCTTGTCCTCCTCTGTCTTAACCTTTCCAAGGTGTGAGCAAAGGATAACCTTTCCGCCGTCAGCGATAAGCTTCTTGATTGTTGGAAGTGCTGCTACGAGTCTGTTCTCGTCTGTGATCTTGCCCTCTTTAAGAGGAACGTTGAAATCACATCTGCAAAGTACTCTCTTGCCCTTAACATCGATATCATCGACTGTTAATTTGTTTAATCCTGCCATATTGATCTCCTTTTTGGAAGGTGCTTCCTTCCGTATATTATTTTTATTAAAAATCTTAAAAAAAGAGGCCAGGCCCATATAGGCCGGACCTCTTCAAAGTCATGTCTTATTTATCTTTCAAGGATAATTACTTATTAAGAAGGCTTCCGAAGTGCTTGATAGTACGAACCATCTGGCTTGTGTATGAGTTCTCGTTGTCATACCATGAAACAACCTGTACCTGTGTGGTTCCGTTGTCAAGAGGAAGAACCATTGTCTGGGTTGCATCAAAGAGAGAACCATATCTCATTCCAACGATATCAGATGAAACGATCTCATCCTCGTTGTAACCGAAGCTCTCATTGCTTGCTGCCTTCATAGCTGCATTGATCTGATCCTTTGTAACATTTCCTTCAACAACTGCTGTAAGGATAGTTGTTGAACCTGTAGGTGTCGGAACACGCTGAGCAGCGCCGATGAGCTTTCCGTTAAGCTCAGGGATAACAAGGCCGATTGCCTTAGCTGCACCTGTTGAGTTAGGAACGATGTTGCATGCTGCTGCACGTGAACGTCTCTTGTCGCCCTTTCTCTGAGGTCCGTCAAGTGTCATCTGATCGCCTGTGTAAGCGTGGATTGTGCACATGATACCTGACTTGATAGCTGCGAGATCATTAAGAGCCTTAGCCATAGGAGCTAAGCAGTTTGTTGTACAAGAAGCTGCTGAGATGATCTTGTCATCAGCTGTAAGGTTCTGGTGGTTAACATTATATACGATAGTAGGAAGATCATTTCCTGCAGGAGCAGAAATGATAACGTGCTTAGCGCCTGCATCGATGTGAGCCTGTGACTTATCCTTGCTTGTATAGAAACCTGTACACTCAAGAACAACGTCTACACCAAGCTGTCCCCAAGGAAGGTTCTTAGCATCAGCTTCCTTGTAGATTGTGATCTTCTTTCCGTCAACAGTGATTGAATCCTCACCGTAAGAAACCTTGTCACAAAGCTCGTAACGACCCTGTGTGCTGTCGTACTTAAGAAGATGTGCAAGCATCTCAGGGCTTGTAAGATCGTTGATTGCAACGATTTCAAATCCCTCTGCACCAAACATCTGTCTGAATGCAAGACGACCGATACGACCAAAACCGTTAATAGCAACTTTAACTGCCATAGTAAATATCCTCCTGATACTTATAATAAAAAATGCATGTTGCAAATGCTGTTTGGATGAAATTTCCGTCAGCAAACATATTGTATGTCATGTTATGTATTTTTGCAAGTGCAAAACAGTAATTTTGTGAAAAATTTCACAGCAGTCATTTGCTATATTTCCTTAGAAAATCATACATATTCAGTATTGCATAACCGGATTTTATAAAAATACTATATAAAGTTTATTTTTTCACAATGGGTAAAGCCAAGCGTGAATCCCCACAGATTCTTTTGAATCACTCAAAGCCGCACAGCTCCCACAACAAAACAAATCGTTGGCAGCTATAAAAACAGCAGGGCATCCGTTTTCAGATGTCCTGCTGCCGCAAAATATCTTTATGTAATTTATCACGCGAATCCGTAATACTTATTTACCCCGAGAACCAGCCCTTCAGCATACTTGTCACAGGCTTCCTTCGAGTGATCTGCTGTCTTGTCGCCAAGCTTTACAAAAGTCGAAATAACCGATGAATATGCTGTCTGAACCACATCCTCCTCCACGCTTCCGCCGGAGCTTATCTTTACTCCATTGGCCTCAAGTCCTGAGATCAGGCTGTCACCAAGCTTCTTTGACTTATTCCAGTACTTGGATACCGGCTCCAGCTTTTTAAGCTTATCCGGGGCCGAAACATAATATGCTCCCATGCCGCTGGAGGAATCATTGAAATGAATGGAGATATGGCAATCTGCTTTGTTGTTGGCAAGTACCGCTCTTGCAACATCGTCAAGCTGCACATCTTCACCGTCTCTTATCATAAGCACGTCATAGCCTTCGGAGAGAAGCTTATCCCTGAAGCTCTCTGCCACCATAAGGTTTGCGTCTGCTTCGGTTCCTTTATCCTGGAATGTCATTCCTTTGGTCACGGCTTCACAGGCAGTACTTCCGTCCGCCTTTGCGGATCCGTCAGGATGACAGAATACCTCAACATCTTCTCCGCCTGCTGTTCCATGCCCTGCATCCACAGCTATGGTGATATTCTTTTTATCGGCGGCATCACTTGTGTAGAGCCTAGCCCTGCCGGTATTGATCTTTGTATTTTCAGCATACTTCCAGTCGAGATTAAGTCCGATGTCAGTTGCTGCCAATGCAGAAACGCTCATGCACAGTGACATGACAACGGCTGCAATTGCTACCTTTATCCTCTTCATTTCTTCCTCTTTCAAATACCTTATAAATATAACTTCGGCCGGGCCGAAATTATTTATAATCACATGTTGAGAATAATCCAAAAAAAGAGGGCCCGCAACCGACAATCGGTTACGTCCCTCTTAAGTATTTCTTACACGCTTATCAGGCCTTTGAAACGGCAAACCATATGAGAACTATGACGCCCAAAGCTATACGATAATAGCCAAAAATCGTGAAGCTGTGCTTACGGATATATCTCATCAGGAAGCTTATGCAGTATACACTTACAAGGTAAGCGATAAGCATGCCGAGTACCATGTAGAACCACTGAACCGCATTAAATCCCGCACCTCTCTTGAGAAGCTTCAGAAGGCTTGCTCCGAACATCACAGGTACGGAAAGATAGAAAGAAAACTCTGCGGCAGCTGTTCTGGAAACACCGAGAAGCATGGCTCCGATTATGGTAGCACCTGAACGTGAGGTTCCGGGTATAAGGGCGAGACATTGGAAACAGCCTATCCATAATGCAGTTTTGAGGTCCAGCTCACTTACTCTTCTGACAGAAAAGGTGGTTGTTTCATTTCTCTTTTCGACGAGAATAAATGCCACGCCATAGATGATAAGGGTAAGAGCCACCACGAATCCGTTGTAAAGGTAGGTGTCCAGGAAATCGTCCAGAAGAAGTCCCAGCACTGCTGCGGGAAGACAGGCGATGATTATCTTGATCCAGAGCTCAACCTTTGCGGGAGCAAGGCCGATGCCGCCTCTGCGTCTTGCTTCAAAGGGCCATAGCTGTCTGAAAAATGTGGTAACCACCGCGAGTATTGCTCCGAGCTGTATCACAACCTGGAATACCTCATAGTATTCCGCAGGCTGACGAAGCTTGATGATGTCATTAACAAGAATCATGTGACCGGTGGAGGAAACCGGAAGCCACTCGGTGAATCCCTCTACAAGTCCAAAAACCAAAACCTTTAGAATTTCTACAAAACTCATATATACCCCTTTATTAAAAATAATTAAATGTTTTCAATCTGCCAGTCAATAGGACTTAAGCCGTTCTCCTCGAGATAGGCATTGGCCTTTGAAAAAGGCTTTGAACCGAAAAATCCGCGATATGCACTGAGGGGACTCGGATGCGGTGACTTCAGTATCAGATGCTTCGGATTGTCAAGCATGGCCTGTTTCATCTGGGCCGGCCTGCCCCAAAGTATGAAGACCATAGGCCTGTCCACCTTGTTAAGCGCCCTGATGGCTGCGTCCGTGAACTCTTCCCAGCCCAGACCCTTATGGCTGTTTGCCTCATGAGCCCGGACCGTGAGAACCGCATTCAGAAGCAGCACACCCTGATCCGCCCATTTCTTCAGATATCCGTTATTGGGAATGTAACACCCCAGATCGTCATGAAGCTCTTTATAGATATTAACCAGTGACGGCGGAATGTCTATGCCCTGCTTTACGGAAAATGAAAGTCCGTGGGCCTGTCCCGGTTCATGATAGGGATCCTGTCCGAGGATCACCACCTTCACATTACTCACAGGAGTATAGAGGAAAGCATTGAACACATCCTCTGCCGGGGGATAAACCTTTTCTGTCTTATATTCCCGGTCTATCTTTTCATACAGATTTTTATAATAAGGCTTCTCAAACTCAGGCCTGAGCAAAGCCTCCCAGTCATTATTTATCATCATTTTCCTCTCCGTGGAGCTGAGGGTAATACTTCCGGCGTCCCATAGACACGTTCTTGTAAAGATCGTACAGCAGGGAGCCTGTTTTACCTTCCTCCGGGTGATCATCCTTCTTTATGTTGAGATCATACTTGTCGAAAGCATTGATTATAATTGTTCCGGACGGATGGACCTGTACCCTTTTGAATTCCCCGTAATTTCCGTGGACATGGCCGTGGATCATGTATTTGGGCTTATACCTCATGAGAAGCTCGTTAAGGCACTGAAACCCCTGATGAGGAAGGTCCTCGAGATCTCCGTAGCCCTTTGCGGGGGAATGGGTCAGCAGGATGTCAAAACCGTTATAAAGCATTATGGTACGCCTCAGACGTTCTATCCTCTTCTCCATTTCCCTTTCGGTGTATAGGTACGGCCCTTCCTTATATTTCATGGAGCCGCCGAGTCCAAGTATCCGGAGCCCCCGAAAGTCAATGATCCTGTCATCGGCGCAATCACACCCCATAGGTGGATGGTCCACGTAGTAACTGTCATGATTCCCCGGAACATAAACAAGGGGTGCGTGCCCCATGGTCACAAGGAATTCCAGATATCTTGCATTGAGGTCTCCCGCAGATAAGATGAGATCTACCTCCCGTAGTTTTTCCGGATCATAATGCTCATATAGCACCTTGTTTTCTTCGTCAGCGATCAGAAGAACCTTCATCACTCACATCTCCCTTATTTGTCATAAATCCGCTTATGCGCATAAGATACTGTGCTCTCTCGTTGAATGCCTCTATAGGAGGAATGGTGCCTATGATATTGTCATTGAGCCAACGCATATTCACTATTTCCTCACCGGACAATCTCGGGTCTGTTTCCTTTTTGATGATGCCCTCCTGACTCCGCAGCTCTCCGTCAAAAGGGTTTAACATCTCTTCAACTATACCCTTTTTAAGTGCCTCTGTCATTTTTCTTGAAGCATAGCCAAGCTCTCTCGACAGAATGACATCCACTACCCCCGACTTCATGCCAAACCAGAAGTTGAGGGCCTTATGATCCTTTGTCAATGTAGAGTTATCCCAGGTTCCGCTCAAAATGGAGTCTATGATGATCTCATAGAACCTGCCCCAGTCAAATATAGGCATGGCAATGTTCGAAACAACATCCCCGTCCGAAACCATGTAAACGCCGTATTCTTTTCCCGAAACCTTGGGCGGTGTAAGCTCCGGACCCGATATGGTGATAATGTTTTCTCTTCTGAGTTCTTCTCTCCAGTCTGAATCCTTTAGCTCCATCCACTTTAAATGTATGCGGGAATAGGGATTTATCATCTGGGCACCTATGGCAAAGGCATTGACATTGGCAAGAGTGCCATACTGGGGGCAAAGCTCAACATATCCTATATCATGGCCGTCTGTCAGTGACGCCGCAAGGGCTCCCATGATGAATTTCGCCTCATACATACGGCTGTAATAGGTTCTTATGGTGTTGTAATTTGTATTTACGGAGCAGTTGAGAATGTATATCTCCGGGTGCTCAACTCTCGCCTTTACGGATTCGTCTATCATCATTCCCGAGGTTGTGAAGATGACATGGGCACCGGCCTCCGCAGCTTTCTCCAGAGCCTCATGCACAAGCTCCGGCGTTCCGCAGTCATCATATACCATGGTCTCTATGTGCTCACCGAACTTTTCGGAAAGATAAGCACGTCCCAGCTCATGCCCGTAGGCCCAGCTTGAGCTCTCGGTACTCTTTTCGTAGATAAATGCCGCCTTCAGAACATCGCCCCTGAAGCCTGACTTCGAGGTGAAAATATTGAAAATGTTAGGTTTTTCCTGCTTTTCCAGAAGCTCAGGTTCCTTAACAAGGCTGATATCATCCGACTCCTTCAGGAATTCCTGCCAGATCTGGTCGAGATTTTTTTCAATCTGTGCATCAGAAACATCCTGGATATTGTAAAGTCCGAATACCGTGAGATACAGCAAAAAGGCATCGCCTGTTTTCATCTCCAGACGGTCTCCGCCTTTCCTGATGAAAATTTTGGAGAACCTGCTGAAGGCTGCTTTGACGCTCTTTCTTACCTCTGCCTCCCAGGGCTTTGACATAGGCAGCTTCAGTACATCGCAAAGCTTCTGATACTGTCCTTCTTCGCTGAATCTTATCCCATAAAATCCCGCCGCCTTAAAGAACTCAACAAACTCATGATAGATAATGTCCTCTTTGCTGCCTGTCCTCTCGGGCATAAGCCTGATGACATCCGCCACTATGGAATCCGAACCGATAAATTTGGATACGGAAACACGCTTGTTTCCCTCCTGTACATAAAAGCAGCCCATGTACTCATAAACCAGTATGGCGTCTCTGATGCCTTCATTCATGGCTGCATCATAAAGGGAACTCCATTTCATGGCAAATTCTGTATTTATGTCAAGAATGGGCATGAAATTGGTTGCAAATGCCTCCTGCCTGCCACGGGTCCTGGTCCCGGAGATCGCGGAGATCGGTATCTCCATCACTCCCAGTCTGTTTTCTGCAACTATATGGGCAGAAGAAATCATATCATCAAGCGCCGTCAGATACGGATATCTGCCGCCGGTCACATCCTTACGATACTGTGCATCTCCCCTGCGCTTTGCCTTTGCATAATCTTCGATCATTTAAATCTCCATTCCGCCGCTATCAGCCGACGGCACAAGTAACGATGATAAGTATTTCTGAAATTCAGATGCTAAAATGCCACCGGGGACGGTTCTCGCCGGCGAGAACCGTCCCCGGTGGATATATGTTTGTGCAAACTCAAACCACCCTGAAGGGTTGTGGCTTCGACCGAATTGGTTGATGTGAAACAATGGGATCAGACCTGTCACAGCCTGATCCCTTTCCAACTGTTGTAGTGCCAAAGTATGTCACAGATTTTTATCACTTAGGTCCGGTTGTTGAACCTGCGTTTAAGTTTACATTTGAACTACTGTTAACAGATGTACCAACATTGGTAGTTGATGTGCTCATCTCCGACGGAGCAACTGTTGCCGAAACAACATTTCCGGAAGATGACGATGATGAAGGAGATGTTGCGGTAACAGCACTTGTGCTTGAAGAAGGTGTCGTAGTTACCGAAGTATCCGAATCAGGTCCTTCACCTACCGTACCGCTTGCAAGAGTTGTGGAAGCAGCATTGGTTGTGCCGGTGTTTCCTGTTGTTGTCACTGTTGTGGTTGTGGTAGTTGTTGTAGTTGTACTGGTTCCGTTGCTGCCGGAAACTGTACTGCTGCTTGTCTCAGAGGCTGCTCCTCCCGGTGTTGTTACTGAACTTGAGCTGTCGGAAGATCCTGTTGATGCATGTGTAACCGAAACTCCGTTAACAGAGCTTGTGCATACACCGTCGCTGTCAAACTTGTACTCATTGCCGTCAATGGTGAGAGTCTTGCTCTTCTGCATCTTGCCATCCTTGAAGTAATAGTAAGAGCCTTCATACTCAAGCCATCCCACAACCATCTTGCCGTTCTGGGCAAAATAGTACTTCGCACCATCGATCTCCTTGAATCCCTGAGCCATCTTACCGTTCTCGGTATCAAGATAATACTTATTGCCGGAGGCATCTTTTTTCCAGCCTGTCTGCATAACGCCCTGAGCATTGAGATAATAGTATGAACCGTTGTTGGAATACCATCCGGTCTGCATAACACCGTTGGACTCAAAACGATACCACTTACCGTCGATCTTCGCCCATGAATCCATAACGAGGGTTCCGTCTCCCGGCTGGAAATAATACCACTTATCGTTAAGCTCGATCCAGCCTGTTGTCATGGTTCCGTTAGACTTCAGATAATACCACTTGGTCTCCGAACCTTCTGTAAGCTTGAGCCATCCGGTCTGCATAACACCGTCTGACTGAAGATAATACCACTTGTTATCTATCTGTCTCCAGCCTGTTGCCATGAGGCCGTTGCTTCTGAAATAGTGCCAGTTATCATTGATCTTCTTCCAGCCCGTTACCATATATCCATCGTTTCCGATGTAGTAGTAGCCTGATGAAGTATGTATCCATTTATTGCTGATCTTTTCGTTGGTTGACTCATCTACATAATAATATTTTCCGTCTTTCTGTCCCCAGCCGGCAAATGCCATCGGTGCAAAAGCACTGCATCCGATCAGGATACTAAGTCCGGCTACTCCCAGTTTTGCTTTTATATTCTTAATCATAAGGCACCCCCAAAATCATCTATTGAAATTTTATCACGCATTCAAGCGTAAGTCTTTTTCTATTACATTAAAATTTTTCTAGTTTTCGTAAGATTTTGTAGGAGTCCTTGAAATACCTGTACATCTTAAGGGTGTAATCTCCAAAGCTTTCTCCCAGAGCCATCTTATAAATCCCCCAAAGAGCCCACAGAAGACCGCCGAGGCCCATATAGGCGATCACCAGAGCATAAGCGTCATCCGGTGTAAGTCCCTTCAGGGCAGCGCCTCCCCGGGACTCAAAAATCTCCTGCAGCTCTGACTCTGTTAATGCACCTGCCGGCACGGAGGTTTCCAACAGATCTTTGTTTTTCCCGTCTGAATGCAATTTTATGTTCCGGGCTGCAGGTTCGGTCTCCGTGCCCGGCAGCCATTTGTCATTCACATTTGCCTGTACCTTTATATCCCGAGTCTTTCCGGGCTCCGGTGCAGCGGCATACACATTGACAAGCTCCTTTGCTTTATCAAAGCTCATGTAGGAGTAGATCGCTGACATCGCAAGATCCAGCAAAGGATCCGCCATCCCCGCGTACTCCCAGTCGATCATCCTTAGACCCTCATCTGTAAAAATGAAATTGTCCTTTACGGAGTCAATATGTGCGATGGTCTTCGGTCTGTTCAAAGAATCGATCCAGCCAAGCACCTCCTCCGCCTTCATCCTGACAGCCGGATAGTCTTCGTAGGGAACCTCTGCTCCGGCCTCCTTTATGTCTTTTTCATAATTGCCCAGCTCTCTCTTAAGGTCAAAATCATGGCCAAGCTTTATGCCGGAATTATGAAGCTTTTTGAGCACCGACATACACTGTGAAAGCTCCTCAATATTATCAAAATCCGCATTTCGCGCCCCATGGTAATATCTCGATATCTTATATCCGCTTTCCGCATCAAAATATACAAGCTCTTCAGTTATATCAAGTCCTGCGACAGCCTTATAAACTTCTCCCTCCTGCCGGCGGTTGATGAGCTTCTCCGTTCCGGGTCCGGGGATACGGCAAATAAAGGCTTTGTTTCTGTACTTTTCAGCGACTTCCTCCGAATCCGAAACATTAAAATACCAGGACTTGTTGGTCATGCCTGCCTTAAGGCACTTAATGTTTATGATCTCCGACTCAGGGATTCCGAATATTTCCGAAACCAGCTGCATGGCCTTTGAGCCGGAATTGTTAACATACTTCTCGTCAAAGCGGCGGAGCTCCTCCAGGTTTTCAAATTCGTAAACCACACCCTCCGGCTGCTTGTTTATATAGATATCCGGAAGGTTTTTCAGATTTCTGATAAGCACATCTTCCCAGTAGAACTGCTCCGTTCCCGGCATCCGGTAATAAGCCTCGATAAGCGGAAGAAATGCATCGGAAAATTCCTTTGTCAGATAAACCGGACCGTACATGCACCACTTGTCGCAGCCGCCTATACGCACATCCTTTATGACGCCGTTCTTTCCGGTCTCCATGGCCCACTCACGGGTCTCACCCTTCATAAAGGTTGCCGCATACCAGGTATCCGCTTCGAAGCTGTGATAGACATTGTCCCTCATCCAGTTATCGGAAGACAGAATATAACAGTTTTTCCCCTTAAGGACATCCTTCGCATGATACAGAGTCGCAAGCGTATTTTTATCACTGTATTCAGGATTATAGATAAGCTTTACATCATACTTATCGATGAGATAATCAAACTTCTCTTTGAGGTATCCCACCATGATGGTAATGTCTCTGACCCCCACTTCATGAAGCTGCCTTATCTGTCTCTCGATCATGCGCTCTCCGAAGACCTCCAGAAGTCCCTTTGGAGTCTCATAAGTAAGCGGCACAAACCTTG
>Ga0256404_1009812_pt1 | contig 13533 bp, 11 predicted proteins | sample RumenRJG_01DNA_FD_185990 | JGI IMG/M metagenome (GOLD analysis project Ga0256404, IMG submission 185990) | Bovine rumen microbial communities from Lethbridge, Alberta, Canada - RJG_01 | ecosystem: Host-associated > Mammals > Digestive system > Stomach > Rumen | place: Canada: Alberta | collected...
TATCTTTCTTATCACTCATTTAAAAACCCCACTGCAATCATTCGTATAATTCAACTCCCTTATAGCGAGCAATAGCTGCCACATCCTTGTCTCCACGGCCTGATACATTTATTACAATCACATCATCCTTATCCATGTCTCCTGCAATTCTCATGGCATGGGCTATAGCATGGGATGATTCAATAGCTGGAATGATTCCTTCCATCCTGGACAAGTATTCAAATGCCTCAACCGCTTCATCGTCTGTAGCGCTGACATATTCCGCCCTTCCAATATCATGCAGATAGGCATGCTCCGGACCGATTCCAGGATAATCAAGTCCTGCAGATATTGAGTAAACCGGAGATATCTGGCCATAATTTCCTTGACAGAAATAGGATTTCATTCCATGGAAGATTCCAATCTCCCCTTTGGAAATTGTAGCAGCATGGAATTCAGTATCAATTCCCTTTCCTGCAGCTTCAACGCCTACAAGCCTTACATCTTCATCTTCCAGGAAATTGTAGAATGCCCCCATGGCATTGCTTCCACCTCCAACACAAGCTATAACCATATCCGGCAGCTTGCCTTCAAGCTCCAGTATCTGCTCCTTGATTTCCTCGCTTATTACTGCCTGGAAATCCCTTACAATGGTTGGGAAAGGATGGGGACCCATTGTGGACCCTATAACATAGTGGGTGTCGTCAACTCTTGAAATCCATTCTCTGAATGCATCGTTGACCGCATCCTTCAGCACTCTTGAGCCTGTTTTGACAGTATGCACCTTGGCTCCCAGAAGCTCCATTCTGTAAACATTCAAAGCCTGCCTTTCAGTGTCCTCCTCACCCATGAACACTTCACATTCCATATCCAACAATGCTGCCGCAGTAGCTGTAGCCACTCCATGCTGGCCTGCACCGGTTTCTGCAATGACTCTGGTCTTTCCCATCTTTTTTGCCAGGAGGCATTGGCCGAGAACATTGTTTATCTTGTGAGCGCCTGTATGATTCAAGTCTTCTCGCTTAAGATAAATTTTAGCTCCTCCAAGGTCCTCTGTCATTCTTTTTGCATAGTATAATAAGGAAGGCCTTCCTGCATATTCCTTTAGTAGAGTATTCAATTCCTCTCTAAATTCAGGATCATCCTTAAAATGGTTATATTGTTCTTCCAAGCTCAGGAGTTCATTCATCAATGTTTCAGATATGTACTGTCCTCCATGAACTCCAAATCTTCCTCTGCTCATATTCTATCTCCAATTATTAATTTGATATTTATAGTAATAATCATTAAATTCAAATATTGCTGTAAACTTTAAAAAACAAATATTGTGTAATCTTTGAAATACAAATATTATGAAATCATATCATAAAATCCAAATATCTATTAGTAATTATTATTATCTATAATTTTCTATGATTTCGACTATTTCCTTGATTTTCTTTTCATCTTTAAATCCATCGGTTTCAACTGAACTGCTTAAATCCACTGCAAATGGATTGAACTCCTCAATAGCTGAAGAAATGTTTTCACTATTCAATCCCCCAGCTAGAAAAATTGAATTTTTTAAAAATTCATTATCCTTGTCAATCAAATCCCAGTTAAAAGTTTTGCCTGAACCTTTTCCACTGTCTAAAATAAAATAATCCGCTGATGAGTCTCTCCACTCAAATAATCGTTTATTATAATCTCTATCCTCAGAAGTTATCTCTATGGCATTGACAACTGGTATTTCACTACCTGTTTCCTCCAATGACTTTAATTTTAGATTCTTGATGTAATTCTCATCCTCATCTCCGTGAAGCTGAGCCATTTCGATTATTCCCTCCTTGAACAAATCAACGATAAGCTTCATATGCTCGTTTACAAAGACACCGACAGGAACAATATCTTCAGTTAAAAGGCCTGACAATTCTCTGGCCTGCTCATATGATATCTTGCGAGGACTTTCAGCAAAAACAAATCCAATATAATCCAGCTTATACTTATTTGCCATTTCCATATCTTCAGGCCTTCTCATTCCGCAAATCTTAATCTTGACCATCTTCAACACCAAAACTTCATCAAAAACTTAGCAAAACAAAATACAATTTCACTAGAAACTTACAACACAACAATCAAAACACATAGAAACTTACAACACAACAATCAAAACACATAGAAACTTAAGACACTTCAATAACTTCCAATCAGCCATTTTTCAACTCAAAAATCAGGGATTTCTTATCTTCGCTTCTCATTAAAGTCTCTCCAATCAAAACCGCATCAACATTGTTTTCCTTCAATCTAGTCACATCTTCTCGAGTTTTAATCCCGCTTTCAGAAATGAAAACAACATCATCTCCCACAAGAGAGCGCAATCTAATGCTGTTTTCAATATCAACAGTGAAATCAGCAAGATTTCTATTGTTTACCCCAATTATCTCAGCACCAGCATCCAATGCAGTTTTGATTTCATTTGCATCATGGGTTTCAACGATTGCAGAAAGACCCAATTCATGAGATAAGTCCAAATATTCCTTTAATTGAGCATCATCCAATATTGAAACTATTAAAAGAACAGCTGAGGCGCCTAATAATTTGGCTTCATATATCATATACTCATCAATAGTGAAATCCTTTCTTAAAATTGGAATAGAAACATTTTCTGAAATTTCCCTTAAAAAATCATTTGAACCTTTGAAAAAATACGGCTCTGTCAAAACGGATATTGCTGAAGCTCCGGCCTCTTCGTATTCCCTTGCAATTTCAATATAATCAAAATCCCTAGCAATAAGCCCCTTTGAAGGGGAAGCCCTCTTGACTTCGGCAATGATTGCTATTTCAGAATCCTTCAAAGCTTTTTTAAATGGAAATTCATCATTGATTTCCAGTTTTGACACTTCATCTATCAAATGGTCTAAAGACTTATTCTGTTTAGCTTCAACCACCCTTTCCTTTGTTTTTGCAACGATTTCATCCAGCATATTATCCCTATTTTATCGATGAGTTCTCTATTATAAATGATTATCTGTTTGTAACTTCAATGAATTTTTCAAGCTGTTCCATTGCTTTTCCTGAATCAATGACCTCTTCAGCAAGCTTTACTCCTTCTTCCAATGAATCAACCATGCCTGCAACATACAATCCTGCAGCTGAATTTAAAAGAACAGCATTTCTTCTAGGTCCTTTTTCCCCATTTAAAACAGCTCTTGTGATTTGTGCATTTTCTTCAGCCTCCCCTCCAACAAGGTCCTCCTTGGAAGCGACATCCATGCCGAAATCCTCAGGGGAAATCTCATATGTCCTGGTTTCACCATCTTTAAGCTCGCATATTGCAGTCTTGTCGCTGGAGGATATTTCATCCATCCCATCCATCCCATAAACAACCATGGCGGATTTAACTCCAAGATTTTTTAAAACATCTGCAAGAGGCTCCAGCAATTCTCTTTCATATACTCCAAGAACTTCCATGGAAGCACCTGCAGGGCTTGTCAATGGTCCGAGAATATTGAATATTGTCCTGATTGAAAGTTCCTTTCTAACTCCTGCCACATATTTCATTGACAAATGGTAGTTTTGAGCAAACAGGAAGCATAAATTGATTTCCTTAAGACAGCTCAGACTCTTTTCAGGACTTATGTTGATATTGACTCCCAGTTCCTCCAGCACATCTGCAGCACCACATTTACTTGATGCGGACCTGTTTCCATGCTTGGCGACAGGCACTCCTGCTGCTGAGATTACAATGGAGGATGTAGTGGAGATATTGAATGTGTTCGAACCATCTCCCCCTGTTCCAACAATTTCCAAAACGTCTTCATCATTCAATAATCTAACACAATGAGCCCTCATGGCTTCAGCAGATGCTGTGATTTCATCGATTGTTTCCCCTTTCATTGACATTGCAGTCAGGTACGCACTCATTTGAACTTCGCTAGCCTCACCGCTCATTATCTCATCCATTGTTTCATAAGCTTCACCATAAGTTAAATCTTCATTTTTGTATACTTTTAAAATAGCTTCCTTAATCATATAATCGCCTTTAAAAAAATTTTTAAGTCTTAATAATAATATTTGAAAAAATTCAATATCCGAATGGTTTTTAAAATTTTTTAAATCTTTAATAATATTTGAAAAAATTCAATTTTGAATGGGTTTTAAAAAACACATAGTTCCTCAATCAAAGCCCTAGGAAATTCTCTATAATTTTTAATCCATCAGGAGTCAATACGGACTCTGGATGAAATTGAAGGCCATAGATGTTTGCATTCTTATGCTTTACAGCCATTATCTCGCCGTCATCAGATTGAGCCAGGACATCAAGATTTCCTGGTAATGTATCCTTGTCAACTGCCAGGGAATGATATCTTGCTATTTGAATAGAACCCTCGATTCCATTGAAAATAACATCATCACCTAGTTCAATTATGGAAGTCTTTCCATGCATCAGCTCTTTCGCATGGATGATGTCTGCACCAAGGGCTTCGCAAATAACTTGATGTCCAAGGCAGACCCCCAGAATAGGGACATCACCGCAAAGATACTCCCTGACTATGTCCTTGCAGATGCCGACATCCTTTGGCCTGCCCGGCCCCGGGGACAATATTATATAATCTGGATTCAATTCATTAACCGCCTCAACAGTCATCTCATCGTTTCGAATGACCTTGATTTCATCATAAATCCGAGCCAAGTCATCTTTATTGTTTAAATCATAGCCCTTTTTATTAGCTAAAGCCTCTCCAATATATTGATATAAATTATAAACAAAACTGTCGTAGTTATCCACTAATAGAATCATTTAATCACCATAAAATTAAGAGGTATTATCTTATTCCTCCATCTGCAATTTCCAAGGCGTCCATAACCGCCTGAGCCTTGTTGATGCACTCAGCGAACTCATTTTCTGCAACGCTGTCTGCTACGATTCCAGCACCAGATCTGATAAAGACCTTGTTGTCCCTTGCAAATGCTATCCGAATAGCTATGCAGGTATCCAGATTGCCGGTCAAATCAATATAGCCAATAGCTCCTCCATAGATTCCCCTCTTATTGTCCTCAAGCTCGTTGATTATCTCACAGGCCCTTATCTTTGGAGCTCCTGACAATGTTCCAGCAGGCAGGATTGAATCAATAGCGGACAGATAATCGCAATCCTCCCTAAGCTTTGCCTCAACAGTGGATCCTATATGCATGACATGAGAGAACCTTACGATATCCATGTATCTATTGACCTTGACAGAGCCTATCTCGCTTATCTTTCCAATATCATTTCTTCCCAAATCCACAAGCATGTTGTGTTCCGCTCTTTCCTTCTCATCCAAGAGCAGCTCATTTTCAAGGGCCAAATCCTCTTCTGTGGTTTTTCCTCTAGGACGGGTTCCTGCCAATGGAAATGTATAGACATCTTTGTCAACCAGTTTTACAAGAGTTTCAGGGCTTGCTCCAGCGATTTCTATGTCATCACTTGAGAAATAAAACATATAAGGGGAGGGATTTGTAGTTCTAAGAACTCTGTAAACATCAAACAAGCTGCCTTCAATATCAGCCTCAATACGGTTGGACAAGACCACCTGAAAGATATCGCCTTCTGTAATGTATTCCTTGGCATGATTTACCATCGAACAGAACTCATCCTTGGAAAACAAGTATCTAAAACCTGATTTAAGTTTTAATGGCAAATGCTTGGTCAGTTCCCTTTTATCTTCAATTTTATTGGAATCTTCCAATGCATCTAGAATCTTCTTATTTGTAAACTGAACCTTGAATTCTTCATCCAGCAAATCAATGATATTATCCGCCTTGATGACTTTTATGATCTCTTCAATCGCCCCGCATGCATTTTCATATGAAACCTCAATGCCTTCCTCATCTCGGGAGTCTATTTCCATATTGACAATGACATTTATCTTCTGCTTGAAGTTGTCAAAAGCTATGACCTTGTCGAAAAGCATCAAATCAACATCCTTGAATGCATCCTGATTTTCCGCATCAAGTTTAAGCGTACTTTCGCTGTATTTTATATAATCATAGGAAAAATAACCTACAAGACCTCCTGAAAAGGGAGGCAGGTCTTTCAGTTTTGGTGACTTGTTTTCCTCGATGATTTTTCGAATATACTCTCCAGGATCATCTGTTTTAATTGAAAAGCATTTTTCTTCCGTCTCTTCAAGTTCGCAATCGCTGAGAGAGGATTTCCCCTTGATTTTCAGAAGTCCATCCTGACAGGTTATTTCAAGAATGGGATTGAAACCTAAAAAGCTGTATCTTCCCCAGTTTTGAGAATCCTCTATGCTTTCAAGCATATAACAGTGATTGCTTAATATTCTGAGTCTTCTCAAGACCTCTATTGAAGTCTTTGTGTCTGAAAATATTTCATAGCTGATTGGGATTCTTTTATAGGAATCATCTCCAGCTATTTCCTTTACTTCTTCTAAACTTGGATAATACATAGTTTTCATCCTTTTTCTTTGATAAAATTAATAATTTTAATTTCTTTGTTCACAATAGAACAAAATTTGCAAACTTTTAGTTAATTAATACAAACAAATTATTTAAAATTTTCAATAAAATTAATTATTTAAAGATTATTTTATATTTTATTATATATAATGTACTATTTAAATCTTTGTTGTATAATTTTATACATTAAAGATAAAAATTGTCAAAGATAATGATATTAAAATAAAAAGCATCAAATTAAAAAAAGAGAAAAAGCATCAAAATTAGAAAATAATATCAAGATCAAAGTTATGAAACTATAAAAAAATCTAATTAATAATAAAACCATTTAAAACGAAAATTAAAAAAGAAGTATTTTTAAAAAAAATAATTGATAAAATAAAAAAAAGAAAAGAGAAAAATCTCTTAAGTCTTACTCTCCTTTTTGATAGGAGGCACATATCCTTTAAGCAATAATGACAGTGATATAACAGTAACTGAACTCAATGCCATTGCAAGTCCTCCCCATTCAGGCTGGAAGTAAATTCCAAACAGAGGAGTCAGAATACCTGCAGCTGCAGGAACAAGCAACATATTGTATGCAAATGCCCAAAAAAGATTCTCCTTGATTCTAGTCATTACCTTGTTGGATATCTGAATGGATGCAACCACATTTTCAAGGTCTCCTTCCATGATGACAGTATCTCCGCTTTCCATTGCAATATCAGTACCATTGCCCATGGCAACTCCAATATCCGCCTGGGATAAAGCAGGAGCATCGTTAATGCCGTCACCTACAAACAATACCCTTTTTCCAGAATTCTGAAGCTCTTTAACCTTGTCAAGCTTGTCATTAGGCAGAACATTAGCCATGACATTGTCGATTCCGACGGATTTGGCAACAGACTCTGCGGTTTTCTCATTATCGCCTGTAAGCATGTAAGTTTCAATTCCCATCTCATGCAGAGCATTGATCGCCTTTTTAGAGCTTGGCTTGAGTTTGTCCATCAAAGTCAGGATTCCTGCAACCTTGCCGCCAATTGACATGCAGATTGTTGTCTTGCTTTCGCCGACAAATGAATTGAATTTCTCAAGAACTTCATCAGATACCGCAACATCCTCGTCTTCAAGCAGTTTCAAGTTTCCAGCCAGCACTTCCTGAGATTCTCCGTCAATCACCACATTTGCCTTCAAACCTTTTCCTGTGATGTTTTCAAATTCATTGCATTCAAGCAAGGAGAGGTCTTCCCCTCCAGCTTCAAGCAAATCGATGTTATTTGATTTGAACTTGTTCAGGATGGCTTTGGATATAGGGTGGTGTGAGTTGTTTTCAACTGTTGACAATATCTGGAGGAACTTATCATCATCATAGTCGAAGCATACAATATCAGCCACTTCAGGTTTGCCTTCTGTGATGGTTCCTGTCTTGTCAAATACAACAGTATCGACATCCTTAGAGCTTTCAAGGGTTTCTCCGTTCTTGATAAGTATTCCATACTCTGCCGCCCTTCCAACACCGACTGTAACAGCTGTTGGAGTTGCAAGGCCAAGGGCACATGGACAAGCCACAACCAGAATTGAAATGAGGCATGTAAGAGCGAATAGCAAATCTCCAGGCTTGAATACAAAGTACCACAAGAGAGATGCCACAATAGCTATTGTCAGGATAGTCGGAATGAACCATGTAACCGCCTTGTTTGCCAGCCTTTGAACAGGAGGCTTGGATCCTTGAGCCTTCTCGACAAGCTCGATGATTTGTGACAATACTGTTTCACTGCCTATCTTCTGAGCTTCGACTTTCAAGACGCTGTCCTGGTTGATTGTACCTGCAAATACATCTGAACCATCTTTTTTAAGCTTTGGAACCGGCTCGCCTGTAATCATCGCCTCGTCGACATAGCTTTCCCCTCCGATTACAGCAGCATCGGCAGGAATCTTTTCACCAGGCTTTACAAGCAGCTTGTCTCCGATTTGAATGTCTTCAATATCTATTTCCTTCTCTATCTCCCTGCCATCCTCATCGGTTGTTACAAGAGTGGCTGTCTTAGGCTGAAGGCCTATAAGCTCACGGATGGATGATGAAGTCTGTCTTTTTGCTCTCGCTTCAAGATATCTTCCAATGGTTAAAAATGAAGGAAGCATCACAGCGGAATCATAAAACATGAAACTTGAATCAAGTATGATATTGAATGTTCCAAGCAGGCTTGATATGAATGCTACAAGAATACCCATGGAATACATCACATCCATATCCAGATTTCCATGTCTGAATGAGTTGAATCCTGCCTTCAAAATAGGATAACTCACATAGATAAATGGCAATATGGCTACAACAAGAGATGACTGGCACATGTCAAGAGGAGGTATCATGATCTCATACCACATCATGACCATTAGAATGGCGGAAAATATTAAACCGACTATGATGCGATACAGCTTAGATTGAAGGTCCTTTTCATATCTCGCTTCCTCATCTAGGATATCAACGTCCTTGTCGAGTCCGATATATTCAAAACCCAGCATTTCAATTGTTTTCTTAACCTCTTTCAAATCAAGCATGTCGCGATAGTATGTTAGAGTAACCTTCTGGTTTGAAAGGTTGGCATTTGCTTCTATAATTCCATCTACCCTAGGCACAAACTTCTCCACATTGTTCACACATGATGCACAATGCATTCCTGCGATTTGAATGACCGCTTCCTCTTTTGGAACGGTGAATCCTACTGATTCGACAGTCTTGTCAATCAAGTCAGGATCCAGGTCTCCTTTGAGAGTTATGTGAGCCTTGTTGGTGTTCAAGTCCACATCGGTGGATTCAACTGCATCAAGCTTGTTAAGTGACTTCTCCACAACAAGAGAACAGGAAGAGCAGTGCATTCCATCTACTGGAATATCCAAGGTTTTAATTTTTTCTGCCATTTAATCAACTCCTGGAATTTCATAACCAATAATCCAAGTAAATTTAAATCAAATAAATAGTATTCAATTCATATTTTAAAATCCGATACTTTAAATTTTAATATTATTCATTCTACTTCAAACCAATAAAAATCTCATTATTCCAATAAAATAAATTATTAATTTAATCTTAGCTGAAGTTAAAATTAAATTAGTATTTCATTATGAATAATAATTCAAAACATATTCATTCATTAGTTACCCAAAAAAGGTTGAAATGGAATAAAAAAAAAGTCAAAGATAATTGGAAAAAAGGATAAAAAATAGAAATAAAAATTAAATAAAAAATTTAATCATTTATAACATTTTAAATCCTGCTTCATCAACAGCACCGGAAAGGTCTGCATCAGAAACCTTGTCGGAATCCAACTCCACTTTAACTTTTCCAGTTTCAAAATCAGCTACTGCGTCTTCAACACCATCGAGGTCTTTTAAAGACATTTCAACAGCTAATTTGCAGGAAGGACAGTGCATGCCTTCAACATTGATTTCCTTATTTTCTATTGCCATAATAAGCCTCCTAATTTAATTTAATATTTATTGATTTGTTATAATATGTTCAATATTTATACAAGTATTTTCTTTTTAATAACTTATAAAGTTTTGGTATACCTAAATGTACTGAATACAAAACCAAAGAATTAAACTAATTTATCTTTAACCAACTTGCCGTCTAGCACGACTTTCTTAATATTGTCATTATCCGCAAGTATGGAAATGTCATCTACCGGATTGCCTTTTACCAGAATCAAGTCAGCCAGCTTTCCCTCTTCAATGGATCCCATCTTATCCTCCTGATTGAAGAATTTTGCTCCCATTATGGTTCCAGCGGCGATGGCTTCAATAGGCTCCATTCCAATATCAACCAGATATTTCAACTCTCCAAGATTACGGCCGTGATCGATTACTCCGCAGTCAGAACCCATAAGGAATCTGACACCTTCCTCATAAGCAATGGAAATATTTTCCTTTTGTATCTTGACAACTTCCTCAAGCTTTTTAAGCCTTTCTTTTGCAAAATTATCCCATGGAGGAAAACCCTTTTCAATCAAGGTGTGGTGGACAACTAGAGTAGGTGTAAGGTATATTCTCTTCTTGGCAATAGCTTGAGCGGTTTTCCTATCAATGAAAGTGCCGTGTTCTATGGATTTGACTCCGGCCTTTATGCAGTTGTTAATCCCTTTCAAGCTATGGCAGTGGGCTACAACATTCAACCCATTGGCTCTTGCCTCGTTTACAATGGTAGCGAGCTCTTTTGAATTAAATTGGGGATTATTCGGAGAAGTGTAAGTGCTTAAAACTCCACCGCTTGCCATGATTTTAATGAAATCCGCCTGAGACCTTATGACCTGGCGGGTTTTTTTCAAAACCTCTTCAACACCATCGCAGACTCCTGAAGGATAGCCTGGATAGTTTATTTCCATATCAAAGCCTGAGTTAAGGTAGAAGTCAAAATGTCCGCCAGTAATTGAAAGAGGGTGAACTGAAATATTCAAACGTGGAGAACGAAACATTCCCCTCTCTTGCGCCATTTTAACACCGATATCTGCAAGACCGCAGTCTCTCACACTTGTAACACCTGCATTAAGAGTTGCCTCCATATTAGACAGGGCCCCATAAAAGTGCAGAGCCAATGGATTTTTCATGGTTTCCGCCTTGTGAAAGCCATTCGCCATGATATGGGCGTGTGAATCTATGAACCCTGGAAGAAGAAATGCGTCCTGACCATCTATGACCTTGTAGCTACCTACCAATGTGGTTTCATTAACACCTACGGATTCTATTTTATTTCCTTTTATAAAGACATTTCTCTCATCCAGAATCTCATCACTAAATGGATTCAGGATATTTACATTTTTAATAAATAAAGAAGACATTCTAACATCTCACAGACAGTAAAAATAATTCAATAGCATGATTCAAATAAAAGCAATAATCATATCTGGATAAATTAGAGAATAGTGATTGTAGCATTGTCGCTATCCACTTCAACGGAAGCACCGTCGACCAATCCGCTGATGTCGGATGGGGAATCGACCATTGGAATATCTGACATTATCGCACCTGTTGCTATAATCGGCTCGGCCTTGAGGCAGATGATTGCTTTTGGAGCAGTATTGTTCTTTTTCATCTGGAAAATCACATAAGAGCCGACAGTTGAACCTTTCCCACCTGGAATGAAAAGAATCTTGTCTTTAATGATTTGGCCTTTTAACTCATGGTTTGGGTCAATGACCTCACCGGTTTCAGGGTTCACTCCCCCCAGGAAGCTTATAGCCTCATCACTACAGATTAACTCTCCACTTGCTTTTCCCTTAGAAATATTCCTGCAATCCACCATAAAAATCACACAACTAATTTAAATCAAAAATCGAGTCAAGATATAAAAATTATTGTTGAATAATAATATATACAAACTATTATAAAAGTTTTAAAAAAAGATGGGAAAAATAATTTTTTGAAAAATGATTCAGAATGTATTAAAAAAATAATCCCCTTTAAAAACATAACACATCTAGATATATTAAAAAAATAATCCCCTTTAAAAACATAACACATCTAGATATATTAAAAAAATAATACCCTTTAAAAACATAAAATCCAATGTATTAAAAAATTAATACATTAAGGATATCAAAAAATAAATTAAAAAAAAATTTTGAATTAAACAACATCAACTTTCATGACTTCTCTAAGTACTGAAGTCGCATAGGACCCCTTGTCAATAGAGAACTCACACCAGACACCATCTTCGCAGGCTTCAGCGCCAGCATCCCAGACTTGGAAGCGAATAGCTCTCCTTAAACCGTGACTGCCCAATTTAGGCATTTTAGGACATTCGAAGTCTTCCCTTGTCAAATCATAGCCTGCAAGGATTTCCTCTTCCATTTCACCTACTTTGCCCCCTGCAAAAGGAACCTTTGTGCCGAATAATGGAGCTGTCTGATTGACTGCAAAGGAGCTTACCATTTCCTGAAACTCCTCAGGAGTCCTGTCCCTTACAATATGCTCCTCCTTGTCGATTAGAATGTCTCCTTCAATGTATTTGTCCATTCCCATGGCCACCCTTTCACTGACAACAGCATTGAAGAGATATGATTGATAAGCGTGAACGAACATTCTCTGCAAAGGCTTTGGAAGAGCATAGATGGCTCTTTTATAGGCCTTGTCACTTAATTCTATTTCGCTTTTATCAATATCTTCCACGCTGCATCCTCTCTCTTCAGCAAGACGCCTTGCAGCCTTGTTCTGCTCCTTGATAAGCTCGCGAATCATCATTTTCTCATAGCGCATTCCACCATGCATCAATTCCAATGATTTTTCCAAATCACCATCATCGTAAGCTTGTCTAGCCTTCTGGGAGTCTTCTCCTTCTTCAGGACTTGGATGTCCAATATAGCGCCCAACAGCTTCGCCAAGGTCATTTCTAACCAAAGCCTCGCCAACCAGATGGGTTGTAGTTCTAGGCTTTCCAAATCTCTGCCAGCCAAAGTAATTTGGAACTCCTGTTTTTTCAAGCTTTTTAAGGATTTTTTCGGCTCGTTTAGCCGCATCCTCATATGCCTCAAGGGGAGTGTTAAAGTTCTCCATTCCATCAATATCCTTGATGAGGATTCTGAACTTGTTTCCTTTGAGCTGACCCATTCTAAGCTTCTTGCGGCCGCGAGTGATTTCTAAAAACTCTGTGTTCTTTATGGCTCCAGCCAAGGCTTCGACTTCCTTGAACTGCTCTTCGGATTCCATATTGGAAATGCATATCCATTGGCGAGTAATGGCATTCTTGTCCTTCATTCCTGCAAATCCTGTTCTCTTGCGGCTAATATGCAGGTCTCTGGAGATATCAAGCAGGACATCGAGAGTGGATCTTCCAAGCTTTTCTATCCAAATCCAGATATTAGGTCCTTCACCATCAGGAAGCATTTCCGGAATTTCCTCGACGTAAAAGTCTTCCCAGCGGTTTCTTATAGTTCCTCCAATTCCCTTATCTTCAGTCACATATGTATTTGCATTAAGCATGGCCATTCCTCTAAAATGAATATATCAATAAAATCAGTTAATAAATTAAAAATGCCCCCGCCGGGATTTGAACCCGGGGAATGGGATCCGCAGTCCCACGTGTTGTCCAGGCTACACCACAGGGGCAAAGAAATGAAAAAATAGCGCTGTATAAAAAAA
>Ga0256404_1009816_pt1 | contig 13527 bp, 19 predicted proteins | sample RumenRJG_01DNA_FD_185990 | JGI IMG/M metagenome (GOLD analysis project Ga0256404, IMG submission 185990) | Bovine rumen microbial communities from Lethbridge, Alberta, Canada - RJG_01 | ecosystem: Host-associated > Mammals > Digestive system > Stomach > Rumen | place: Canada: Alberta | collected...
TGACATACATGATTCCGCTGTCATACGCTCCTTCGGTGATGCGGATCTGGTCATCTTCCTTCGGCCCCCAGCTGTACCATCCGGCCGCATTCTCGAACACGATCTCAATGCTGTCGCATCTCTCCCCGCAGGTATCATGGACCACGCATGATTTCGTCGTCACAAGGTCTGTGATCTCGCTTCCCTCATATGTGATCTCCATCAGTCAGACCCCTTCCATTTGTCAAGAACGCGGGCGATAGTCCCGTAGACCCGCGTGAATCCGGAAATGTTCAGCCCCATCAGGTCCACAATGGAAGTGTGCGTTACCATGCCTGCCTCGATTACTTTTTCGAGATACGCATTCGGCCCGCCCGCGTTGAAGCGTTGAAAAAAAGTGTTGCCAGCTGCACGCCCTCCAGAGCATCGGTCGCTCCGATGTTCTCAACGATGTCTTTCATGTCCAGTTCCGGCGTTGCCTTTGCGGCTGCCGTCGCGAACAGGGCAAGCGCCTGCCTCGTCGTGATGGAGTAAACATTCAAAGAATTCGGGCTGCTGTCCAGGGCATCGGCATATTCAAGCCCGGTGATTTTCGTGAAATCATATGCGAGCTTTGTCACCTCGTCTTCGCCTACAATGATTGGCGTTTCGAGTGTCAGAATGCCTTTCCCCTCCGCAACTGCCGCGGCCGCAGCTTCCGCGCGCGCTTTTCTCTCCGCAGCCTCCGCTTTCAGCTTCTCGGCCAGTTCCTTTGCGCGAGCCGCCTTATCTTCGACTTCCTTCGTCTCTTCCTGCCTGGCTTCCGCAGCCTGCATTTCCTTTTTCTCTTCCATGCGTCCCTTTCATAAAATGCGCCGGGAAGGTTTCCCTCCCCGGCTCTGCATCACTTCAGCATGTTCTGAACAGCATCCGTGTAGTTCTTCCCGTTGACTCTGATGATTCCGTTCATCAGGTCGATCAAAATCGTCTGCTTTCCGTTGACCAGCTCCTCGTACCGGAGAAGAGAGTATTCATCCGTGGAGCCATACGGGTTCCCGGTCTCGATATCTCCCTTGTTGGTGCTTGCATGGACACCGATCAGACGGTACTTGACTGCCTCATGCTCAATGTTTCCGGACTTGACGTTGTATCTCTGCCGGACGGTACGGAATTCATGGGAGTGCTTGCCCGGAACAGCAAGCACCTTGGAATTTGCACCGTTGTTGTGCGCAATGGAATATTTCATCGCGTCGAAATGCGTCAGCTCCGGCATGTCGATGTCTGCGATCATTCCGGCAACGGACTTGATGGAAGTCGTAGAGTTCTTGATCTCCGGAAGAGACACCTTGGTTACATCCTCGACAACCGTCTTGCCATCAAGGAGACGATGGTCCTCGACGTTGTTATAAACTTTGCTCGGCATAGTGCTTTTCCCTCCTTATCTCTCGGGCTCAGTCAGAAGCGCTGCCTGCGCTCTCAAAGTAGGTGACGAATCCGTCATCCGTCCAGGTGATCTTTGCGGTGAGGGACTTCGCGAGCGGAGTCGTCGTGATGGAGAAGCTGAAGGACCAGTCTCCCATCAGCGCGTCGCTCTTCGCGTCAGCCGAAGCATTGAGCTTGACTTCGCCATAAGTCAGCGCGCCCATCGCAACAAGCGCATCCAGTCTCGTCTGCTCTTCCGCCGCGATCATACGGATATCGTTCGGAGTGAGCGGCTGGTCAACGTCGCTGGATCTTCTGTGCTGGAAGTCGTTGGACAGGTAGTACAGCATCATGCGGGTCGTCTCGGCCACGTTGATCTGCGTCGCGTTGTCCTGGTTGTAGTCTGCGGCATGTGCGCCCCAGAGCGCCCATCTGCCGGCCGTATAAGCCGCGGATGCGATTCCGTTCTTGCACAGCTTCTCGTTGATGATCTGATCGTCGTAGACTCTTCCCTTGCTGCTCTCTCCAAGGTAGATATTCTCGATGAGTGGGCAGTCGGTGTTTGATGCGGAGTGATACGGCACTCCTTCGGACTCGATCATGAGTTCCTGGAAGTTCGCCGCGCGCAGCACGGAAAGATGGTACTTCTTCCCGTCGGTTCCTTCGACAATCGGGAAGGAAACCGTCTCGTTTTCCTTGGTGTAGCCGTTTGCGCTCTTCAGCTTAGCAGCGCCGGACAGGTTGACTGTCTCGCCGTCGCTGGTAATCGGCAGGTCCGTGAACATCCATGCATCCCAGTGCCCGTTGATCTTGACAGTGTTGGAATACATCGCGCCGTGGACGGCCGGAATGGAAGAGAAGCCAGGGCATACCAGATAAGCCGGAATATATCCCGTAACCTGATATACGTCCTTCATCGCGAACAGGCCGGTGTTCAGTCCCTCGCCGTCGGAAGATCCGATGATGTCTTCTTCCGTTACCTTGGACGGGTCAACGGAGCTGTAAGTGATCGTCAGCGCGGCCGTTCCGAGAGATCCGGACTTTACCTCGTCGATGGTGATGGTCTTCTTGTCCGGGCTGTACGCAATCGTGTAGTCCGTTCCGAGAACCTTGGTCGTCGCAGAGCTTCCGGTCGTCTTGATGACCACGCTGTCAAGGATGATGGACTCTGCGGCCGGAATCGTGATGCGGCCATTCTCCGGAGTCTTGGAGATGCTTCCGCTCTCGCTGCTCTTTACCTTTGCCGGGTCAAGAACATTGATGAGGACCAGCGGGCCTACACCCTTGATGTCGAAGTGAACATGCATTGCCTCGCAGAGAGTGTAGGAGGCAAAGTCATCGGAATATCCGAAGAGCTTTCTTGCCTCCGCAATGTTGCTCACAAGAACCGGCTTGTTTACATTATCGGCTCCGCCGGCCACGGTATGCACCGGTGCGGTTCCGACATAGACAATGGCGCTCTGTCCTTCGTCGGACACTTTCGAACCGACGGCATTGATCTGGCCATACGCGCCGTGAAGATATTCTGACATTTCTATGTCCCTCCTTAATTCAGATAGTTCAGTATGTCGCCGTTGGCTCCTTCGTTCGCGTAGCCAGCGAAGGAAACATTGATAAACCCGTAGTAAATCGGTCTCCGGTCAACGACATAGCTCTGGTCGGTGTAAAGGCTGTACTCCATCGTGGACTCTTCCAGGGCAAGATCCGTGTTTGGAATCATCCTGTCTCTCAGCAGGCATTCAAGGCAATCGTCCATCCAGTCCATGAGAGTGAACAGTCCCTGTTCGGTCCCTTCCTCGATGAGTGAGATGTCAAGTCCCTGTCCGTTTTCGTCTGCCGAATCCACAAATCCGGGGAGCCGGATTCCCGGTTCGTATACTGAAAACAGCATGGAAACCGACAAATGCTGCCCCATCTCCTGCGAACGGTGTACGTTGTTATAACGGTCAAACCGTTTCTCCTCGGTATATTTCGCGTAGGACTGATTTGGCATGATGATGATTCCCGGAATCACATTTGTCGGTTCTTCCTTCAGGGTCCCGGACTTGTCCATTCTCGACGGTGCCCAGGCGAGATAGACTTTCGGCTCCTTCCGGACGATCTTCGCCACGTCCATATTTGGGGCCGGGGCTTTCATGATCCTTCCTTCGCAGAGATTTTTATAAGCCCAGTTCTTCAGGGCTTTCAGCCTTTCTGTCGTCCTCACTACACCATCTCCCTCGGATCTCTTGCGAGCAGTTCAATGTCGAGCATACCCATGTTGTTGGTGACGGAAAGGATGAACATCGTCTTCCGGTCGAATACAACCTGCGTATTCGGTTCCGGTTCCCCTCCCGGAAATCCTTCAAGCGGAGTATGGAGCAGGATATTCCGTGAGTTGTTGTCCCACGAAATATCGTTGACATTGTTGTTCTTCCGCTTCAGAGCTTCCTCATCATCCGGCACGCACTGGATTGCTACACCATTCCAGTAATGAGTTTCCCCGAACTGGTCCTGGCGCATGAAGCATCGCGTGATGTCATCATGGATGCGCTCTTTCAGTGACATCTCTTCAGCCTTTCTTTGCTGCGGCCGCAGGCTTCTTCTCGGCCTCCGGTGCTTCCTTGACCGCAATAGCCTTTCCCTGCTCGATCAGTCTCGCGCAGTAGCTCGCGTTGTACTCCTCCACCTTCCAGGTGGAAAGAACCTTAACCTTCATTCTTCTTTCCTCCTCTTCTCCTCTTCGGCGTCCTCACGACACCCGCCATCGCGTCAATCTCCGGCGCTGCCGTGTTCTCATCCGGCTCTTCCGGAGGATTCATCCCGATCTCCGGTTCCTCCTCAGACTCGCCAGACGGCTCTGTTTCGGCTTCTGCATTGTCAGACGGAGAATCTTCCATCTCCCTGATTGCGCCGACAGAAACAAGCCAGTCACGCTTCACAGAAGCAATGTCGTCCGGGATCACTTCTCCTCGGAGATAAATGACCCCATCAACCTTGACGTAATGATTCGCCACAAGCATAGGCAGCCTCCATCAGAGAACCGTCGCAACTGCCCATCCATCGACATTCTCCGGAATGACAGTCGGGCGGGAAGTCAGACGGTTCTTGACAGCATTGCTGTCAATGGAGCCGTAATGAAGCGGAACCTGCTTCTTGATATAGGTCTTATGCTGCGCGTTCACGCCTGCGTCCTCGACCTGAGTGACAGGTCCGAAATAGACATCGAGCATTCCTTCGCTTCCGGCGATGAGCTTTCCGTCCGGAATGTATCTCTTCACGATGCCGTCATCATCCAGGTAGGTTCCCGCGAAGCTGTACATCTCAACACCGTCCTGGTTCGTTCCAAGATAGCGGAGGCCCTGGCCTCTGTACTGCGTGTTGATCTTCCCTGCGTTCTCGTTCTTCCGGTCGAAATGCTTCATGAACTTTTCATTGTTCATGACGGCAATCGCCACATTCGGAGCCATGACAATCCTGTCAACGGAGCCAAGTCCGTCATAGACGAGATCGAAGATTGCCTCCATATCGCCGTAGATATCTGCGCCCGCTTCGCTCCACTTCGTGTCCGGAGTAAAGTTGTTCGTAAACCCATAATCTGCAATCTTCGTTGCAGCGATTCCGCGGCCCTCGTTGGTGTACTCGAAGACTTCCAGCTTTCCGGAAAGAAGGACCTTCATGGTCATCCATTCAAGTCTTCTCTGGATTGCCTTTCTCATCTCCGTAAGGTCACGCGCCTGGATCTTCTTCGCTCTCTGCTCCGGAGTCATTGCGCCAAGAACCTTCTCTCCGAACATGCGCCCCTTGAGGTTCTGGTCCTCTATGATTCTTTCCGGTGCGGCCGTACAGAATCCGATCTCTCTGGTCTCGTAGCCGTCGCGGTCCATGATGACACCGCCTGCGCCCTCATGGACGGTCGGAGCCATCTTCTTGGTTCCCTTCATGTAGTCGTAGATTGCCTTGTCGTCCTCAATCGCGCCTCTGTCGCGAGCGAAGAAGTCATACAGCACAGAATATTCACGCGGCATCAGTTCGATTGCCGCCAGCTGCGCCCTGGTAGAATAGATATCCATCATTTGCCTCCTCTTCTGGTCAGCTGCCGGTGACGGTATTCGTCACTGTCTCGGTGGACTGCGCCTTGTCAAAAGTGATTCCCTGCTTTCTCAGGATGAGTTTCTGTGCGGCCGTGAGTGCCACGTTATCGGACGTTTTCACCATGCCGTCAATGAAGCATCCAGCGCGGTATGCCTTCGCGTTCTCAGCCGTAACGGTAGTGCCGGAAGCAACCGCGTCTCCGGTGTCAACATCCTCGGCCAGAACTGCCAGCATTGCCGTATCGACGACTCCCGCCGATGCAGCCGGGGAATAAAGGCCGCTCGCCTCTCTCACAAGCAGCGCTCCTGCTTTCAGGCTTCCCTTGCCGGGAGTGCAGGGAACGATAATCGCATCCGCTCCGGTCGGATCTGCAAGAAGATTCGCGTAAGACTTCTTGCCAACTACTGCATAAATCTCCATGTCTTAACCTCCTTTGGATCAGTACATGCCGCCCTCAGAGAAACCGGAATACTCTTTTGCGTACTCCGCTACCTCTTTTGCGTTGTCCTTAATCTCCTGCTCCTCGGTCTTCCCGGATGCCGGAGCGGTTCCAGGCACATCCTGCGCCGGTGCCGTTTCCGCGGCCCTCTGCGCCATGAACGTGCTGCCCTTTTCCTTCATCGCCTTGACAAGAGATTTCTGGAAGTCGATAGCACTCGTTCCATCCTTCTTTGCCTTTTCTGCCATGTCCTCATAGCCGGGGACTGTCAGCGCGTCGATGTCAGAAAGACGGTCTCTCTCTGCCTTGACAGCTTCGTTTCTCGCCGCGTCAAGCAGGTCCGGTCTCTCAGAACTCAGCTGCTCGATAGTGATGTCTTTCAGTTCCATCTGCTCATCCTCCTTGTGATGAATATTTCCAGCAGGCTCCCCGGCTTTCGGAGTGCCACTGCCAGCGTCGTTCATGGGGTCTCCCCCGTCTCCTTCCCCTTCCGGGTCCGGCTTCAGGATGCCGATATCGGTCGGCATGTTGCGGTACTGTACCTTCATTGCCGCATAGATCTGTGAGCTGACGCACGCCGCAGGCTCCTGCTTCGGCTCCACGTCAACCACCTCGTCGCAGAAATGATTCTCCACGGCTTCTTTTGCGGAGAACCATGTCTCTTTATCCATCATCTGCTTTACATCATCGTCTGAAAGCCCGGTCCGCTTTGTGTAGATATTCCGGATCATATCCTCGATGTTCCGCAGGCATTTCGCCGTCGATTCCAGCTCTTCCGCAGAACCGGCCGCGTAAGTATACGGGTCATGAATCATGTACTGGCTGCCCTCTGCAATCTGTACATGAGCGCCCGGAAGTGCTGCAATGATCGTTGCTGCGGACGCGCACATCCCCTCGATGCGGATGTTGATCTCATCGAATGCGGCATTCGCCAGAATGGACCGCATCGCAACTGCCTGGGAGACGATTCCGCCCGGAGAGTTGATGCGGAGAAGGAGCTTCTTTGCCCCGTCGTCCTTCAGCTTCTTGATCTCATTGTCGAAGTCTGTAGCACTCTTGTCCTCAATGTCCCATTTCCAGTTTTCCGGAATGTTGCTGATGATCTGGCCGTACAGCTTCACCTCTCCGGTGTCATCGCTCCCCGCGGCCATTTTCACTTCATAGCCAAGCTGAAATGCGTCTCTCATGTTCCGTTCCCTTTCTGCCCCTGGCTGGCAAGCTGTAGCAGCTCATTCTCGGCCTTGATCTCTTTCTTTCTCTGCCTGATGTTCGCTGCCCAGTCATTGCCGTTGTACTCGGAGGCTTCCTGCTCCTGCGTCGTGATGTTCGCCGCAATCCTCTCGTTGGCCGCCTCGACTTCCTTCTTCGGATCGACATGCCCCATCGAAGCACCCATCCAGATGCATCCGCACCATGCCATGCGCGCCATCGGGTCATCAAAAAAGCCGGGCGCGTCAATGCGTCCGGCTGCCACTGCTTCAGCAAGCCACTGCCCATATATCGGCTGGTTATAAGCCCTGTTGAATTTCGTCCGGTACACTCTGACCGTGCGCCAGAAGTCCAGGAGCGCCGCTCTTGCGGCCGTGTAGTTGCTCTCATACTTCTTCATCAGGACTTCCTTCGGAATCCCCATTGAAGAAGCAATCTCCGTTATGCAGGTATTCACGAACATCTCAAACTGCGCATTGCTGCGAAGCGGATTGACCGTCTCGATCTTCTTTCCCGGAGGCAGGCTGTAAATCGCGCCCGGCGCAAGTTCCAGATTCAGCTCATCGTCTGAAACCTTGTCCTCCTCATTCACCGCATCTTCCAGACCGAAATGCCCGTCATCCTCCTCGGATGTGATGAAGCATGTCAGCATGGCCGAAACGATGTTGGCCGCCAGCTCGGATGTCATGTACCGGTCAAACTGCTTGATCTTCTCGATCTCGGCAGCGACGAACGGAACACCTCGCCTCTGCTCCGGCCGCTCATACGTCATGAGATGAAGGATGTTTGGCAGGCCGGTGTCTTTCCCGTAAGCATCAATCGCGGTCCATGTCAGCTCGGAAGCATCATTCGCCGCAATAGGGCTTCTCGATGCGATGTGATACCGGATCACCTCTCCCTCTTTGCTGATCTCAACTCCGTCGATGATCCTTCCGCCATCCTCCGTCTCCTGGCTCACACTGTCGCCGGAGGAATCCGGAGTGCAGATGCGGTCAGCTTCAAGGATGCGGACCGTCGTCTGATATGGAGTGAGCTTGTTCGGCTTCATTCCAAGGAGTGCGAAGCAGTCACCCGACATCAGCATGGACAGAAATGCAAGCTCCTGCATTGTGTAGAAGTCTTTCTGCCGCTCCGCATCGCACATCGGGTTTTCCGCCCATAATTTGAATTCCCGCGCAATCTGTTTATTGATCTCCTCTGCCTTATCGTCGGAGATTTTGAGGTAGTCTGCATCAATCTTCGGCTTCGGGATAATGCCCCAGGCAACCGTCGATGTCGTCAGCGTCAGCGGGCCGGACCGGCCAAGGCCGCCGCCCTCATACAGATCCCTCGATCTCTGCCGCAGTGTGGAGGAGTAAAGATCAATGCTGTCTTCTGCGTTTCCCGCATCGACCAGCCACCCGGCAAGGGAATTCAGCGTACTGCTCGCTCCGTGGCTGCCGTAGCTCATCTTCGCTTCTCCGCTTTTCCGGCGTTCTCCGGTCGGGAGGTTTTCTTCCCTCTCCATCCGCTTCCGGTATGCCTCGCTTCCCCGCTTCGGGCTGAAAAGGAATAGCGCCCGCTCGCGGACGTTTGGATTTTTCCCCATGTCTCACACTCCCTTACAGGTCACGCGGTATCACGCGCGCCACTCTCTTTGATCTTGCATTCCCGGACAGCGCCTCGACCAGATTCGAGAAATACACAATCTGGTCCATCAGGTCATCCACATCCAGCGATGTATATTCCCGCGTCCCGACTCGATAGCTCTTCGCCTGGCCGCTGATGATCTCTCTGTATGCTGTCTTGCACAAAGTCAGCATTTCTGTCGCTTCGGACAGTGTATAAGCATTGACAGCCGCCATCTGTACCCTCCGTTACACCCGGATTCCCCGGTTCACTATATGTCTCTCGCGCCGCTTCTTCACCTCTGCTTTGGTGACAACTGTCGGCTCGTCCTCTTTCCCGCTCAGTACCTTCTCGATCTCGTCATAGCGCCAGTGAAAATACCGGTATGCTGCCCTCGCGTAGTTCCGGCAGTCAAGCGGCTCGTTTCTCTCATAGACTTTTTCCCAGGCGACAACGCTCTGTCCTCCGCGCCGATGCACGACCATCTGCTCGGATATCAGTCCCTTGAAATATTCATGATCGTAGCCTCTCCGGTAGTCCTTTGGGAAATGCATGTAATTCGGCCCAGGCTCTTCCACGCCCGCTTCATACATGATCCCGGATTTCCCGTCGTCAACGCCAATGGTGAACTTCAGTCCCTCGCCCTTCGCGCGTTTCATCGGCCGGCAATACTGCTTTCCTTCTCCGCCCTCGCCCTTGATAGGCCAGATGCGTTTGCTCGCGCGCTTCGCGCATTCCCGATAAACCTCCTGCGTGAAATGGCCGCCGGAGTCGATGAACGTCGCAAGGATCTTCATCCGCATCCCGTTCTTTCGCTCCCATTCCTTGTCGAGCAGTCCGTCGATCTCTTCCCAGACACCCGGCGCATCTGCTCTTCCCGGAATGACCCCGCGCTCAATTCCCCAGCTCTGTGAATTGCGGTCCCATCCGACAACCTCATATTCCAGGCGGTTATCCTGTGTATCGACTCCCATCGTGAGAACGAGGACCCCTTCCGGGATCTCCGCGTCATAATGCTCACGCCGGTCATAGAGTTTGTCTTCGAGTCCGGATTTGATTCGGACTTCCCACGATTCTCCAAGGATCGTGTTCTTGAAAACCCGCAGCTGGTCCGGATCGTCCTTGCACTTCAGGAACTTCCGGCATATCTCCTTCCAGTCTGACCAGGGCGACATAAAGGCATTCAGCCTGAAAGACCGAATGCCATTCTGCAATGCCTTTGGATTTTTCGACACCCATTTGGCCGGGCATCTCTTCGTCTTGTGTTCCGGTATCTCCCTCTGGCATACCGGGCAGCACCATGTCACGTTCGTTACGTGATAGTCCGTCTCTCCTTCTTCATTCTTGAACTCCTCTTTCTCGAAGTGAATGTCCTTGAAGGTGATGAAGCTAAATGTATGGCAGTACGGGCATTCCGTGTGCCACTCTTCCTGCGTGCCTGACATATAGCCTCTCTCAATCTGGCTCCGCCCTTTGATGGTCGGTGTCGATGTCTTGACGATTTTTCTGTTATGCCGGAAGGTCTCGGTTCTTCTTTCGGCAAGCTCTATCGGATCGCCCTCAGTTCCGGCGCTCCGCGGGAACCGGTCAATCTCGTCCATAAAGATGTACCGGACCGGCTTTGATGCGAGGTCTGCCGGAGAATTCGCCCCGATGATGGCCAGTGACCCTCCCGGAAATGTCTTCATGGTGATGGTGTTTGCCGCGTCCCGGCTGCGCGCTTTGAAGACTTTGTTTCGCAGCGTCGGACAGGCCGCTATCATCGGCGCGATACGCCGTTTGGAATAGTCCTGCGCGACGTTATCCGTCGGCTGTATGTAAAGCATCGGGCCGGGATCATTGTCAATGGCCTCACCCATCATGTTCAGTTCGATTTCGGACTTTCCAACCTGGGCGGATGCCATTATCACGATCTGCCAGACTCCCGGCTGCGTGAATGAGTCCATGATCTCGCGCTGGTATGGCGCTCTGTCTGTCCTCCATTGTCCCGGCTCTGCACTCGACTCGGAAACGAGAACGCGGTTCTTGTCTGCCCACTCGGAAACCGTCTGTTTCTCAGGCGGCCGGAACATGTCATATGTGTACCGGGCAAGCTCCGCAAGTGCGACCATGCTCACGCCTCCTCGTCCTCTTCGTCTCCCTTCTCTTCGCTGTCGTCATCCTCCTGCGCATAGTCAGGAAGCGGAGTGTCTGCAATGATTTCAAGAATCTTCCGGATCTCGTCGGAAATGATATCCGCGATGATCTCCGGATTATCCTGCATGAGCAGCATCGGCGCGAGCTTTGACGGAAGATGCATCATGTTCTGCTGAACCGTGTTTGCGATGTCTCCCCATAGCCGTTTCACATCCTGAAGGTCAATCAGCTGCCCGCGCATCCGGTCAACTTCCAGCTGCGTCTTTTCCGCCTTGATAACCTCGTGCTTCGCCTTTACCTCATCCAGATCGTAAACTGTCTCATCCTGGTGCGTTTCGATGTTGTACTGGACCCATCTTTGTACGAACAGGGAAAGGTCGTATTTCGACGAATCCTTTCCCTGCACAAAGAGCTTCCTGTTCTCAGGCAAGTCCCGGTCAATATCGTACAAACGTCGATATGTGTACCCGGCAATGTTGGCAAGCTCTTTCTTGGTTAATTCCATGCAATCACTTTCCTGCAATCATCCGCTGAATCTCATGCTCCATACGCTTGTACATGTAGTCCCTGATGTCCTTTTCGACGCCCTTCCTTGACCTGTTGAGCGGCATCTGCGGAACCGCGATATCAACAACTGACTGGATCGGAAGTCTTTTCTTTGTGAGTCGCTTAAATACCTTGTGTGTCGGTATCTTCGTAGCGGAAAAATTCTGAAATGGCGGATATCCGGTCTTCATCCTTTCGGGAAGTGTAGACTGGCCGGCTGTCACGATCCTGGCTTTCACTCTATATTTTCCATTTTTCCTGAGTGTATTCCAGCCTCTTCTTCCTCCGGTCGAAGCAAATCCGCCTTGCCCGACCACGATCCTCTTTCCTCGTATCGGGATAATGCATCCGGCTCCGCTCCCGCTATATGTAACGTGTGCGCCTGATATGGATTCCCTTACCTGTCCAGTCTTTACAACATAATGCTTCCGGAATTCCCTTGGCAGCGTGCTTCTCATGTGCCCTGGCACCCTGCGGAATATTCTTGCCATGCAGCGCTCGATCTGTTCCGGAGTAAGGACGCCTTCGAGCCGCTTCAGCTCTCTAAGAAGGTCAGACGCGTCAACTTCTAAGAGAATTCCTCCCGCCATCGTCGCGCCTCCTTCCGTTCTTTGGCTTCTCTGCATGAAAAAAGGACGAGTGCTATAGCTCTCGTCCTTCCACTTCTTCCGATATTATCAAATTAGCACACCCGATTTTCCCTTTCAACCCGTTTTTAGGATTTTTGTGCAAATTTTATGAATTATTGCAGAATATATTTCTCCGGCCACCTCACATCGGCCATACTTGGAGCAGTTTCCACAGCGTCACGTGCGCGATAGAATCCTCTCTTTGACATTCCTATTTGCCGTCTGATCTCTACGTCAGATATTCCCATTACATAGCGCATGTTTACAAATGTTCTCATGCTCTGCGTCTGAATTGAATTTATGATCCTTTTCGCTGCCTTGATCTGGCTTACATACTCCTGGCATTTTTGAGCGTGTTCTTGCTCGATATCCATCATCCTGATGATAGCATCTTCGGTCTTCTGTCCGTTTCCGCTTCCATGAGGCATGCCGGACAAATGCTGCGTAATGTTCGTCACGCGCGTATATTCCCATAATCTCCGTTCTTCGATGTTTTGAATCTCGACCATTATGTATTTCAAGTTGGCCAGGACAGGAATGTCGCGATTCTTTACGACAATGCTCCCCTCGTAGTCCTGTTCTTTCTCTCCCTGGTTCATGTTTAGTCCTCGCTAAAAAACTGCATTGGAATATCTTCTGCTCTCATCGGTCTAAAATAAAAAGCATACCGGTTCCACGCTGCTTTTGCCTGTTCTATGGTCTTTACCATTCCAGAGGAAAAGCTGTTTGTTCTCACTCTGCATCTTGGGCAATACGCTACCCATGTTTTTCCATGGCTTGTATTGATCTCCGCATAATGAGGCTTAATCGACGCTCCGTCTTCTCTCAGGCAATAAGGACAGCTTCTCATTTCTTCTTTCATCCGTTTCGCTCCTTATATGGATTCGGAAAAGGCATCCATGCCTGCACTGTTCTGGTTCCGTATATCGCCCCTTCTGATCGCCATACATCGACTTTTTCGTCAAAATAAGACGCCACAACTTTTCCGAATGTAGTAATCAGAACATAATTTCCATCTTCAGGCAACCTCTCACTGCACGGAATCCACTGCACAGGCTGTGCGGAGGGCAGATTTCTCAAATCTTTTCGTAATAACAAAATCTCTGTCGTCTGCTCCATTGGTATAGAGTCAAACCTTTTATCGAGTGCATCAATCGCCGCCTGTCTGCTGATCAAATCACTCATCCTGTTCTCCTCTCATATCAGCCCCGCAGTTCGGGCAGAAATTTGTATCGTTTGTATGTAATTCGTAATCACACAACGAGCAATATGCAACTCCATGCACGTGAGGCTTTTTAACCCACCGCCCTCTAATGCGTTCTGGCTGTGCGGGACGCATCTTCTCAAAGTTTTCTCTGCTGACCGCTATATTCGGCAGTTCATAAAAACGATAAAACTCTGACAGCCTGAACGGATCTTCAACGTCTGGATCATTGCCATACCCTTTTATGACTTCAGCCAGTTCAATGATGAATAAATCATGTATCTTTGCCATCTTTCTCACCC
>Ga0256404_1009817_pt1 | contig 13526 bp, 12 predicted proteins | sample RumenRJG_01DNA_FD_185990 | JGI IMG/M metagenome (GOLD analysis project Ga0256404, IMG submission 185990) | Bovine rumen microbial communities from Lethbridge, Alberta, Canada - RJG_01 | ecosystem: Host-associated > Mammals > Digestive system > Stomach > Rumen | place: Canada: Alberta | collected...
GCTCCAAGGTGCGCAAGTCACTGCCCGTTGACTTCTCCTATATCATACAGGAACTTCTTCACGAGCACTCCGAAGACAAGGACAAGGCCGACTATGTGAGTGCCATCATCAAGACCATCATCTCTACTGGCCGTGCTGACGACTTCATCGTTGCTCTCTGTGGTGTGATTCAGCGACTTAGTATCGACCAGCTCCACATTCTGGGCGATGTCTACGACCGTGGTCCTGGTGCCCACATCGTGATGGACACGCTGATGAACTACCACACCTGGGACATTACTTGGGGCAATCACGACATTCTGTGGATGGGCGCAGCCGCTGGCAACGATGCCTGCATGTGCAACGTCATCCGTATCGCCCTACGCTATGCCAACATGGAAACCCTTGAGGACGGCTACGGCATCAATTTCATCCAGTTGGCCACGTTTGCCATGGATGTTTATGGCGACGATCCTTGCGTGGAATTCATGCCGAAGATAGCCAAGGAAGATCCCCTCGACGAGAAGAACAAACTTCTCTATGCCCGCATGCACAAAGCCATCAGCGTGATACAATGGAAATTGGAAGCTGAACTCATCAACCGCCATCCCGGTTGGCACATGGAAAGCCGCAAGTTGCTTGATGCCATCGACTACGATCGTGGTACGGTCAAGGTGGACGAGGTGGAGTATAAACTCACGTCGTGCCACTTCCCGACGATTGACCCGAAGAATCCTGACGTATTGACGGCCGAGGAGAAGAATCTCGTGGAGCGACTGCATCACAGTTTTGCCTCCAGCGAAAAGCTCCATACCCACATGCGTCTGCTGCTCCGCCATGGTTGCATGTATCGCGTTGTCAACCAGAATCTACTTTATCATGCCTCCATCCCTCTCAACGCTGACGGTTCGCTGCGCACGGTAGAGATATATCCTGGCATGGCTTACAAAGGAAAGGAACTGCTGTACAACATAGGTATGATGGTGCGTTCAGCTTTCCAACCCAGCAATGAGGATCAGGAACGCTATCACCAGTATGCCATCGACTACTTCCTCTATCTGTGGTGCGGCCCCGACAGTCCTCTCTTCGACAAGGCAAAGATGGCAACATTCGAGCGCTACTTCCTGAAAGAGAAGGAAACTCACAAGGAAAACAAGGGCTACTATTTCACGCTCCGCGACAAGGAAGAGACTGCAGAAAGAATCATGGACGAATTTGGGGTGACTGGTCCCAACCGCCACATCATCAACGGTCATGTGCCGGTGCACGTGGTCAGTGGTGAGAATCCCATCAAAGCCAATGGTAAACTGATGGTGATAGACGGCGGCTTCTCGCAGGCCTATCATAAGGAGACGGGCATCGCAGGCTATACTCTCGTGTATCACTCCCGTGGATTCCAGCTCGTGCAGCATGAACCTTTCACTTCTGCAGAGGACGCCATATTGAGAGGAACCGACATCAAGAGCACCACACAGATTGTGGAGATGAACCAGCGCCGCCTGCGTGTGGCAGATACCGACAAGGGTAAGGAACTGAAGCAGCAGATCGAAGCCCTCGACGAGCTCCTCTATGCCTATCGCACGGGATTCATTGCCGAGAAGGAGCGCAAGAATCCTCCAAAGGTATAAAATAGAAGACCCACCCCAACCCTTCCTTTCAAAGGAAGAAGAAGACCCACCCCAACCCTTCCTTTCAAAGGAAGAAGAAGACCCACCCCAACCCCTCCCTACAAAGGGAGGGGCTTTTCAATCGCTAGCAATTAATTGTAGTCCTTTGGAATCTCTTCCACGATAAGTAAAGGAAAACCGGAAACGGCAAAGATATGAGACACTAATCTCTGTGCAAATTATTATCTTGCGCATGTTATTGCTTGACATAAATCAAGATACGCCGGAATATAACGTTTGTTTGTAAAGTTTTTCTTGGCCGCAACGAAAATATCGCTATATTTGCAATGTAAAACAAGAAACCCTGAGTAAGGGTTCATAAATTAGAATAGGTTTTTAGTTCAATAGATTAAGGTTAATAGATTGTTTTTATATAGGTTTTTAGTTTTTGGTTATTAGGTTTTAAGATTTAGATTCAGGTATCACAGCTCCCTAACTTTTGTGAAAAAGTTGGGGAGTTGGCTTTTATATATACCCCTGCTCAGTAATTATCTAATACCTTGCGAGTAATATCCACCTTATTTTTCTTGCTTAAGAGTTTTACAATGGGACGAATGATGAGCCAGAGGGGGAGACCAAATCCTTGACTCAATTGCTGTCCTTGTGCGATAAGAGCCATATCGGTGGTATTGAGATGGAAAATATGGTTGAGATCTTGCACCTTTTGTCTTGCCACAACCGTAAGCTCGGGCAAGCAATGGCTTGCGTTGAGCAGATAGAGGGTATCGCCCAGAAGTTGCCGCTCCACCTTCTGTCGGATGTAGCCATTCTTGGCGACGATAACATAGCTGAAGGTATCGGGCAAGGAGAAATAGCCATGAGCATCGGTATGCGTGATCTTGCCATCACTGAAGGCTACATCTGCATTATTTAGGAGCGTTTTGTTGTCCATATCAAGCACGAGACACCGCTTAGGCTCGTCGTTCACTCGCGGTTCTCCGACTGCCTGCTGAGCAGCCGGTAAAGACAAGAAGAGGAATATGAATAATACAAACAGTTTTCTATCCATAGCCGTTTCCGCATGTTTCTGCAAAGATATAAAATTCTTGGAAGAATATCGAAAGCTGCCAAACATTTTTAGCGATAGGAGGGCCATCATTCCTGACAGCCAAGAAAGAAAGACCGATAGAAGACCCACCCCTACCCCACCCTACGAAGGGAGGGCAAAAACATCGGAACACAGACGCTCCTATACTTCCGAAGGATGGGGGAGCATAAAGATTGTTAATATATTTACAAACAAGAGTGGTAATCAAAGTTTTTCACTAAATTTGTATACAATATCAATCATTCATTATCAACTATGACAGGAATTATTATTTTGGTTGTCGTAATCGTGCTGGTCGTATGGCTTATCAGCGTTTACAACAATCTTGTGCGTATGCGAAACAACCGTGAGAACGCTTTCGCTAACATCGACGTACAACTCAAACAACGTTTTGACCTCATCCCGCAGCTGGTAGCAAGTGTGAAGGGTTATGCCACCCACGAGAAGGAAGTTTTCCTTCAGGTCACACAAGCCCGCACCGCTACAGCCAATGCACAAAGCATCGACGACAAGATCAAAGCCGACAACCTACTCACCAGTGCCCTGCAAGGTCTGAAGGTTACTCTCGAAGCTTATCCCGAGTTGAAAGCCAATCAGAACTTCCTGCAACTGCAGAGCGAGATCAGCGACATCGAGAACAAGCTGGCTGCCGCACGCCGCTTCTTCAACAGTGCTACGCGTGAATACAACAACGCCGTGGAAACTTTCCCCGGCAATATCGTCGCAGGCTTCTTCAAGTTCCACAGAGAGGGCATGTACGAAATCCCTGAGCAGCAGCGCGCCAACCTGGAGAAAGCACCGGAAATTAAATTCTAAGGCATGGAATATGTTGGAATGCTGACGCAGATTCGCCGCAACAACACCAAGAGTATGCTTCTCTTGGTGATGTTTCCGGTGATTATCCTCGGCATGGTCTGGGTGTTCATCGCCATTCTCAACTGGATGGGCAACAGTCGGTATGACGAATATGGAGACACAGTCTCGCATTTCGTCGACTACAATGCCGTCAATGCCACATTCGTTGAGGTGATGCCCTGGGTGGTAGGCGGAGTGGCACTATGGTTCATCATAGCCTACTTCTACAACGTGCAGATGATTAACAGCGCTGTCAACGCCCATCCCATCACCCGCAAGGACAATCCGCGCATCTATAATATCGTGGAGAACCTCTGCATCTCCTGCAATATGCCTATGCCTAAGGTGTGTGTGGTCGATGACCCACAGCTCAACGCCTTTGCCAGCGGCATTAACGACAAGACCTACACCGTCACGCTGACTCAGGGCATTATCGACCTGCTCAGCGATGAGGAACTGGCCGGAGTGATCGGCCACGAGCTCACGCATATTCGCAACCGCGACACCCGACTGCTCATCACGAGCATTGTTTTCGTGGGTATCGTCTCTACAGTGATGAGCATCGTCTTGCAGTTGCTCTACAATCACTTTTGGTTTGGCACGCCAAGCAGAAGTTCAGACGACGATGATGACAACAACAGCAATGGACTGGGCATTGTCGTGATATTGGTGGTAGGACTCATTTGTTGTTTCATCGCCTATATCTTCACCCTGCTCACCCGCTTTGCCATCAGCCGTAAACGCGAATACATGGCCGATGCTGGCGGAGCAGAACTCTGCGGAAACCCGCTGGCCCTGGCTTCGGCGCTGCACAAGATATCGGCAAATCCGGGACTCGACAACGTGAAGCGCCCCGACGTTGCACAGTTGTTCATCTGCCAGCCCGATGAGATGCAGCATGGTCTGCTCACCTTCATGGATTCCCTCTTCTCCACTCACCCACCTACGGAGAAACGAATTGCCATCCTTGAGCAATTCTAATAAAACAGAAAAGCGGTTCGCCTTCAAGAGACGGACCGCTTTTTTGTTTTATAGTGATTCTAAAAATTATTTCTGCATGTCGTAGACCACCTGCATCAGTTTCTTTCCAAGGGCATCAGCTTCCTCAGCCGTTGCAGCCTCTGAATAGACGCGGATAATGGGCTCGGTGTTGCTCTTGCGCAGGTGTACCCAGCTGTCGGGGAAGTCGAGTTTCACACCGTCGATGTCTGTAACCTTGACATCCTTCTGACTGCCGTACATATCCTTGACCTTGACGAGGATAGCATCCACATCGGTGTCGGGAGTGAGGTCGATGCGGTTCTTTGCCATCTGATAAGCAGGGAATGTCTTGCGCAGCTCGCTGGCCTTCAAGCCTTTCTGAGCCAGACTGCTCAGAAAGAGGGCGATACCCACGAGAGCGTCGCGGCCATAGTGGCTTTCGGGATAGATCACTCCGCCATTGCCTTCACCGCCAATGACTGCTCCCACTTCTTTCATCTTTGTGGTGACGTTGACCTCGCCCACGGCAGCAGCATAATATTTGCAGCCGTGCTTCTCGGTAACATCACGCAGGGCACGCGTTGAGGAGAGATTGCTCACCGTGCAGCCGGGAGTGTGGTCAAGAACGTAGTCAGCCACGGTGACGAGCGTATATTCCTCGCCATACATCTTTCCGTCTTCCTGAATGAAGGCCAAGCGGTCGACATCGGGATCGACAACGATACCGAGATCATATCCACCTTCTGCCACACGGCCCATGATGCCGCCGAGGTTCTTCTCCAAAGGCTCGGGATTGTGGGCAAACTGTCCGTTGGGCTCACCATTGAGCATCGTGTACTCCACGCCCAAGGCCTTGAAGAGCTCGGGCAGGATGATGCCACCCACAGAGTTGATGGTATCGGCAATCACCTTGAAATGGGCATTGCGGATAGCATCAAGATCCACAAGCTTAAGGTCGAGCACCGACTGGATGTGACGCTGGTTGAAGCTGTTGTCCTGAGTGTAATGACCCAACTGGTCAACCTCGGCATATTCAAAGTCTTCTTTCTCGGCAATCGCAAGCACTTCGTTACCATCAGCCTTCGTGAGGAACTCGCCTTCGTTGTTGAGCAACTTCAAGGCGTTCCACTGGCGGGGATTGTGGCTGGCCGTGATGATGATGCCACCAGCAGCGCCACTCATCCTGACAGCGAGCTCGGTGGTCGGCGTTGTGGCCAGACCAATGTCGAGGACATCATAGCCCACGCCCATGAGCGTGCCGCAAACCACGTTTCTCACCATGTCGCCCGAAATGCGCGCATCGCGGCCCACAACGATCGTGTTGCTCTTGGAATGGCCACTGCGTCTGATGAAGGTGGCATAAGCAGTAGTGAATTTCACAATGTCAAGCGGGTTCAGCGTGTCGCCGGTATGGCCGCCGATAGTACCGCGAATACCTGATATGGATTTAATCAGTGTCATAGATATAAAATAACTTGATTGACTTGATTTCGATAAACTGTCCCTTAACGGCCTCTCTCAAAGGTGAGGTCGTAGAGATAAGGAGTAGTGGTCTGCGAGGCTGACTGCTGACCTTTCTCTGCCGGAACGATGAGGCGCACCTTGGCAATCTCATCATCCTCGGTCACTGGGCGTCCGACATTGACAAAGGCAAAGGGCACCAGCCATCCTGTGGGCACTGCCGTAGAGCCATACGCATTCACCATGAGGCTGGAACCGCTGACAAAGGATCCCGAATAGGTGCCCGACGTACAGGAGACGCGCATCTTGTCAGGATACTGACCGTAATAGATGTTCTGGTTCGACAGCGTTATGGTGTCGGTGAGGAGATCGCGCTCGGTGAAACGCACGAGTACGGTTGCCGTCTCGCCGCTGGTGATCTTCTTGCCACATCCCTTGCGGACGATCTGCATATATACACCGGAGGACTCAAACAGTACGAACTCGTTCTTGCTGACGTCGGTGGTTGAATCCTGGGCGTAGAACTGATCTTCTGAAATCACTGTGACAGCCGAGTCGGCAATGTACTGGTTGATGGCAGAGCGTTGTTTCTTTTTCTTGTCGGCATAGGTCTCGTCATGACTGCACGCCTGGAAAGCGATGATGCCGGCGAGGAAAAAGACAATATATACAAACTTCTTCATATCGACTTGTTTTTGCTACAAATTTACTAAAAAACGTCGAGTCTCCCTAACCGGCGACTCTTTTTTAGATTATTTTTTCTTTAATAAGTCGCCATAGGCCATGATGGCCTGTCGGGTGATGTTTTCGGCCTCATCCATAGAGCAGTCCAAGCGACCGCCGCTAGCGTTCAGATGTCCGCCGCCGTTGAAGAAGCGAGCGGCCATCTCATTACAGGGGAAATCGTCGACCGACCGGAGGCTGACCCAGACGGTGTTGTCGTGGCGGTCGTCCTCACGGAGCGAAATGCTGAGCTTGGTTCCCTTGATGCGGAGCGGCTCGTTGACGAGTCCCTCCTGATCGCCACGCACATAATGGAAGTTGCGCATGTCATCGCGGGTCAGGGTATAGAAACTTGCATGATAATCCTCTAGATAATTCAGTTTCTGCGACATCAGATAACCGCGCAGACGAATGGCCCACTGGCTGTAGTTGTTGTAGACATTGCGGTAGATCTTATCCTTGTCGATGCCCTTGGTGAGCAGCTGACAGATGATGAAGAAAATCTCCGGACGGCTGCTGTTGTAGGTGAAGCCACCAGTGTCGCACATCATACCGCTATAGATGGTGGAGGCCATCTTCTTGTCGATCTTATCAAATTCGCCCAACTGCCAAAGCACTCTGAACACCACCTCTGATGTGCTCGACATCTCTGGATGGGAAGCACTGACGACAGCATCGAGGTCGGGGGCGAGATGATGGTCGAACATCACACGCTTGGCCTTGGCCTTCTCAAAGGATTCCTGCATACCGTCCAAACGTCCGGGCGCATTGAAGTCGAGGCAGAAAATGAGCTGGGCCTCGTTGAGCGCCTTGTCAACGACATCAGGATGACGGTCGTAGCGCACGATTTTCTCTACGTCGGGTTGCCAACGCAGAAAATCTGGAAAGGCATCTGGAACAGCCAGAGTGACCTGCTTGCCAAGGTTGCGCAGATAGGACGACCAGGCAAGTGACGAACCGAGAGCATCGCCGTCGGGCGACTTATGGCAGCACACAAGAATATTTTGTGAGTCGGCAATGAGCTGTTTCAGCAACTCTAATTGCTCTGTAGATAAGATGTCGATGTTCATAGTGTGCAAAGGTAGTGGAAATTTCTGATTTAGACTCAAAGAGGTAGATATATTTAACAGAAGATAACCTCATCACGTCTATTCTCCACGAGCACAATGTCTTGAAGTGAACACAGATACCGCGTGGCGGTTGACGGCTAATCATGAAATTTTAGCCTTCGTCTTTGACTAGCCACATACAAAATACCGAGAGATCATGCTTTCCGACGTTCGTCAGACAATTGTCCGACGTTCGTCAGACGATTGTCCAACGTACGTCAGACGATCGTCCGACGTACGTCAGACGCCATCTATCATCGTATCTATCGCCATGACGGGTTGGTAAAACGATGAAAACAGGTAGGAAATACGGTGAAAACGGGTGGGTAAAACGATGAAAACGGGCTGAAAGAATGGTGAAAACGGCACGAGGAATGTTAACTGCCGCATGCCTTGTTTATTTAACGACATGCGGCGCGGATTGCTCTGAGCCTTTACCTTTATTGATGATGTAGATACCGGCTGTGGCAAGCCCACCAGCCAAAACATATTTCCAATAGAAGGTCTCACCAAGACACAAGCAGGAAGTGATGGCACCGACAACTGGGATCAGGGAGTTGTAGATGGCAACCTTGCCTACGGGATTGCAAGTAAGGAGTTTGTTGTAGAGCGAGAAGCCTACGGTGGAGATCGCTATGAGCAGCAGAAGGATGATGATGCCCCACAATGTGACGTGGGGAAGCGTACCGCCAAGAATGAGACCCGGAATAACCAGAAGCACGCCACCAAGCGCTAGGCTATAGCCCGTGCCGACAAAGACATCCACCCGGCGTCCAAGGCCACGCGTAAGCAGAGATGCGGAAGCTCCACAAAGGGCATTGAGGATAATCATGCCGTCACCCATGAAGGTAAAACGTCCGCTGGCTGCTCCTCCAAGGTTGAGGGCAAGAATGCCAGCAAAACCAAGGACGCAGCCGAGAACCTTCCGGCTCGTCATCTTGTCGCTCTTGAAGAAGACGCAGGCTAAGATGACGACGGAGAACACGCTCAGGGAGTTGAGAATGGCCGACCGCGCACCCGGGGCATGGGAAAGACCTATATAGAAAAAGGTATAGTGGAGCGTGGTGTTGAGAAGGGCAAAGAGTAGAACGAACCACCAGCCAGCACTACTTCTCACAGCAAACTTTCGCCCTGCCTTTCTGGCAATGGCAAGGACAATGAGTCCAGAGACGGAAAAGCGGATGCCGGCAAAGAGCATCTTGCTGCCGGTCATGTCGGGAGTGATGCAAAACTCCTGAAAGCCGAGTTTAATGAGTGGGTAAGCCCATCCCCAGGCAATAGCCGCGGTGAGGGCAAAGAGGGTCACCCACACGGGGCGCTGGAAGATACTGGTCTGTTGTTGATTCATCTCGCCAGAGTTCAGATCATCACTTTGGCGATGAGCTTGCGTATGCGTCCCTTTCCAATGACGGGCGCATGGGCATCCTCTGGATAGACGATGAGGAAGTCGCCCGGCCGCATATCAATGTAGGTTGAGGGACGGTCGGCGAAGGTTGCGCAGTCGCTTTCCTCATCAAAGGGCTTTATCACCTGCTTTGCTTCTTCTGTAGCAAGCCAGCCAATGCGCTCACGGCCAGAAAGCAGGATATGCACGTCGATGTATTTATGGTGCATCTCCAAGACCTGCTTGTCCTGTTCCACACATTCGGGTTCAGAATTATTGATAAACAGTCGGTCGCCCTGCAACGTGATGCGGCCTAGAGGCTCGTGCAGCAGGTCGTGCGTCCTGACGTATTCAAACAGTTGTGGAAACAACGGATGCAGCGACTCGATGCGGTCGGCATGGATAAGTTTACCGTAGATCATAGCTATACATTATTAATATAAGATGTCAATTCTTGTCTTGACGATTTTTGCTTCGCAAAGTTACGTATTCTCCGAGAATTATGCAAGTTTTTGATGATGCAATAAAGATCTATCGTGAACATGAATATTCATGGCCAACAGCGTGACTGCAAAAAATAAGCCAGAAACCATAGAGGAAGTTTCTCCTGTGGTTCCAGGCTTTATAGTTTTACTATGAAAATCGCAGAAAAGCTTACTTATAGGAAGCCTCGAGCACTTTCACGATTTCGTCGTGCGTGAGCGGCTGGCGGTCCATCTCGACGAGACGCCCCATAGCCTCGATGGCGTTGGTGGCCATCTTTGTTACTTCAGCTTGCCATAGTCTTCGTCCGACACAGGCTCGAGCCACTCGTTGGAGGCTCCCTCCTGAACGTCCTTGTTGTAGGCGAGGTGCTGGAACCAGGAGTCCTTGGCGGCTCCGTGCCAGTGCTTCACGCCTTCGGGAACGGCGATGACGGTGCCTGGAGTCATTTCGACAGGTTCCTTGCCCCACTCCTGATACCATCCACGGCCGGCGACGCAGACGAGCATCTGTACAGACTTGTGATGGATATGCCAGTTGTTGCGGCAGCCGGGCTCGAAGGTGACGTTGTGTACGCCGCCACCCATATCGGCCAGATAGCTGTTGCCGACGAAGTATTTTGCGAAGGCCGTGTTAGGATTGCCTTTTGGCCAAGCGCTGTGGAGCGTGTAGCCCTCGGTGCCGAGCCATGCACAGAGCTCATCGACGAGCTGCTGTGAGTTGCCCATATTGACGGCACCACGCTTGTGGGCTGCCAGCTGCGGAGCCACTCCCTCGAGACCGCTCAGCGCTGCCACCGTCACAATCTCGCGGTCGGCTGCTGAGAGCTGGTCGCCGGCAAAGATGTCGCCGAAGAGATGCGACTTCAGATAGTGGTCGTCCTGCGGACAGAAGTCGTAGTTGAAGGGGTGGCCCGACAGTTGCGTCTGGTTTTTCACGCCCAGCTCGTAGGCCATGCGGGCGTCGTCCCATTCTGCAGGGCGCGTCCAGGGCTTGCCCTCCTGCCACTTGGAATCAGGATTGCTTTGCAGCACCTTGCTCAGCACGCCCAGCGCATTGAGCGAGCGCGGAAATCCCGTGTAGGCGTAGAGCTGGGAGAAAGCCTCCTTCAGTTCGTTGATGGTCACGCCATTGTCGAGAGCCGATTTCACTGCAGGCTCCAATCTGTTCAAATCACCCTGTGCCATCAGGCAGGCACATGCTGCCAATCCTTTTTGGCGCTCTGTGAGCGTCTGTCCTTCTACTGTTGCCATAGTCACTATTGCCATTAAAAGTATTACGATTCTTTTCATTTCAAGTTTTCTTTGAAGAAATTCTCCAGTTTGTCCCAGGGGATGAGGTTCTTCGGCTCACCCTTGCCCTTGAGCGCTGTATATCCGCCGTCGTAGAGGTCGCAGTGAGAGGCTCCCGGGATGATGAGCAGTTGCTTGTTCTCAGGGACGGGGTTGGGCTTACCGATGAAGTTATAGCCTTGGGCCTTGCCCTCGACCATGTAATGATAGGCAGCCTCGCCCATATAGCGCGAGTGGGCCTTCTCGCCGTGCATCACAAGGACGGCTGAGCGTATCTCGTTGATATAGTAGAGGAAGCGGGCATTGGTGTAGGCCTGTGTGCCAATGGCGCGCCAGCCGTCGTTGGAGTTGCCGCTTCGGACGTGATAGCCGCGCTCGGTCTTGTAGTAGTCGAAGTAGTCCTTGACAAACTGCGGAGCATCATCGGGCAGAGGGTCTACCACCCCACCCGCCATTGCCGTCGGGTCGGCGAGGCGCTGCTTGGCCAAGGCCATACGGGTGGCATGGCGCGACTCCTCTTTGTCGTCTGCATCGAAGTAGCCATTGCCGCTGACGCGAGTCATGTCGTACATGGTTGATACTAATGTGGCCTTGATGCGCGCGTCGGCTGCGGCTGCATTGAGGGCGATGCCTCCCCATCCGCAGATGCCGATGATGCCAATCTTCTCAGCATCGACGTTGTCCAATGACGAGAGGTAGTCGACGGCAGCCATGAAGTCCTCGGTATTGATGTCGGGCGATGCCGTGCGGCGGGGCTCACCGCTGCTCTCTCCGGTATAAGAAGGGTCGAAGGCGAGCGTCACAAATCCGCGCTCGGCCATGCGCATGGCATAGAGTCCGCTGGCCTGCTCCTTGCACGCTCCGAAGGGACCGCCGGCGGCGATGGCGGCCAGCTTGTCTTGTTGGTCTTTGGGCGAATAGAGGTCGGCGGCCAGCGTCATGCCAAACTGTGTGCCGAATGTAACTTTCTTATGATTCACCTTCTGGCTCAGCGGGAATACCTTGTCCCACTCCTGAGTCAATGTGAGTTCTTCTTTCATATTGTTCTCTTTCATTTGCAAGTTAATATTGTATGTGAAGTCCATCAGAATACCTTATCCGTAAGTCTCGATAAGGTATTTCACGAACTGCGGATCGCCGAAGTTGACGGTACCGGTGTCGTGCTGGTTCAACGTTGCAATTTGCGCCATCTCGTCGGCGGTCAGCGAGAAGTCGAAGATGTTGAGGTTCTGCTCCATGCGCTCCCTGTGCGTGCTCTTGGGGATAGCTACGATGCCACGCTGCGTGAGCCATCGGAGCGCTACCTGAGCCGCGCTCTTGCCGTACTTGGCGCCAATGCCCGACAGCAGCTCACTCTTGACAATGCCATCTACGCCCTGTCCGCCGAGCGGTCCCCAGGCCATCATCTTTGTATTGGTCTCGGCCAGAACCGGCTGGATGCTTGTCTGCTGAGCCATCGTGTTGCACTGAAGCTGGTTCACCATCGGCTTCACATCCACGAAGTGGGCAAAGTCTGTGAAGCGGCCGGCCTGAAAGTTCGACACGCCGATGGCACGCACCTTGCCGTCGCGATAGGCCTTCTCCATGGCCCGCCACGTGCCGAATACGTCGCCATAGGCCTGATGGATGAGCAACAGGTCGATATACTCGGTCTGCAGTTTGCGCAGCGATTCGTCGATGCTTTTGGCGGCTCTCTCCTCACCGGAATTAGAAATCCACACCTTTGTCACGAGAAACAGATCCTCGCGCTTCAGACCGCTCTTGCGCCACGCATTGCCCACGCCTTCCTCGTTCATATAGGCCTGTGCCGTGTCAATCAGCCGGTAGCCCACGCTCAGCGCATCCGATACGCACCGTTCGCACTCGTCGGGACTGACCAGGAACACTCCATAACCTAAGGTCGGCATCTCAACGCCGTTTGAAAGCTTTATGTACTCCATGTTTTGTTTGCTTTAAGTTTCTGAGTGCAAAGTTATATTTATTATTCCAAACTATTGTTTCACAAATTATCTCAAGGTTTTCACTTTTTGCATAAATCGTTCTTTCATTCAGAGAATAATGTGTACCTTCGCGCCATGAAGACAGATTTTCTCTATTCTACCGACTTCTACGGAATGAATGCCAAGGAATTGCACAACACGTGCATGCACTTGGTGTGTACTGCAGGGGAAGGCAGTTTCGTGTTCAACGAACGGTGCTATCATATCATGAAGAACGACCTGGTAGTGATACTGCGGCCCGACTGCGTCCGCAACCTTGCCGCTCCGGATAATATGCGAGTGGAGTGGTTTGCCGCTGACTATAAGTTCTTGCAGAGCCTGTTGCCGTCCAACAACTATGGCATCGGCGGCAGTATAACGCTGAACCAGAACCCAATCATCAAGCTGACGGATGAGCAGGCTCGGCATTTGCTGGATGACTTCCATCGGCTTCGCGACCGCATGAGCGAGCGGCATCTGCAGTTCTATCGCGAACTGATGGGCAGCCTCTGTCTGACGATGATGTACGACATCTTTGAGCCGCATGCCCAGCGCGACAGCAGTG
>Ga0256404_1009819_pt1 | contig 13526 bp, 6 predicted proteins | sample RumenRJG_01DNA_FD_185990 | JGI IMG/M metagenome (GOLD analysis project Ga0256404, IMG submission 185990) | Bovine rumen microbial communities from Lethbridge, Alberta, Canada - RJG_01 | ecosystem: Host-associated > Mammals > Digestive system > Stomach > Rumen | place: Canada: Alberta | collected...
CAATCTCTATAAGTAATTGTCTTCTAGAATAATCGCTGCGTGCTGGAGCTGCGTAGCTCCATTCTTTACCTATTGACCCAAACAAATTATTTCTTAATCTATGGTCTTCTTTACTCCACGAAAAAAAGCCGCTATTAATACCTATTAAACCTTCTACCCACACATCTCTGTAGTTAATAGTAAGGCAGTTCAACAAAGCCGCTCGAATAACTATTTCGTCTTCAAAGTTTCCCTTCATCAAAGGAAATTTCTTTATAGTGTCGAAATAAACATCATCTTTTCCGAGGATCCTAATAAACCCATCTAGGACTATAGACGCCATTTCTCCCGATAAAAGCATAAGTTCATGTGCATTTTTTGCACATACACCAATAACTGTATGTACATGCGTTGTCTTTGGAGGATAAATCGCACTTATTAATGTTCTTTCCCCACTCTTATTAAGTCTTCTTCTTGACAAGATTTTATACATATCAAAATATGAAGCACCCCATTGTGTATGTGGTGTCCTTGAGATAAAGTCATCTATGGAGCATAGTGGCTTATAATTGCACCTTTGCAAATAATCCTCGCCTACAAATTCCAAATCGATATTATCAAAAGCGTGGTGTGTGCTACAATTCTTTTTAGAGGCCTGATATAGTGGATTTGCAACGCCAATATGTGGCCCAGAAATAATATAATCTATTGTATTTTCTGGAAAATGAACATTCCGCTCAATCGTCCCATCTTGCTGAGCTCCTGTCTCCGGCCACATAGTTGTTCCATAAAAATCATCGGAAATTCCAACTGTAATTGGATATTCAGCAAAGCCTCTCAGATATTCCGATAGATCGATAGAATGCAATACAGGCAATCTTGCACTTTCCCAGTCGTCACTACCATCAAAAACCTTGGCATATGTTTTTAGTTCTCTTTTTGTTACTATTATTTTTCTTCTAGGATGCCCTTTTATATTCCATTCCCCGTTTTCGTTTTTTATTCTTGGCACATCCCCACTAATATTTTGATCGTAACATTCGTCTATTGTCTGCGGCATAAAGACATTTACAATCCAGTCAAATGAGGGACTCTTTTTATTACTAAAAATGCTAAGGCAAAATGTTTTTGCGTTTCCCACATCTTGGAATAATTTGTATTCGTTTTCCATGCGAACACTAAGCCTTAATCTCGGATACATTTCCTTCCTTAAACTAGCTCCCTTAGCTTCATCAAAAACTGTATTTGGATGGACAAAAGCAAAGCAACCTTCTGTGTTTGCAAAATCCATTGCTTGTGGAATAAAACATTTGTAAAGATTTGTATCGCTTCCACTCAATATGGAATAGTTTGCAATTGAATTAAAGAATGATTTCATCCCACCCATCGATTCATATTCACTTAAATAAATGTTGTACATATCTTCATCCGCCAGAGCCTTACTCCTTAAAAATGTCGTTTGTGTCGCTGAGAATTTCTTTACCGCGAAGATTGCATTTTTATCAGAAAGAACCGCCTGTTCATTCCATTCCATTTTTATCCACGGCGGATTCCCGATCACCAGATCAAACCCGCCCCTCTCCGCAAACAGATCCGCGAACTCCAGTTCCCAATGCATAAAATGGTTCTGTTCTGCAATCCTGTAAGCAAGATCCAATCTTGGATTTTCTTTCCTCAGGCGCGCAATGTCCACTACCGTACCCGTTCCATAAATCGCGCCGATCTCCTGCGCAATCTTCTCCATCTCTGTCGGGAACAGAGAAAGTTGGCCATCCTTTGCTGTCTGGCTCACCTTGACGGATCCCATTGTTCCTTCAAGAATCATGGACATATCGAAAAGAAACTCACTTCTCATCGGAAGAAGGTCCGCTTTATCAATCGGCCAGAACCAGAGTGCACACCAATAATCCATCGCAAACTTCAGTCTTGCGTATGGACCTGCGTTCCTCATATGTTCCGATTTATAGAGTTCGCTCAGAATCTGATCCTTCTGTCGTATAGTCGTATGAGAGTCATTGATATCATCCTCATAGCCATATACCGACAGTTTGTCCTGTGTCTTTGCCTCTACCTCTTTACGCAGATTGACCTGCGCCTCCCACAGATCGTCAATAACCGCGGACAAACGCAGAAGCGTCACGATATCATCATTACTGTAAAGTTCCGTAAATTTCTTTTTCCAGTTCTTCATCGCCTTGATCTTGTCCGGCTCAAGGCTTTTGATGACTTTATCCGTGTAATTGCACATGCCGGGATCGCCAAGCAGAAAATGATATACCTGTTTTCTGGGCATACGTTTTGTTCCAAGCGGAACTCTGTCCGGCGCATTTTCATACCACCGTAGCCCCTTTGATGTCGCCTGCAGTGCTTCCACCCGGTACACCTGCCGGCGTGCCCCGATCAGGGAATTACCATTGATGAGCTGCGTGCCAAACCACGGTACAAATCCGCCTTCATAGATTGTATTCAGCCACAGAGAGACTTCCGCCAGCTCCACAGCCACTGGATTCAGATCGATACCATATACATTCCGGTCAGCCATATACATCTTGACCTTCTGCAGCTCTTTCAGACGGTCATTTGCCGGAATCATCTCTCCACGTTCTTTCTGTTTTTTATCCAGATAGGCCTCTGCCAGCTGGTTGATGGCCTCGTTCAGGAATGCCGCAGATCCCATGGCAGGCTCGCAGATTGTCAGATGAAGAATCTCATCTGCGGTCTTGTCCTGCAGGAGTTCTTTCAAAGCATACTTTACCAGGCATTTCGTAAGCACTTCCGGCGTATAGTAAGAGGCAGACTTCTCCCGTTCACGCCCGGCCAGCCGATAAATAAACGTTCCTTTCTCATATTTTCTGAGCTGTCCTTTTTTATATCTCCCATCCGGATCATCCTTCTCATACCGAACACGCTCATCCTCCGTGTACTGATCCAGTTCATCCTCTGTGACGAAATATCCGACATCCAGCTCATTGAAGCTATCCCCGGCACGCTTCACTTCATACAGTGTGTGTTCAGCAATAAATCCGCGATAAGAGAGAAGTGCCTCATAAACTGCTCCCATCTGGTTGATACCCAGATTCGAATAGGAAATGCGCCCTCTGCGTTCGTTTCTTTTCCCTGTCTCACGCGTCAGACTCATCAGATCGATAATCCGGAGCATACAGGAATTCCTGAGTTTTGCATTCCCGATCATTTTCGTATATTCCGGATCAAAAATATGAGCCTTGAGCGGAGCGATCACGAACATGTCGTGAAGGCTGTCTTCCTGTGAATATTTAAGCAGCTCCTCTTCTGACGTCGGATAGCCGTTGTAGATCAGGTCATAAAGCTTGGACAGCGTTTCATGGAGATAATACCCACTCCCTACTTCCGTCACATCATCCCGGATATCATCCGCGATATCTCTCAAACTATCCAGGGAATACCCGCTCTTGTATATCTGATTCTGAATCGGCGCATAGCCAAGCTCCGGTCTCGCCTCGATAAACAGTACGAACAGCATACGGTACATATAGCGAAGGCATTCCAGCGTCAGTTCTCCGGCATCCACCGGATCCGCTTCCAGATCTCTTCCCTGGCGGGTCCGCATGTCATAGAGCACTTCATTACCGAGAATTTCTATGCTCTCCCGCAGTGCATACTTCAGATCCTGGGAAACGCCGGCGGCGTGCTTCTGTGAGTTGGCATCCAGTTCATCCAGAAGAGTCGTTCCTTCCTCCGGGCAGAGGCTGTCCTTATGCAAAAGTACGGCCATTGCCTGAAGCGTCGATTCTTCATGACGGCTGAAGATATCTTCCAGTTCAAACTGAAGATATCGCTTCTCATTCCATTTATTCCGATCAAACAGTGCAATCTGATTCATCCCGATTAGAAGCACAAAACGCGGAGGCTCCGCCTGACTGAACAGGACCTTTGTGATCATGTCCTCATTCGGAATACTTGTACGAACACTGTCCGGGACAGAATAGAGTCCCTCATCTGGGATGTCCTCTGCCGCAAAGCAGTATTTATCCAGGATAGCGGCCTCTTTATCTTCTGATGCCGCAAGCATCACCCACAGCGCCGGTGCTCCATTCGATTTCGTAAGTTCCAGATACACCGGAACTTTCAGCGTATCGTCGACTTCGATCCATTCAGGCTTTGCTTCCGGATAGCTGAGTGCATTCAGGAACATGTCGGCAAGTGCACGGATATTCGCCAGTGTCTGCGTGTCGAATTTTGAGCGCAGAAACCGGTCATGAATCGGATAATACTGTCTCGCCACATCCCGAAGCATTGCCCATGGGGTTCTGACATTCTCATGATCTTTGGCTTCTGCTCTCCACTTAGAGATCGTTTCCGCAGCATTTTCTTCGAATATCGAAGAAAAGTAATGATTCGTATAGTATTCGTTTTGATTGGTAATGCCGGTCAGGTCCATGCTCATCTTGACACCCCCTTCATTACCGCAATGATCCTGATATAGGGATTGTTCTGAATCGACATAGTATCTGTTACCCATGTCGTAAACTTGTTAAATAATTCGTCTACCATTCTTTCCTGTTCACTCTTCTTGCGTTCGCTCTCGAACAGAGACAATTGATAATCTTTGTGTCTTGCTTCCAGTTCCGCCAGCTTATCGATCTCTTCATCCAGTAGCGGATTGATCCGGTTCTGATAACTCTGGTAATAGCCGTTCAGATATTTTTTCGCCTGCTCCACTACATCCGGCAGAAGATCCTGTGCCTCACGAATTTCCTCTTCGGTCAGGCTATTACCGTTCGGAATTTTTGTATTTCTGAATCCAGTATGGGTGAGCATCTCATTCATAGAAAGGCTTTTTACATATTTCCCATTCTCGAAACTCAGCGCGAACCATTCATCTACAAGCGGCGTAGATCTTTTGTTCGGTATGCTTCCCGTCACAACAAATATTGTCTCATTCGGTTTCATTCTTTCCAGAATACCGACGATTGGAGCCTCACCGCGTCCATAGAGCAGTCCTCCCTTATCATTCACCCAGGAAAACAGCGGGTGCAATTTCCAGAGGTACTGAACCTTCGGCCAAGCAGTCTCCGCCATATTGTTCTGCATACTGCGCTTCATTTCCGTCATGCAGAATTCCTTGTCATCCGAAAGACGCAGATAATCCCCCTGCGGCATTGCCTCGTCCGGAAGCAATGCTTTCAGCCTTTTCCGCATATCCGGGGTAACGGTCACTTCCAGTCCTGAAACAGACTGAAGTCTCTCCACCGGATGGCTCTCAGACTGATTCAGATATCCCATAGACAGGTACAGATAATCGATATCTGAGAAAAGAGTTTCATCCTTTTTTACTTTTGCCGGCTCTGCATCTTCCGTAGATGCCGCCATCAGTGCTTCAAGCGGATCGAATTCCTCTTCCCCGCTGTCAAGCGTTTTGGCAAATGCATCTGCATCAGATCCGCCCTCAATTGCATCCGATACGACCAGCTCTTCATCCTCAATAGAAAATTTGCCAAGCAGGAAAGCCGGATCACCGATATTCTTCAGTGCCTGTTCCTCTTTCGTGATCAGGATTTCAATAATCCTCATGTCCCCTTTGATACGCTTATTCCGGCTTTCGATCATCATGTAGCGGATATCCGGACGTTTCTTCTGCCCATATCGGTCAATACGTCCGTTACGCTGCTGGAAGACCATGAGCGACCAAGGAATATCGAAATGAATCATCCTGTGGCTCAGATAATGAAGGTTCAGGCCTTCCGATGCCACATCCGATGCGACAAGTACTCTGACAGGAGCTTCCTTCCGCCCAAAATTCTCAACAATTTCCTGCTGCTCGGCATCACTCATCGCGCCGGATATTTCCTGAATCGCATCAGCAGGAAGGTTCAGATCCTCTCTGAGCCTTGCAGCCAGATACTTCATGGTCTCTATCCGTTCCGTGAAAATCACAAGTCGGTCATCAGTCTCGGCCGTCCATGCGTACTCAGGATCTCGAAGTAGCAACAGGAGCTTCTGATATCTCGAAAAATCCGAAGGCTGTATTTCTTCCAGGGCAGCCTTCAGTTCTTCCAGCGCATTTATATCCTTGATTTCATTGTCAGAGTATTTTTTACGGAGCTTTTTCAGTCTTGCGTCAATGCTCTTGATACACGCTGCCGGGCTGGAAAAAAGTGATTTTTCCAGACTTGTCTTAAAAAGCTGTCCCTGCGCCTTCGTTTTGGAAAGGTCCATCTGCAGCTGCATTTCAGAAAAGATATCGAATGCATGCTCTTCCTTAGGCGAAGCAAAGCAGCGCTCCAGCTCAATTCTTCTCTCCAGGAAGGAGCCGCTGACCTGATCCTTCACATCTTTTTTGAACCGGCGGACACAAAGCCCCTTGATGTCATCCTTTGTATAATCTTCCGGGTTGACAATCGCCGTAGGATCCAGCATATTCATCAGCGAAGCAAAACTTTTCGCTCGTCCGTCATGCGGCGTAGCAGACAGCATAATCATCGTATCAGAACGATCCGCCAGAAGTTTTGCCAGTCTGGACCGCTGTGCCTGATGATCACCGCGCTCCGCTACGTTCTGCGCTTCATCGATAACAATAATGTCCCAGTACGCCTTTTCCAGATGTGTCCTGTATTCCACATCTCTTTTCAGCGTGTCGATGGAAACAATCGTTTTATCGTAATAACTGAACGGATTATAGTTAGACGGGAGCTTTGCCCGGATATCATGAATCTTCTTCGAATCCAGACGGACAAGCGGTATCGTGAAGCGGTTCCACATTTCCTTTTGGAACTGCGTCATCATACTTTTCACCGTGACGACAAGAATCCTTCTTCCTTTTCCCCTCGCGATCAGTTCGCTCATCAGAATCCCGGCCTCAAGCGTTTTGCCTAGGCCGACAGCGTCCGCAATAAGAATCCGCTGACGTGGCCTTTTCAGCGCAATCTGGGCAGGCTCCAGCTGATACGGCATCAGATCCATTGCCGCCTGATCACCGATGTGCAGATCCGTGTCAGTAGGAATCTGTTGCCGCCACTGACTTTCCAGATACAGCTGTGTCCTGCGAAAAAACGATGATCCGTCCGCCACAAGCTGCACATCTTTCGGATTCACAATCGAAATCTTCTCAAGATCCGTAAGAAAAATTACTTCCCTGTCCTTTACAAGTGGAGAAACTCCTATGCAGTAAAGCACATCGTTCCCCATATTATTTCTTTCAACCTTTTTAACCATCCATTCCTCGTCACGAATGATGGTTCTCATGCCAGGTGCATAATCCACTGCCAACATTATCTATCCTCTTCTATACTTTCAATATACTTAACATTATATCATTTTTGCCCATCTTTTCCCACCAAAATAAAAAGGCTTCTGAACTAAGCAATCAGGAAGTTACAATGTAATTATAAAGAATTAAACAAAAGTGGTTCCTTTTTCTATCCCCACTTGAGTTTACACAAATGATTTTACACTATCGTAAGAAATGCTTCCCACTATGGAAAAATCGTGCCATGAACGCTATAATGATAGTATCTCTAATCAAAGAACAGAAAGGAATTTCATCGTTTATGAACGTTTCTTGGTGGAAGATATCTTTGCTTTCTGTAATCATCATGGCGGCTGCCGTCATTGTCGCCGGGCTGACCTCTATAACGACTGCCAACCAAAACCGCGTCATCATGGGCGTCCAATCGGATGGCACAACCATAGCTGGCATGACGTACGATGAAGTGCGCAGCTACTACGCAAAAACTGCACACGGCAAGCTGTCCCGCCCGGCCGTCGTGGCCAGCTGCGACAAGCAGACCTGGAAGATCAATCCGCAGGATATCGATCTGCAGGCCGACGTGGAGCAGGCAGCAAAAGCTGCCTACAGCATCGGCCGCAATGACAACCCTGCCGCAAATATCATCACCCAGCTCCGCGTCGCTATTACCGGCATCAATGTGCCCCTGACCGGTACATACGACGAGGACAAGCTGCAGGCTGTACTGGCACAGATCAAAGGCCAGATCGAGCGCCCACCGGTGAATGCCGCCATCCAGCTGCAGCCAAATGGTGCCTTCAAGCGCCAGCCGGCAGTCGTCGGCCGTACCATCGATATGGAGCCGGTGGCTGAATCCCTGGCTCCGCAGCTCTCAGCCCTGCGACTGACCATACAGACCGAACTGACCCCGTCAGAAACATCCCCCGCGGTCCTGGACAGCGACCTGAGTGCCATCGACACCGTGCTGGGTTCCTACACCACCCAGTATGCCCCCGGCGACCGCGGTGATAACATAACCCTGGCAGCCAATCACCTGCAGGGCGTGCTCGTCCGCAGCCAGGCGACGTTCTCCTTCAACGATACGGTAGGACCGCGCAGCCGAGCCAACGGCTTCAAGGATGCGGGGGTCATCATCGATGGCAAGCATGCCATCGATTCGGGCGGCGGCGTCTGCCAGGTCAGCTCCACGCTTTACAATGCCATCCTGCTGGCCGGTCTGACCTCCGTCGAGCGTCAGGCACATTTCTTCCCGTCTGCTTATTGCCCGCCCGGCCGCGACGCCACGGTCGCCGACAACCTGATCGATTTCAAATTCCGCAACCAGCTCCCCCATCCGGTCTGCCTGCAGGTATCAAACACGGGAAGCAGTCTGACGATATACGTGCTGGGTACGAGAGCCGACCTCGGCGGCGACACACTGAGCCTCGAAAACACGGGCAGCCGTCAGTCCCCCTCCATCTATCGCCTCTGGCTGCAGAACGGCACTGTCATCGAACGCGAGTTCCTGCATACCGACCACTACGAGGCCTGAGGAGGTTATCATGCGTCTGATCGGCATAATAGCTGAATACAATCCCTTCCACAACGGCCATGCCTATCAAATCCGCCAGTTGCGCGAGGCCTGTCCCGATGCCGGGATCATCGTCGTCATGAGCGGCGCCATTACTCAGCGCGGTACCATAGCCATCATGGATCAATGGCAGCGGGCCCGACTCGCTGTCACTCCGCCTGCCGGCTGCGACCTTGTCTTCGAGCTGCCGCTGCTGTTCGCCTGCCGCAGTGCCCAGTACTTTGCCGATGGCGGCGTGGCCCTGCTGACACGTCTCGGCTGTACCGATATCGCCTTCGGTGCCGAATGCGGCGACTTGGAGCAGCTGCAGCGGGCAGCGGCAACCGCTGACACGGCAGCTGTTCAGACGATCCTGCACGATTACCTGCAAGCCGGTGCCAGCTACGCCTCCGCTCTCACCGCCGCAACCGCCCGTCAGGCCGGCCTGCCGCCGGAGCTACTAAAAGAGCCGAACAACATCCTGGCCATCGAATACCTGCGGGCTCTCAGGCGCCAAGGCTCCTCGCTGCAGCCCCACCTCATCCAGCGTCAGGGCCGTGCCTATCACGATTTAGAGCTGACACCCATGGCCAGCGCCGCAGCCATACGTTCGGAACTGATGACCGGGAATCCGGATTGGAATCAGCTGGCGTCTGCGGTCCCACCGCACGTCCTGAATGCCCTGCAGCAAATCCAGGCATTGCCTGATATGACACGGCTGCTGCCAGCCATAAAGCTGCTGCTCACGCGCACGGATTCCACCGCTCTGCAAGCCATATACGGCCTGCATACCCGCGAGGGACTCGAAAACCGCTTGCGCCAGACCGCCCGCACCGCTGCCACCTTCGAAGAGCTTGTCCACGCTGCCTGCAGCCCCCGCCATACCGCCAGCCACATCCGTCGCCTGCTCATCTACCTGCTGCTCGGCCTGACCGCAGAAACTGCCGCTGATCAGACGGCCTGCGGCCCGCAATACGCCCGCCTGCTGGCCGCCGGCCCCCATGGGAAACAGCTGCTGCACGAACTGAAGCAGCTCTCATCCATCCCCATGATCACCAAGCTCACGCACTATTTGCAGCAGCCCTGTTTCTATGCCCCGGCTGCCCGGCGCACGCCCCTGCAGGAAAGCTTGCGCTACGACGTCCTGGCCGCCGAACTGGCCGCCCTGACCAGTACCACGCCCCCCGTCTCCGAATTCCAACGAAGTCCGATTTTCCTATGATACCGGTAACAGACTACAATAATCCCCTTGGCCCAGACATCAGCTGTCCAGCCAAGGGGATTATCATTTCACCTAATGTCTATCAGTCAGGATAAAGCAGCGCCAGGCATGGTTCCGGAATGGAGAATAGCGGAATGGAGGAACCATGTCTGGCGCGGTACTGCATGCTCAGCACATTTCGTTACAGCCCCATCACGACTGCTCTTCGAACTGATCCTTGCCTACGCCGCACAGCGGGCAGACGAAATCATCCGGCAGATCCTCGAACGGAACGCCTGGTTCCAGCCCGTAATCCGGATCACCTTTCGCCTCGTCATATACCCAACCGCATACAGAGCAAACCCATACCTTCATGTGTCTTACCTCCTAAAATTCATATTCGCACCAGCCTGTTGCTGACACAATCGATTGCTGAAAAGCAGCAATCCTACACTATGATTTCTATATTCTCGCTCGGACCGCATATTCCTGCCGACCGAAGTCCGGCAGAAATAATTTTTTTTGTTGGTTTCAGCCTTAGTGGCTGCGTCTGGTCGCGAGTACCTTCTTGATATCACTGACTACCTCATAGGGGATGCTCAGATTGCCGGCGCCGCAGCCCAGCTCGACGCCCCGCCGGTTCAGTCCGTGATAATCAGTGCCGCCCGTAGCCAGCAGCTTATACTTATCTATCATGTAGCTCGCAAAGGCCGCATCATCCGCTGTATAGTTCGTATAGTATCGTTCCATGCCATCGAGGCCCAGGGCATGCAGGCGCAATATAGCCTGCTCCTGCTCTTTTCTCGTATCGAGCCATTTCAGTCCGATTTCTTTGTGGAAGTGCGCCAGCGAAGTGACGCCGCCTGCCTCATTGATCAGCGGCAGCGCTTCCTCTGCCGTTATGCTGTAGTTCAATCCCAGCTCTACGGCCGCCGGATCGAGGTACTCATCCCAGAGGGCCTGTACCCGGTCGCGGATGTGCAGCGATACGAGATAGCGCATGATCGCATAGCGGTCCAAAATGCCGTTATGAGCATACGGCAGGACTTTCTCCACTGATATGTCGACGCCCTTGTCCTTTATGAAATCGATGATCTCAGGTATAGAGCCTTCCTTTATCGCCCTGACCTTGCGATAGATGGCTTTGAACGACGGATGCTCGGGATCGAAGCCCAGACATATGATATGCAGTTTGTGTCCCTGATACTCGACGGTCAGCTCGATGCCATTCAGAAATTCGATGCCGACTTTAGCCGCTGCCTTCCGTGCTTCCTCGATGCCGGATATGGAGTCATGGTCGGTCAGCGCGAACGCCTTGAGTCCGAGGCTTTTGGCTTTCACAGCCAGCTCGGCTGGCGTGTCGCTCCCATCCGATACGATAGAATGTGTATGCAGATCTACTTCTCCCATTTGATGATCCTCTTTCCTAATACCCTGTATCGCAGTTGCCTGATCAGCGCTCATGCGCCGCCACCATTTTTCAGGGCCGCCTCCGTCGCGAAATAATCGTACACGGCCTGCGCGGCCGGTGCCGTCATACCTGGCACCTGGCATAGCTCTTCGAGCGTAGCGGCCTTTATCTTGTTCAGGCTGCCAAAATGGTTCCAGAGCTTCTGACGCCTTTTCGGCCCGATACCGACGATGTTGTCCAGCACCGAAGTCAGATTGCGCTTGCCACGCAGCTTGCGATGATATGTAATCGCGAACCGGTGTGCCTCATCGCGGATGCGCTGTATGAGATAGAGCGCCTGGCTGTGGCGCGGCAGCACGACCGGCTCGGGATTCCCCTCGGTGAATACGAGCTCGAACTGCTTGGCGAGGCCGACGACCGGTACATCCTTATGTCCGCCCGCATTGCGGATGATATCGAGCGCTGACGAGAGCTGGCCTTTGCCGCCATCGATGACGATAAGGTCCGGCAGTTCTTCCTCCGGCAGGCCGACATAGCGCCGCGTCGTGACCTCGCGCATCGACAGAAAGTCATCCGGCTTGCCTTCGGTGCTGTTGATCTTGAACCGGCGATAGTCATCTTTCTTCGGCAGGCCGTCCTCGAATACGACCATCGACGCAACTGTCTCCGCGCCCTGGATATGCGATATATCGAAGCATTCCATGCGCCGCGGCGGCTTCGCGAGACCGAGATAGCGCCCAAGCTCGCGGACAGCGCCCAAAGTCTGCTCATCAGCGGCTTTCAGGCGGGCAGCCTCATCGGACAGATATTTGGCGGCGTTGCCCATCGCCATGACGACGATGTCATGCTTCGTGCCCCGCTGCGGCGTCAGCAGGTGTACCTTGGCTCCGTTCTTGCGCTCCGTCAGCCAGTTCTCAATGAGCTCCTGCTCGTCGGCAGGCAGCTCGAACGGCAGCAGTACCTCATGCGGTATGAACGTGGCCCGGTTGTAGTACTGCTGCAGGAAAGCTGCCAGCACTGCGGCATCTGACTCCTCATCGCTGCCACGCAGCATGAAATGCTCGCGCCCTATCATCTTGCCATTGCGGATGAAGAAGACCTGCGTGCATACGCCGAGCTCGGACCGGGCGATGCCGATCGCATCCTGGTCGCCCTTCGCCGTGACGATGTTCTGCTTCTCGGCCACTTTCTGCACAGCCCGCAGCTGATCGCGCAGCCGGGCGGCCAGCTCGAAATGATAGCCGGCCGCCGCAGCCTCCATGCGATAGTTCAGCTCGCGCTCGACATCATCCGTCCGGCCCTCGAGATAGAGCAGGATGGCCTTTATCATATACGCATATTCGTCCTTATCCACCTTGCCGGCACAGGGGGCGAGGCAGCGCTTGATATGATACTCGATGCAGGGCCTGTCCTGCAGGCGCTTGCAGGTGCGCACCGGGAACAGCCGATGCAGCAGCTTCAGGCTCTGATGCAGCGCAGTGACATCCGTATAGGGTCCGAAATAGCGGGCGCCGTCTTTCAATACGCGGCGCGTGATATAGACACGCGGGTATTCTTCCTGCAGCGTCACTTTGACGTAGGGATATGTCTTGTCATCCTTGAGGCTTATATTATAGTGCGGACGATGCTTCTTTATGAGATTGCATTCCAGGATCAGGGCCTCGATCTCGGACCCCGTCATGATGATCTCGAAGTCCGCCACATGCGATACCATGGCCCTGACCTTCGGCGAATGGTTGCGGTTCGACTGGAAATACTGGCGTACGCGATTCTTCAGCACGACGGCCTTGCCCACGTATATGATATTCCCCGCCGCATTCTTCATGATATATACGCCCGGACTATCCGGCAGCAGCTTGAGCTTTTCCTCTACAATCTCAGTCATAAACATCCCTTATCCCCGGGCCGCACCGGCTATTTCGCGGCACGGCACAGTTCTACATACTTTCTTACCTGCTGGTCCCGTATCCATTTGCCGATAGCGGCTCCTTCTAGGCCGGCCGGAGCATCCTTGCCGCTGACACTCTTCAGCACCGGCAGTATCTCCGCTGCCTGCGCCAGATAAGACGGCAGTCCATGGCTGTCCGCCCGGATAACGGCCTGATATTCAGCAATCGTCATCACTGACTTATCCAGTGCCAGCAGCAGGTCAACGATT
>Ga0256404_1009820_pt1 | contig 13525 bp, 13 predicted proteins | sample RumenRJG_01DNA_FD_185990 | JGI IMG/M metagenome (GOLD analysis project Ga0256404, IMG submission 185990) | Bovine rumen microbial communities from Lethbridge, Alberta, Canada - RJG_01 | ecosystem: Host-associated > Mammals > Digestive system > Stomach > Rumen | place: Canada: Alberta | collected...
AAGTTATGTGATTCTCTGTTGAATGAACTGATCTGTGAAGCAGAAAAGATCCCATACTTCAACTGCGTCGTATCGATCGTGGGAATAGGAAGAAACTTAGCGGCCAGGATCATAGCTGAATTAGGAGACATGTCAAGATTTCCTAACAGAAGAGCGATATCAGCCTTTGCCGGATTAAACCCAAAGATCCTTCAGTCAGGAGATGTAGATGGTATACATCTGAAGATATCGAAGAAAGGAAACCGACATTTAAGATGCCTGTTATATCTGGGAGCAACGTGCAATTACCGTCTTAAAAAACATGATCCGTTATATGAATTCAATCAAAAGAAAAGGCAGCAGGCTAATTTTCCACTCAAGCCAAAAGCTGCCAACACTGCCACAGCGCATAAGTTACTGATCATGATTTATGCGATGTCCCAAAGCGGCGAATCATACCGCTTCTAAGTGAATTATACACCAGAAAAATAAAACATGGAGAATTTCTCCAGTTTTCGTTATGGTTTACCATACGAAACAGAGCATTTTCCATGTTTCTTCAATTTGGGACTTGATTTATATTATCGAATTTTTGTGGTACAAAAAAAGGAACCGAGGTATCAGTTCCTATTTTTTATCAATTTTTCCGCCGAGTTTTTCGTAGATCTCGTCGATTTCCGCATCGTTTAAGCCATATCCGCAGTCAGAATTCTTTAAGATCTCGGTAACCTTGGAGTAGGGGATGCATGGGATGGAGGAGACAACACCGGTGATATCGGAGCCGTCTTCCACTGCGACATATTTGTCAACACTTCTCTCCGTTAAGGAGCGGATGCGCTGCTCGTATTCTCTTAAATGCTGGACAGGATTGTCGATCTTATATTTCTTTTCTTCGCCTTCCTCCACGCGGTGAATGACCCAGCTGCCGTTATCCTTGCCGGTCAGCTTGCCGTAAGGATTCAGGTAGGCGATGGAAGTGATTCCCTTGGAGTGGATGATGTTCACAAACTGAGTGACGATACGTCCTTCCTTATTCGCCATATTGGAGTAGACGATTCTATGAACGCCGAGCTCCTTTTTGAGCTTTCCGCTGCGCGAGACATCGCGGAAGACGTTCAGGTGATAGAAGTAGTCAATCAGATAGTCGTTATATAACTGGCGGAAGATCGAATACTTGAAGTTCCGGTATCCCAGGAAAGCCCGGACCAGGAAGACTGCCAGTGCCACCAGAACAACAATCAGTACGAAGTTGTTCACAGAAGCAAGAGAATTATTATCGGTAGAGTTCATAATATCTGTTTCTCATCCTGTACGGATGAATCCTTTCGTTAGTTTCTACGTAATATTGTAATACAATTTGAATCTTAACGATAGATTTCACGATACAGTTTCTTCATGTCCTCCACGCTGACTTCCTTGATCGTATTGGAAGGGGAGCCGGATGCGAAGGCATCGGAGGCCATCTTGTCGATATTGGCAAAGTAAGTATCTCTGTCAATGCCGAACTCGCTCATCGTGCAGACATGCAGCTTTGCCAGCAGATCCTTTAAGGCGCTTAAGAAGACTTCTGCGGCTTCTTTATCATTGACGGATGTAGTCAAGCCTAAGTAGCGGGCGATATCCGCAAAGCGGTCATAGGCGCCGTCTACCGCAAAGTTCATGCAGCCTTCCAGTAACATGGCATTGCTTAAGCCGTGCGGAACATGGAAGAGGGCACCGAGCGGACGGGACATGCCGTGTACGATCGTCACGCTGGAGTTGTTGAAGGAAATACCTGCCTCCAGTGCTGCCAGACTCATCTGAATGCGGGCCTCTGTATTCTGCGGCTCATTGTAACAGGTCACAAGGTTGTTGAAGATCCGCTTGATGGCGCTTAAGGCAAAGGTGTCGCTTAACGGCTGACGCTTTCTGGAAGTATAGGATTCCACCGCATGGCATAAGGCGTCAATACCGGTATGGGAAGTGACGCTCTTCGGTGCGCTCATCGTGAAGACCGGGTCGATAATGGCCAGTTCCGGAATGAGGCACGGTCCTGTCAGTAACATTTTGGTGGTTGTTTCCGTATCGTTGATAATGGTGAACTTGGTTGCTTCCGAACCGGTTCCGGCTGTGGTCGGAATGGCGGCCAAATGCGGCATATTCACATCGATGATCTTTCCCATATAGGAGGAAAGTTTCGCATCGGAATTTAAGAGGATACAAAGGGCCTTGGCGGAATCGATCGGGGAACCGCCGCCTAAGGCAATCACGTAATCACAGTTGTTTTCCTGATAGAATTTGGCAGCATCTTTGATCATCAGATCGTTCGGCTCGGAGTTGATACCGCTGTAAATGGCATAATCCGTACCGATGGAACGTAACACTTCTTCCACTTTGGCAGCATTGCCGAGCTTTACCATCATCTCATCGGTGATGATGCAGGCCTTTTTGCCGAATCCTTTCAGGGTATCGGCAGCACTCGTTAAGGCATTCTCGCCGGAGATGATCTTTTTCGGAGTCAGAAACGTGTAGGCCATCTTATTTCACCATGTACTTTCTGACTAACTGCAGAAGGGAATCATAACCGCCTAAGAACTGGTTGATGGTTGCCTTGAACGCACCGTAATACTGGAATTCTTCCGGAGCAAGTCCGTTTTCTTCATAGGCTTTATTGAATTCAACCAGAGTCTTGCATTCGTTTAAGAGTGCTTCGTTGATCGGAGCATCCATGTTGTTCTTTACTTCAACGTTGGCCTGGTTGTATTTTCTCTGCCAGCCATACGGGATCGTTAAGATCACATCGCCGCCCATGAACTGCTCGAAGTGGTTCAGGTTACGGAAAGCAGCAACCAGTAACTTGGTTCTGTAGTTTCTTTCCTTATAAATGCGGTAGGCGTTCTTGAAGACGAAGACACCGGCCATTTCATAGCCTTCGGAAGAGATCAGGGTATCCGTTCCTTTATAGTAGTTCTTTAAATAGTCATCGACACGTCCGACCATGATCGTGCAGACCGGATGCATCCAGGAAGTGTCATGACCTTCCGCTTCTCTTCTCTTTAAGCCGCGTTCGACTGCTTCCGCAACGGCAAGTGCCTGGGAAGTGGTGAAGGAGACCGTCGCATTGACGGAGACACCGAGGTAGGTGAGCTCTTCCATTGCTTCGATACCGGCCTTGGATGCCGGGAGTTTGACCTGGGAGTTTTCGACTGTGGATGCAAGATCCAGAGCCTGCTGTACCATCAGGTCTTTATTCTGATAATATTTCGCATTGGTCTGGAAGGAGATACGTCCTCTCTGACCGTGTGTTTTGTGATAGGTATCCAGTAAGAGTCCGGCCGCTTTGGCACCCATGCGTTTGATGGTATCCCATGCGACATCATCTTCCGTGTAAGTCGGGTTGTTGTCGATGATCTCGTTAATGGTGCCTTCCCAGTCTGCCAGTTCGTTCTTTAAGACGTTATAGACGATGACAGGGTTGGTCGTGGCGCCGCATCCGCCGTTTTCAATGGCGTAGGAGAGTTCCTTGCAGGAGCAGGAATCGTTCCAGAGTTCTGTCTGCGGGAATTTCTGAGTTGTTTCAAGTAGTTTGTTCATAATAATGTATCCTCCCATATAAAATTGATAATTTATTGAATAGTTTTTGATAAACTTCTATAATAGAAGTATAGAAAGAAGAAGTTAACATATGAAATACAATCGACAGAAAGAAATGGAGAAATACCTGAGAGAAAAAGTTTCTGTCAGCAACGAGGAATTACTGGAGAAATTCAACATTTCGATCCAGACGCTGCGCAGGGATCTCAAGTATTTCGAAGACCGCAATCTCATCACCAAGGTCTATGGCGGTGTGATCTGCAATGAGGAAACCGATTCTCTGAAGAAGGTGGATTCCTTCAATCAGCGGAACACCTCCAACTACGAAGAGAAGGACTATATCGGTAAGCTGGCAGCTCAGGAAGTGCAGGATAACGATGTTATCTTTATCGATTCCGGAACAACGGCCTACCATATGGTGAAATATCTTTCCGATAAGAAGAATGTCACGGTGATCTCTCACTGTCTGGAAGTCATGCAGATGATCATGGATTATCCGAATCTGATCGGGATCTGCGCCGGCGGGACACTGAATCACAGCACCGGAACATTCCTGGTGGATACGAAGTTCTATCCATATAACTATAATAAGGCGTTCATCTCCACGGTCGGTATTTCCACGATGCGTAACTTTACCAATACCCATCTGGAAGAGGGACAGATGAAATCTCATGTCATCTCTCACAGCCATAAGGTCTATATCGTTGCGGACCATACGAAATTCGACGTGATCGCCTTCAATCATTTCGCAGACTTCACGGATGTCGATGTAGTCATAACGGACTGCAAGCCGGCAGAGAAATTCCTGAGGATTTTTGAAAGTAACCAGACGAAAGTTCTCTACTGATCTTACAGTCTAATTATTCCGCTATCCATAAGGAAAGTCAATAGAAAAATGATGAAATTGTGGACAAGTTGATAATATCGTGATAATATTTAGTCGGAGATACAAGAAGACTCTCCGGGTTTTTACATCAAATGTATTAACAAATTTTGGGAGATGTGCTTAAAATAGTAGTTAGAAAAGGGAGGGTATGAATATGCCGTTAATTGATATTCTGAATCCTGATATCATCGATCTGGAAGTATTGGGATCCACAAAAGACGAAGTTCTGCATCATCTGGCAAACGATCTTTATAAGAACGATTATATTGACGATGTCGAACAGTTCGTAAAAGACATTTATGAAAGAGAAGCGGAAGGCCCGACAGGAATGGGCTCCGGAATCTCCATTCCTCACGGAAAGAGCAAATCTGTGAAGAAAATCGGTATTGCCATTGGGAAAACAGTGCAGCCGATCCGTTGGGAAAGCGGCATGAGCGATGACGGTTACCAGGATACACATCTGATTTTCCTGTTCTGCGTCAGCGCAGATAACGAATTCGCCCGCAATCACATGCTCTTGCTGAGCGAGCTGGCAGGCAAACTCGGTAACGATATCCGTGTTACCAAACTGTCCCAGGCAAAGACGAAAGAAGAAATCATGCATCTGATTCTGTGTGATGATGATGAGCTGGGTGAGACGGAAGTGCTCGAACAGGAAGAAATTGTTGATCTGGACATTGATTTCTAATATTATCAAAATATACTCACTTGAGTGGTCAATGTTACCAAAACAGACGCAATTTTCACAAAAAGGTTTATAAAGCGTATTGTCCTTGAAAGTGCTTTATAATAAAATCATGTTAGCTAATTAAATAAGAAAGGAGTTTCTATATGAAGATTGTTGCAATTACTGCTTGTACTGCCGGTATTGCTCATACTTACATCGTTGCCGAGAAACTGCAGAATGCAGCTGCGGAATTAGGCCATGAATGTAAAGTTGAGACCCAGGGATCTGCTGGTATTGAAAACGAGCTGACAGAAAAAGACATTCAGGAAGCTGATGTTGTTATCTACGCTCATGATATCGCAGTCCGTGGAACAAACCGCTTTGCAGGTAAAAAAGTTGTTGACGTTCCTATCGGTGTAGCTATGAAACAGCCGAAGAGCTTGATCACTACTATCGAAAAGAAATTGGCAGCAAAATAGTAGAAGGGGAAAAATCTACTAAAAAGTCTTAATTAATTAAGCAAAACAAAAAGGAAAGAGGAAATTTTTATGAAATTTACTGATGTAAGAAAACACATCATGACTGGTATTTCATTCCTGATCCCGATGGTCGTTATGGCCGGTATCATGGGTGCTATCCAGAAAGCTTACAAATGGGACGGTGTTCCATTATCCGATCCTACTATCGGTGGATTAAACTATTCCGGTTATTCCATTTTAAAGATCAGCGACTACGTCCACATGCTGGGTGAATTAAACGGAAACGGCTTCAACTGGGCATATGCATTCTTATGCGCAGGTATCGCTTTCTCCATCGCTGACAGACCGGGTATCGTTCCGGGCTTCGCTATCGGTTACTATGCAGGTGGCCCAACTAAGACTGGTTTCATCGGCGCTATGCTGATGGGCTTCTTCGTAGGTTACTTTGTTAAATGGATGAAGACTTGGAAATTACCGAAAGCTTTACAGGGTTTAATGCCAGTTCTGATCATTCCTGTGATCGCAACTGCAGTTTCTACATTCGTATTCTTCGGTATCTTCATGAAACCGTTATCCGCATTAATGTTAGCTTTCCAGAAATGGATTGAAGGCTTATCCGGATCCTCCTTATTCGTTGCCGGCGCTGTTATCGGTGCATGTATGGGCTTCGATATGGGTGGTCCAGTCAACAAGACTGCTTCCATGGCTGCAAACGCATTATATGCTGACAATGAAGCTAATGGTGGTATCGGTGCTGCTGCTGAAACTGCAAAGATCATCGGCGGTATGACTCCGGCTATCGGTGTTGGCTTAGCAGCTTTAATCGCTCCTAAGAAATTCACTCGCCAGCAGAAAGATGCTGCATACACTTGTATCCCAATGGGCTTATGCTTCATCACTGAAGGTGTCTTACCATTCGTTGCAGAAGATCCGACTAGAGTCGTTCCTGCTTCCATGATCGGTTCCGCAGTTGCTTCCGGCTTAGCAATGGCTATGCATGTTGAAACTCAGGCTGCTCACGGTGGTATCTTCGTTGCTCCAACTTCCAATAAGATTGGTTTATGGTTCTTATGCTTAGCATTAGGTTCCGTCATCACTGGCGTTCTGTATGCTGTCATTAAGAAGACTCCAAACGAAGAAGAAGTTGCAGAAGAAGAAATCGTTGACTTAGATATCGATCTCTAAGATTAACAAAACAAAAAGTATTTAAACTTTAGTATTTAGTCTAAAAGTAAAAACAAATTCATATAGAAAGTGACGATTTAGCTATGTATGTAAACATGAAATATATCCTTGATAACGCCAACCGCGACGGCTATGCAGTCATGGCAGTCAACAGCGTTAACATGGAAATGGCAAGAGCTGTTATTGAAGCAGCAGAAGAAGAACATTCTCCAATCATCGTTCAGTTCGGTGTTGGTCAGATGACAAAACTGGCTCATCCTTCTGAAATGGTTCCTATGATCAAGGCAATGGCAGAAAGAGCTTCCGTTCCGGTATGCTTAAACCTGGATCACGGCCCATCCTTAGAAGCAGCCGTGGATGCAATCCACTGGGGATTCTCCAATGTCATGCTGGATGCTTCCTCCTTACCGTATGAAGAGAACGTCAGACGTTCCCGTATGGTTGCTGACTTGGCTCATGCAAAAGGAATCAGCGTTGAGGCAGAATTAGGTCATGTCGGACAGGCTGCTGACGGCGATGGCAGAACAGCTGATATGTATACAAACGTTGAACAGGCTGTTGACTTCGTCAAACAGACTGGCGTTGATGCATTGGCAGTTGCAATCGGTACAGCCCATGGCAAATATCCTGCAGGATATGTTCCGGTTCTCGACTTCAACCGTTTAGCTGAATTAAAAGCTGCATTAAAAATGCCACTCGTATTACACGGTGGTTCCGGATCCGGTGAAGAAAACATCCGTAAGGCTGTTGCTGGCGGAATCAACAAGATCAATGTTTGCACGGATGCATTCCACGCTGCCGAGCTTGCCATGAAGGCAAAATGGGAAGCGGAACCAAATACTGATTACTTAAACATCATGATGGTTGCTGAAGCTGCAATTAAGAAGTTTGTTAAAGATTATATCCGCTTAATCGGTTCCAATGACCGTTATATCTTTGAAGCTGCGGACAACGGCAGTAAAGAATAACACAATCTAAAGCGGAAGTTTCTACTTCCGCTTTTCTTACATTTGAATACAATACTCAATGAGTAGGAAATAAAGGAGAAAAAACATGAGAATTGCTATGATCAATGAATTCTCCCAGTCTGCAAAGAACGCGCAGGTTGTGGGAATCTTAAAAGAAGTTGTCGAACCAATGGGACATGAAGTTGTCAATACTGGTATGACTACGGAAGAAGCTCCGCTTCAGTTAGGTGAACCTGGCTATCTAACATATCTGAACATCGGTGTTCAGGCTGCTCTGTTATTAAACAGCGGCGCGGTTGACTTCGTTGTCACAGGCTGCGGTACAGGCCAGGGTGCTTTAATGGCATGTAACATGATGCCGGGCGTTGTCTGCGGATACTGCATTGAACCGTCCGATGCCTATCTGTTCTTACAGATCAACAACGGTAACGCTTTATCTCTGCCGTATGCCAAAGGTTTCGGCTGGGGTGCTGACGTTAACCTGAGAAACATCTTCAACGTTGCTTTCGGATCTCCGAAGGGAATGGGCTACCCGAATGAACCGGGCAGAAAAGAATCTCAGAACCGTAACGCTGCCAAACTCGTGGAAGTTAAGGCTGCTGTTGCGAAACCGTTAGTCCAGGCATTATCCGATATGGATCAGGACATCGTTAAGAAATCCTTAACACCGAGATTCCTCGAAGTCTTCAATGCGTATGCCAAAGATGAAGAACTGAAGGCATTCGTCAAGAGCTTATTATAAGAACCAACAGTATTACAGCGGCACCGAGTCCGGTGTCGCTGTTTTTGAAAGGAGTTTTTATGCGACAGCTGTTCTTACCGCGCTACAGCATCGGAACGGATGCTTACAGCGCAATCCCGGAAATCGTCGAACCGTACGGTAAAAAGGTCGGTCTGATCTACGGGGAAAAAGCATTTGAAGCAAGCAAAAACAAACTGCTTGCGGCCTTGCAGGGATTTGACATCGTAGCAAGTGAGATGTACGGAAAGGAAGCTTCCTATACCAATATCAACCGCTTACTGGCTGTTGAAAAGTTGAAAGAGTGCGATGCTTTAATCGGCATCGGCGGCGGAAAAGCGCTGGATGTCACCAAGGTGATTGGCGACAAGCTGGGTTTGCCGGTATTTACGGTCGCTACCATCGCATCCACCTGTGCAGCCGTGACCAAAATCTCCATCCTGCATGAAGATAACGGCGCATTCAAGGAGATCTACAAACTGAAACGGGCACCGGAACATTGCTTCATCGATACGGAAGTCATCGTCAATGCTCCGTCCAAGTACTTCTGGGCAGGCATGGGAGACACCATGGCCAAACATGTGGAATGTGTCTTCTCCGCCAAAAACGATGTGCTTGATTTCGAGAGCGAATACGGACGCACCATTTCCCGCTTATGTTACGAGCCGATCCTGGAAAAGGGCGTGAAAGCCTATGAAGACGTGAAGAAGCATCAGTGGAGTTTGGAAGTGGAGGAAGTCATCAAGAGCATCCTGATCGCCACGGGTTCCGTTTCCCTAAGTGTCTCGCCGGATTACAATTCCGCCGTGGCGCATGCGCTTTATTACGGCTTAACGGTCCGTGAGTGGATGGAACGCAGGCATCTGCACGGGGAAATCGTTTCCTACGGAACGCTTGTCCAGTTACTTGTGGACAATAATATGAAGGGCTTACGGGAAGTCTACGACTTCAACAAGGCCGTCGGTCTTCCGGTTTGCTTAAAGGATCTGGATCTCACCAAAGACGATCCGTTAGACGACGTTTTAGACGCCACAGTAGTCAATCAGGAGCTGGACCATGTTCCGTTTGCAATCACCAAAGAAATGCTCAGAGAGGCTATTTTAAAGCTGGAAGATTACCAATAAAAAAAGAAGCATCCCGCTTCTTATTTCTGAAGAAAACTGACCGGAATGAGTGCCAGGGCCACGCCGATGGCGGCCAGGATGATTCCCAGTTTTCTGAGCTTTAATTCTTTCTCGTTGTAGTCGAGCTGACGGTGCGGATTCTTCTTCTGCCGAGTGGAGAAGTGAACGCGCACATATCCGATAAGGAACACGCCGGCAAAGGCAAACAGAAACATCAAAGCATCTCTAATTACTACTAAGTTCATATTAACTAGTATATTACAAAACCATCATTTTTCAAGAATCAGGAGGAACCGAAAATGAAAGTTGTTTTAATCCATACCAGTCCTGTTTCCCTGAATGATCTGAAGGCATTATTCAAGGAAATCATCCCGGAAGTTGAAATGGTCAATATCATCGATGACAGCTTACTGGATGAAGTCAAGAAAAACGGCAAGATCAATGCCAATATCATTTCCCGTATGTGCGCATACGTCCAGGTGGCAAAAACACTGAAACCGGATCTGATCTTCAATCAGTGCTCTTCCGTTGGGGAAGCATTCGATATCGCCAGAAAGCAGGCCGACTGCAAGACGCTGAAGATCGATGAGGCCATGGCGGAAAAGGCCGTGGAGCTCGGAAGCAAGATCGGTGTTGTGGCAACAGTCGCCAGCACGGTTGCACCGAGCTGCAATCTGGTCCGCACCAAAGCGAAAGAAGCCAACAAGGATGTCACAGTCAATGAATACCTGGTCAACGGAGCGCTCGATATTCTTATGAGCGGGGATGTCGACAGGCACAACGAACTGGTCATCGAAGCCATCCGCAAGGCGGAAGCGGAAAACGATGTTGTCGTTTTGGCACAGGGCAGCATGACAGCCATCCTGCCGTTATTAAAAGACAACACCAAACCGATTTTAACTTCTCCGCGTTTAGCTGTTGAGCGCGTAAAGAAGGAACTTGGGTTATAATAAGTAATACATCACAGAGAAGAGGAGGAAAAGCCATGCGCGATATGACAGAGGGAAAACCGTTTTCCCATCTATGGAGGTATGCTTTTCCTCTTCTTTTAGCGAACTGGCTCCAGTTGGCCTATAATGCCATCGATTCCATGATCGCCGGCCGCTTTATCGGCCAGAATGCCTTGGCGGCGGAAGGAATTGCGGCACCGGTGATGAATCTGGTGATTCTCTCCATTTCAGGCTTATGTATCGGGGCCGGTATTTTAATGAGCGAGCAGTACGGCGGCAAAAACATGCCGGCACTGCGCAAGACGGTAGCGGTCACCTTACTCAGCGGAACCGTAATTGCCTCAGTCGTAGCCATCCTTGGCTTTGTCTTTGCGAATCAATTGGTGGCCTTACTGGAAGTGCCGGAAGATATTTCCGCCATTACGGCGACGTATCTCAGGATCACGTTTTTAGGCGCACCGTTTACCTTTATCTACAATGCGCTGAGCGCGGCCATGAAAAGCGTCGGGGATTCCAAGACACCGCTGCGCTTTCTGGCATTCTGCTCGATCCTAAATGCCGTTTTGGATATCATACTTCTGGGTATTTTCCACAGGGGTATCTTCACAAGCGCCGCCACGACGCTCTTTGCGGAAGCGGCCAGTGCGCTTTTGGCCGTGCATTATCTGATCAGAAAAACACCGGAACTCTTCCCTCAGAAAGAGGAGTGGAAGTACGATTCCCGTATTTTTAAGGATCTTGTCCGCTACGGGGCCCCGACGGCCATGCAGCAGGCGATTCAGCCGATCGGCAAAGTGCTCATTCAGAGTCAGGTCAACATGCTGGGTGTCTCTTCGATTGCCGCATTCCATGCCGTAACGCGGGCAGATGATTTTGCCTGCATTCCGGAGCAGGGAATTTCTTCGGCAATTTCCACCTATATCGCCCAGAACCGCGGCGCCAAAAAGGAAAAGCGCATCGCGGAAGGTTTCTGGACGGGTATCCGCATGGAGGCCGCATACGGCGTATTTATCGCGGCCGTGACGTTCTTGTTACGGAATGTGATTGTATCGCTCTTTGTCAGCGGAGAAGCGGCAGAGGAAGTCATCCGCATCGGCAGTTCCTATCTGTCCGTGATGGCCTTTATGTATCTTTTCCCGGCCATGACCAACGGCTTTCAGGGCTTTTATCGCGGTATGGGCAGAATGCGCATGACGATCTTAGGTACCACGACTCAGATCTCTGTCAGAACGCTGTTTACGATTCTTCTGGCTCCGAAAATGGGAATAAGGGGAATCGCGTTTGCGAGCGGAATCGGCTGGCTTTGCATGTTGCTGTTTGAAGTGCCGATCTGTATTGCCTCACTCAGAAAGATGCAGAATTCAAAATAGAGCTCAGGCTCTTTTTTTTTCGGGTAATAGTTAAGATAATATGGTAGAATACACTTTTAGAAAAGGAATCGTTGGATATGGAAAAATGGAGTGTTGAACCGCGCAAGATCGAAATCCGGGGAGCGCGGGTACATAATCTGAAAAACGTGAATGTGGATCTTCCGCTGCATGAGATCGTCGGAGTGGCCGGCGTTTCGGGAAGCGGGAAGAGCTCTCTGGCACTGGGCGTTGTCTATGCGGAAGGCTCAAGAAGATATCTGGATTCCTTATCTACGTATACGCGCAGAAGAATGACACTGGCCGCCAAAGCAGACGTGGACGATGTGCGCTATGTTCCGGCGGCTCTGGCTCTGCATCAGAGACCGGCACTGCCGGGGATCCGCTCGACATTCGGGACGGGAAGCGAGACACTGAACTCTCTGCGTCTGATGTTTTCCCGTCTTTCCTCCCATCGCTGCCCGAACGGCCATTACGTGGCGCCAAGCATCAATGTGGCAGCGGAAATGGAACTGATTTGCCCGGAATGCGGTGTACATTTTTATGCACCCGGGGCGGAAGAACTGGCATTTAACTCCCAGGGAGCCTGCAAATGCTGCGGCGGTACGGGAATTGTGCGTACAGTAGACGAAAGCACGCTGGTTCCGGATCCTTCCTTAACGATTGATGAAGGAGCGGTTGCTCCATGGAACTCTTTAATGTGGTCACTTATGACAGATGTGTGCCGCGAGATGGGAGTAAGAACGGATATCCCGTTTGAACAGTTGACGGAGGAGGAAAAGGAGATCGTATATCACGGACCGATGGAAAAGCGTCATATTTTCTACCGCCCGAAGAATAAGGAAACCTTCCCGGCAGCGGAGATGGATTTTACCTATTACAGTGCCACGGCCACGGTATTAAATGCCTTAAATAAGGTCAAAGACGAAAAGGGCATGAAACGGGTGGAAAAATTCTTAAAGGAAGATGTCTGTCCGGAGTGTCACGGAACACGTCTTTCCGAAGCGGCCAGAGCGCCGAAACTGATGGGTAAGTCATTGGATGAAGTCTGTCAGATGACTCTGAAGGAATGCGACGCCTGGGTGGCGAAAGTTCCTTCCTCCTTACCGGAAGAAATGCGGAAGATGGCTCAGAGCATTGCGGACAGCTTCCATGAAGTCGCCAAGCGGCTTTTGGATCTCGGGCTCGGCTATCTGAGTTTGGACCGCGCGGGTAATACATTATCTACCGGTGAGCGTCAGCGCATGCAGCTGGCCAGAGCGGTGCGTAACTGCACCACGGGTGTGTTATATGTTCTGGATGAGCCCTCCATCGGACTGCATCCGCATAATATCAAAGGCTTAAATGCCGTCATGCACGATCTGGTCAAAGACGGAAACTCCGTTCTGCTGGTTGACCATGATACACAGATTTTAAAGGAAGCGGACCATATTGTAGAGATGGGTGAAAAGGCCGGAGCGGACGGCGGTACGGTGATAGCGGAAGGAACCATCGCTGAGGTGGAAGAGAATCCGAAATCCGTGATCGGCGGCTATCTTTCCGGCAAGAAGCAGATCAAGATGCGCAAGAGTGATAAAGCACTCTTTGCGGACGGAGAGATCACCTTCA
>Ga0256404_1009822_pt1 | contig 13523 bp, 17 predicted proteins | sample RumenRJG_01DNA_FD_185990 | JGI IMG/M metagenome (GOLD analysis project Ga0256404, IMG submission 185990) | Bovine rumen microbial communities from Lethbridge, Alberta, Canada - RJG_01 | ecosystem: Host-associated > Mammals > Digestive system > Stomach > Rumen | place: Canada: Alberta | collected...
ACTCTTTAGAGTCTACCAGAGAATGTAGTGCGGAAGGCGGACTATTCAGTGCCTCTTTAGAGGCAGGCAGGGAACAGCGGCTTATAGCCGCAGAACAAACCACCGGCTAAGCCGGTGGTAATGATTTTTAGATAGTTAATAGGTAAATAGTACAAAACAGTAAATAGTACAAAACGTCATAGTACTTAATCCTCTCTTCTGATATCATTAAACAAATGATAATATGGAGGGAGGATTTTTATATGTCGATAACAGATAACATGACAAAAGAGGAACGTAAGGAATATTGGGAACTTGTAATGGAGGAATATGCTAATAGCGATCTTAGCAAGAAAGATTTTTGTGATGCAAATGATATCAATCTGTCAACTTTTAATTATTGGGAGAATCGCCTAGAAGAGTTAAATAAATTAAACGAAGAAGGTCGGTTTGTTGAATTAGATATACCTAATGATAATTCTAAAGCCATATCTTTACATTCGCGAGATGAAGTCGACTTTATTCCTGAGCTTGGTATAGAGTATGCAGGACTAAGAATACTCATTAATAAAGATACACCTATGCCACTTCTTAATACAGTTCTTAGCGAGGTTGGTTATGCTTAAGGATGCGACTGGTTTTAATCATGTCTATATTGCTGCAGGCAAGACAGATCTTAGAAAAGGTCAAGATAGATTAATTGCGATTATCAAAAACGAGTTTAATCTTAATCCATTTGAAACAGGTGATATATTTATGCTTTGCGGTGTAAGAAATCATGTAATTAAAGCTCTTGTATTTGAAGAAGATGGATTTGCTGTAGAATACCACTCGACAATTAAAAAAATGAATCAGTTCTATATATAATTGTCAAGTGATTTTCGACTTAATAAAAACCAAAAATAAGTGGCATTTTTCGTTACAATAAATGCTCTCAAATTTTTTATATACATCAACATTTATAAATCAACTTATGGTATAATAGCAAAGAATGATTTCTAAGAGGTTATGATGGAGTTCAATTTTGATACTTTCATTTTAAGCAAGAGTGAATACGCAAAAATATGTAGTGAAATCAATAGCAACTACGACAAGTATGAGGGAATACCTTTTGCTATTCATATGTCGTATGGAATAGATAATAACGCATATTAGTATTATTTTGAGAATCACGGATATAATGACTATAACATATATATGCGAGTGAAAATGTGAGGTAAGAATATATGAATGAGTTAAAGGAAAGATTATTAAAAGTAGAAGATTCATATTATGACTTTGTTTCGGCAATTCTGTATTATGCAGAGAAGAAAGATTCCAGATGTAAAGCTATTATTGATTTTTTAGATAATAACCCTAACGCGTTATCTGCAGATATAGTAAAATTTGTTTCATTACAGGATGATTTTTATGAAGACGCTGCCTTTATGAATGCTGTATAGAATAGACACACAATGCAATACTCTCCACCGAAATGGTGGAGCGTTTTTATATACACATCTATATGTGCGTTATATACTATTTACAGAGAAGATTAAGTACTATGACGTTTGTTTTGTACTATTTACTGTGTTGTATAATAAATAATGAATCCAAAGTATATATAATAAGGTTTTAAGTTGGGAGCTACGTAATATGTGCAGGTTTTACAATCCAAAAGGAGAAGAAATATCAAGGGAAGACTTTATCGATATCTATTCAACTATTTATTACTTCTTAGTTGATAAAAGAAAAGAAGATAATATTGATGAAATGCTAAAAGAAAATCATTCTCTTACAGAATATGATATTATTACTTTTTTAAGGTGGAAGGTTGGGGATAAAAAGAATAATGAGAGAAAGATTATTACAAACTATGGTACGAAGATAGATATTTTTTCTGTGAAGCGATTGCACTCAAATATTTCTTCTAATTCTTTTAGTGATGAAAGAGCATCATATGAAGCTATATTAGATAATAAAGTATATAACCTTGGTCCGGTATATATATTATCGTTAGTCTACCTCTATTCAAAAGGAGAGCAACCAATCTATGATAAGTTTTCAGATATCGCCTTAACTGCTATAACTAAAGATATAGCTTTTAGAGAGACTGTCAAATATGATGATATGCCGGGTAAAACAAGCATAGATGCGGTTATGAAACAATATGGTGACTTCAAAGAAAAATTAAACATAGCTTTCAAAGACTCCTGGAAAACAAATAGAGATATTGACAGGGCTTTATGGACATATGGCCATATGTTCAATTAGTCGAATGAATAAGCGGGTGATTATTATTCCATCGGAAGCTCACTTATAATTTTTTGAATGTTTTCGTCGTTTGTATATACATCATTTATCTTATTCTTCGAATACTTAAATACTGTATTATTGGTTAACTCTATGAGATAACTTAAGAAGAATTGTTCCCAGCTAAAGAAGCTAGCGCTATCAACATATTCTGAAGGATTGTCCAACATGTTCAACGTCTTGTTTCTATCCTGTGGTATGATACCGGATTTTAGAATCAGCCATTCAAATGACTCCGGCAGACAAATAACGAATTGACCATTTCGAACCTGTTCTAACTGTATTATTTTATCGATTTCAGAGCCAAAAGCAGCCCCGTCAGCAATTACAAGGACATTTTCGTTAATGTGCTCCTTTAACCATTTGAAGATAGAAGTTTTTGACTTGGCAGAGACACATTTCAATTCATTTTTTGAACAATATTTCTCAAAGAAATAATATCCGGATTTGTAGTCTTCAGTAAGAACTAAATTGCAATTCTCTGCTTTTATTCTTTTTTCAGGATAGAACACATGCTTAGAGTTATGCTTATACTTAGGAACAAGCTTATGTTCCCGACCACTTGAGCGAATCTCATATATTTCTTCGACACTATAAGGAAGATTCGGCAGACTTTCCCTGTTAAAAATAACATAGTAATTGTCAGAAGCTCTTATAGTCCTTGCAAATTCATCAGATGCAACCGCCTCAAATCCTTCATCTATAAACACTATGCTATCTTGTGTGTTTTCTAACTGATTTTTCCACTCAATGTCAACAAGGGCTACACATTTTTTGTCACAGGAAATACTAACTCCACTTGCATTTCCGAGTCTGGTGAAATCAGATATCATGTTAAAAAGTGTAGTTTTTCCGGTCCCACTGTCTCCTCTGACAAATGTTATATTACGCTTTAATTCAAATCTATATTTCGCATCCCTATTAGCAACAGAGATTGTATGTGTCCCTTTCATCATAATCTCCTTCTATACATAGTCCCCTGCTTCAAGCACTAATTCCTGCATATTATGCACAATCTTTCCTGTATTGGCTACTCTGATTTTGAATTCACCTTCTCCGAAATCCATAATGTGACGAAGATTAATAAGTATCTTTCTCTTGCTATTATTGGCAATTTCCAATATCCATTTAGCACAATTATCTCCACAAGTAGAAGCATTGAAAATGTGATTTTTATCATTGGCAATCAAAATAAGTGTTTTCACTCCACCGGAAAGCTGCGTCGGTGACATCAACCCGAATATAGGACTCTGTATTTCTTTTGCTGATATGACATCGGATTTGTCGATGTCTTTTATCATTTCCACAGTCATATCTTTGGTAATCCATGAATCCCTATAAGTGTTTTTGAAATACACCGCCGTATTATATATGTAATTGTCTTGCTCGCCATTAACGATAGGTCCAAAAAATATATTTAACATATATTTAATCCTCTCAAAGTATGTGATATTATTGTCTCTTATGAGTATAAAATATTTACTTAAAGTATAGCATATAATAAACATCAAAGGAATAAGCTACTACCAAATCTAATACAATGAAAAAACATAGCTTTTTGTGTAAATAGTACAAAACACAAGTCCTAGATTTTTAGTCCTTCAGTCTATCTATTTTTTTGAAATAATTATTAGATTGGAGGGCTTTTATAATGTCTAGTGAAATGACTAAAGAAGAAAAGTATGAGTATTGTCGAATGATTATGTACCATTTACAATATTCACAATATTAGAAAAGGCGTCGCACTAAATTGTGCGACGCCTTAATATTATATTTTCATATAATATACTCTGTGTCTTTCAAAGACTGCCAGTCACTAATTAGAATAGTAGACCACTAATAGTAACAGTCATATCAGTATTTGCATCAAACTTAACAGTGATTGTCTGACCTGCTGGAGTTGTAGCTTGCCATGTTGAATTAGCTACATTATCAACTGCTCCTGTTCCATTTAAATTAGTTCCAATCTTAAATCCTGTATATTTATTGTTTCCTGGTGTTATATCTTCACCAAACTGTCCAAGTACAAAGTATAACTTATCAGTTCCTGGTGTTGGCAAAGAAGAAACCTTCTTTAACTCAATTGGAATATTATTGATTGTTTGAAGATAACTATCATCATCTTCATCAGCCCAAAGCTCATCACCATATTGATCATATACTTCAAGTAGATTCATATCACCACCTGCTGGTGTATTAAGTGTTACTGTACCATCGTTGAGTGTTACAGTAATTGCAGCAGATGTATCAACATCCATCTTTGAAACATTACTTGCAAGACTGAAGAATGTTGCTTTCTGAGTATTTAATAATGGAGTTGTTACATTAACTTCATCAGGTATATCCATCATCGCTTCATTAGGAGCGGCTAAACCAGCCATTCCAGGATATACAGCTGTATACTCTGCTGTGTCAGCAGGTAAGAATAATGGGACATATAAGTCACCACCATTATCATATGTGTTTTCTTCATCTACAGAATCAATTGCATCCTCAATATCAACCTTTGATGTTCCTCTAGTAACCTGAGCCATTCCAGTAATCTTACTCATATCACCTTGTGATACAGCTTTAATATCATCCTGTACTTCTGCATAATTTGTATGAAGAACTGCTACCATACCAGATGTAACTAAGTTGTTAAACTTAATTGTTGCTGTTGTAGGAGCACTCTGGTTGTTATATAGACCCATAGCCTTCATTGAAGAAGTAGCTATAGTCTTAGTAGGAGATGTAAGAGTAAGTTGCTTCTCGCCGTATATACCCTTCTTAAATGTTACAGTTGCTGAATAATACTGGAAGTTTGAATCTCCCACAGCAGCTGTGGATACAAGAGCACCCTTTACTACTTCTTCTACATCGTTATTTAGGTTAGTTCCCTTTCCAGCAACGTCTTCTGTATTTTTATACATAATAGCGCTCTGAACACCTACATCGCCTAAATCAGATAAGGCTCCACCAAACCATTCAAGCTTATTTCCTTCTGCATCAACAAATGCAAGCTCGATAGGTTGAGCATCTTCAGCCTTAGTTACAGCAACAGCTGCAGGAGCATCAACATAAGGAGCAACAACAGGACCAGCTACGATATATGTCTTAGGATCTGTTGCAGTAGAAACACCAGTCTGGTTAAAGCCAACTACATAAGCCTCTCCTCTTTCAAGTGTTCCAGCATTTGTACCAAAATCTGTATCTTTATCAACAACCCACTTATAAACTACAGATCCATCTCTATTTACATACTTGATTCCTGGGCCATCGTTTACATCATGTGCTTTCAATGCCTCAGCATCTGTAAACTGAACTTCTGTGGCCTTAACTTCAAAATTAGCTGTAGCAGCTTGGGCAAGAATATCACCAATTGCAACATTACCAGCAGCTACCTTCTTAGCATCAACAGCACCGAATGCTCCGCCATAATCTTTATTTACCTTAAATGTAGCAATAATCTTATCTGTCTTTGAAGCATAATCAATACCAGATGTTCCAAGAGTCTTGTCTACTCCATAAGTATAATCCTGAGAGAATGCAAGTTCAGAAACTACAGCAGGAGCAGCAACCTTAGTTACTTCTAATGAATTAGAAGCAAATGTCTCGCCTGCTGAGTTAGTAATTACAGCATACCAGCTACCTGCAGGATTACCAGTTGGGAAAACTTGACTTGGTCTTACAGTAAAAGCAAGACCTCCAACAGATGTTGATGTAAGAACAGCAGTACCATCCTTATACCAAGTTATCTGAGTAGGGTTACCAAGATCTGCAGTATAAGTTACTCTAAGAGTATCTGTATAATAAGCAGTACCATCTGTCTGTAAACCAGACTCATCAATTAATTCAGCAGACTTAATGATTTGTCCATCATCTACACCATAAAAAGCGATATCTTCCTTTGTCCATCCCTGACCTACAAGCCAGTCTACTTCACCTTCATCAGTTGTGAAGTGGTGAGAACCAACACCGTCCTGACCATTCCAAAGACGATATACAGGAACACCCATATCATCATCTGAATAGAAAGCAAGTTTTTCCTTGTTCCAGCCCATGCCAGCAAGGTAATCAGCATATCCTTCGTCTACATAAAGGTGCTCACCTGAGTTAGGGTTGTAGCAACGATAAACAGATGTAGAAGAGCTAACAGGAGCCTTCCAAGCAACACCCTCATTGTTCCATGTAGGAAGAGAAGATAACCAGCTCATCTCGTCCTGATCTTTTGTGAAAAGATGTTCACCATCTCCACCCTTTTTAGCATCGTTGTAGTACTTAGCAACTGGTACAGTCTGAACATCATCAGCAGCGAAAGCAACCACATTGACACCGGCGAGCAGAGTGCACACCATAGCGAATGAAAGGACGAAAGCTACCCCGCGTTCGCCAAAACCCACGCAAATTCAACAAAAAAGCGCCACCCCCAAACCGGAGTGGCGCCTCACTTTTTCCCCATTATTCAAATATTTTTAAAAATATTTCAAACCATTTTTAATACATTTTATACTTCATTTACAGTAGCACTATTGACACAGAATTCTAATGCCTTGTTACATAGATATATGTTCTTAAGATATTTCTCGCCGTCAGCCTTGTCGCCATTCTTACCATACATCTTGTACAGCTCATCAACAGATGTCAGCTTCTTACTACTAGCAAGATTCTTGCAATAGTTATCGAAGCCTGCCTGGTCAACAGTAATATTCTCCTGCTTAGCTATTGCCTCGAATACGATATTCTCCTTAAGCATCTCTTCAACTTCTTGACGAAGCTGCTGCTCAAATTCGCTCATTGACAATTTATAGTCATTCTGAACGCTCTTCTCGAAGTCCTGTCCTGCCTTCTTATAGGACTCCTTATATGTGTTCAGGTACTCTTCAACCTTGTCATCAACCAGTCCACCTGGAAGAGACTTAACTGTACAATTAGCAAGCACCTGCTTCTTAACATTGTCAGATATATCCTTGCTCTTTTGCTGAGCTAATTCATCCTCAAGCTGCTTCTTGGCAGCATCATATAGCTCCTGAGCACTCTGGTATGTACTATGAGACTTTACATAATCATCAGTAAATGTCTGCTTTACATCCTTAGCTATTGAATTAATGGTAAATGTGAATACTACATGCTTTCCTGCAAGATTAGCGCTACCATAGTTTTGTGGAAATGTTATATCATAGTCAGCTGAATCTCCAACTCTTCCACCTAATACACCATTTGTAAATCCATCAATGTATTTTGTACCACTTGATGCATCACAGTTATTTCCTACATCAATCCATACATTCTTAGCAGTACCGCCTTCAAAAGGTACACCATCAAGCTTTCCTACATAATCAACATTTACAATGGAATCCTTCTTAACAATTGTCTTAGAACTGTCTGGCTCGAATTCTGCATCACCGTTACAGAGCTCCATTTCCTTCTTGACAATCTTGTCTTCTGTAACCTCGTAATCAGCCTTGTTAATATCTACTGTAAGCCCCTTATATTGACCAAGTGTCACATAGTCAAGTGGATTGTAGTCACTACTTGCTTCGCTTCCCTTGCTTGTACTATTAGTTGTTGTAGTATCCTTGCTACAAGAACAAGCACTAAGTCCTAGCGCTAATGCAACCACAAGTCCTATACATATAACCTTCTTAGCTCTCATATTATCTCTCCTATATTGCTTAATAGCCTATTGACCCTTAAGTTCCTTCTGCTTACGCATAGCCCATGCACGAAGACCCTTTTGCTTCTTCGGTTGAGCCTGAAGCTTACCATGATTGCCCTTGAAGCCTGTGATATAGAGACCACTTACTGTAGCCTTAATCTCCTTCTTAACAGGAAGATCATCGAATATCTCTGCTTCAACAATCATTGTCATAATCTGTGAACCACCAGGTCCATTAAGCTTAACCTTAGCAACTGGAAGCTTAGATGCCTTGGCATACCAAGGAATGTCTGCATTCATAACAGCTTCAGGAAGTCCCGCATCCTTAAGATGCATTCTCTTCTTGTCAATTACAAGCATTGACACTGTCTGTGATATTGCATCTAACTGAGCCTGCTGCTCCTCACGCTTCTTATCTGCTCTTTTACCTAGAAAATAAAATGCAATTAGTCCTCCTGCAAGGACAACTGCAACAATTATTAATACAATAGTTAATACTGGCATTTAGCCTTCCTCCTCGTTAATACCTTATTACAACCTTTAAGAGTATATCATTATTACACATTTTAATCAATCAAAAACCTTACTATCTCAACTTAATTAAGACCTTGTGAAATCCGCCCTCTACTCCGTTCATTTCCAAGGAATAATCCAAATGTATGTCCATTGTCATTTCACCAAGAATCACAGCGTATTTCTTAGTATGAATCACAAGATCCATGGCCCCAGCGCTGGTCAAATATCTGCAGACAGTATCCTCCCTGCAGACAAACTTCATGCAGCTTGAAACCTCACCAGAACGAGATATCTGAATATAATTCTCATCAAAAGATATCAGGGTGTCAACTGGCTTATCAACACCCTCAAGGGCTTCTTTGTATTTGATATATACCTTTTTGTTTTTAAAGTGACATTTTCCTTCAAATGTACCTCGTGTCTCAATACACTCGTCATCTATGTATTCTCTGGAAAACATCTCAATAGTAATATTTTCCGGTAACATATTTTACTCCTGACTAAGAATCACCTGTCTTACACTTTCCATCTGATTAACAAGATGCTTCTTGGTGTGCTTAATTACTTCTTCTTCATTTCTAGTCTTCAATGCTTCTAGGATATCCTTGTGCTCCTTAATGAGAAATGGGTAATTGGACTTGTCCTTGACATACTCGAATCTGAACCTGTACATCTGTCCCTTAAGATTCAACAGTATGGCGCGAAGTCTAGGGTTGTTGGAAGCTTCATATATTACATTGTGAAATGCTTCATCTGTCCTTACGACTTCTCGTATATCGTTACCTCTCGTTGCCTTCTCGAAGTCTGCACAAGCCGCAGCTAAGTTGTTAATGTCGTCACTATTCATATTGCGACAAGCTAATGACGCAGCTAGTGTATCAAGAACCTCTCTAATCTCTAGAACATCGTCTAAGTCCTTGACTGTCATCTTGGCAACCTGAGCGCCTCTTCTTGGATATGTGACTGCAAGCCCTTCCTGCTCTAACATGCTTATGGCCTCACGCACCGGAGTTCTTGACACTCCAAGCTTCTTGGCCAAATGTATCTCCATAAGCCTCTCTCCAGGCTGCAAGTCACCTCTAAGTATTGCGTCGCGAAGAGTGTTAAATACAACATTTCTTAGGGGCTGAAAATCATCCTGCTCAAGCTTAATATCCTTCATTATCTGTCCTCACTAATATTATATACATAGGTGATTACCACCTTCTCACACAAGTCGCTTCTTCTAAGCGCGCTAGATGCCTTAGATGCCTGATGCTCATTAGGGAAAATGCCAAATACAGTTGGTCCCGAACCAGACATCATGCTTCCTAAGGCTTTATATTTCATCATTATCTGCTTAATCTCATCAATTACAGGAAGTGCTGGTACAGTAACGCTTTCTAGTACATTTCCCATAGTAGCAACAATCCCCTCCACATCTTCCTTATCAATGGCTGTAATCATAGCATCAATGTCGGGATGCTCTAGCTTGTCAATCTTGAGATTGCCATATACGAAGGCTGTGGAAACCCCTTCAGGTGGCTTGGCAATTACAATCGGATAATTAACCATTGAATGAAGCCTTGTTAACTTGTCCCCGATGCCCTCAGCTAAAGCGGTGCCCTTCATAATACAATATGGAATATCGGCCCCTAGCTTGACGCCACGCTTCATAAGCTCTTCCTTCGACAGACCAAGATCTAGCATATCATTAAGACCTTCAAGAACAGCTGCTGCATCAGCGCTGCCTCCTGCCATTCCAGCAGCAATAGGGATGTTCTTCACAAGATGAATTACCACCTTCTTGTTAACATGGAATTCCTCCATAAGTAGCTTGGCAGCCTTGATACACAGATTGCTCTCATCAATAGGCAGAGTGTCTACTGAGCATGTCATCTCAATCTCCATCTTATCTGATGGGTAAATGTCAATATCAATAAGATCCCTTAATTGCAGAGTCTGCATAATCATCCTTAGATCATGATACCCATCCTCACGCTTTCTAATAACGTCTAATCCAAGATTAATCTTACTATAACCACTATATTCCATAAATAACACCCCACTGTGCATGTGTATACAAAAAATATAACAAAAATAGGGTAAAGTTTCAATTAGATATAGACAAAAACGGACTTTCTTTTTGTTTTGTGGTAAACTATTTGTAACAGTAGGTCGATTCTTATTATAAGAGATAGTAGGTATTCTATGCTTTCTCTCAGGAACGGAATCCCATTAAACGCATCAAGGAGGATTATTATGGACTTAAATGCAATTAATACAGTTAGTAATAATAACTATTACAGCAATCCTAAATCAGTTAACTCCAACGAGAAGGATGATACTACCAAGAAGGCAGGCTTCAGTAGTGAGGCAGCTGTATTCGAGAAATCGTCTGATGACAATGTAGGAAATGTGACAAATAAGGGAACTGACAGAACTGCTCTTATTAATCAACTTAAGGCAGACCAAGAGGCTATGAAGAGCCAGCTATTTGAAATTGTTAGAAAAACTATCTCTGGCCAGGGCAAGACTATTGCTCAGGCAGATGATATGTGGAAATTCCTAGCAAGTGGTGATTTTACTGTGGACGCCGAAACTAAGGCAAAAGCACAGGAAGCAATATCTGAAGATGGATATTGGGGTGTCGAGAAGACATCTGACAGAATAGTGGATTTCGCAATCGCTCTTTCAGGAGGAGATACCTCCAAGGCAGAAACCTTGCTAGATGCATTCAAACAAGGCTTCGATGAAGCTACGAAGGCATGGGGCAAGGAATTACCTGAGATAAGCAAGAAAACCTATGAAGCAGTCGAAAAGAAATTCGAAGCATGGAAAAATGGAGGCGTTGAAGCCTAAGCACGTTTCTTATTAGAAGCAGCATTCTCCATAGCTTTCTTCTGATTAGATTTCTCTATTGAAGCGAGGTGAAGTTTCTCAGCAATCTGAGCTTCCCTCTCTTCTCTTTTTGCGCGTTCCTGCTCTTCTACAGCAGCACTAATAGTATCGTTAAGTTCTAGCATCTTAGCATCAAGCATTGACACGATTTCAGAACATTCACGCAGATCCTCACTAATATGTGTAGGCGCACTTCCCTCGAACTTATAGAAAATCTTATGCTCTAATGAAGCCCAGAAATCCATGGCGATTGTTCTAATCTGAATCTCAACCTTAGTCTTAACAGGACCGCTTGAGAGATAAATTGGAATCTCAACAATCATATGATAACTCTTATATCCGCTTTCCTTAGGATTCTTGATGTAATCCTTAACAGATATAACAGTTATATCATCCTGCTTACCTATCATCTGAGATAATCTATATATATCTGATGTAAATGAACATACAATTCTAACACCTGCTACATCATTACAATACATAATCATATTCTGTGTAGTAGGCTCGTAACCATATCTAATAAGCTTCTTGTTGATACTGTCTGCCGATTTAATTCTAGTCTTAACATATTCAATTGGATTGTATTTGTGAATATGCTTGAATTCTTCACTGAGAATCTCTACCTTAGTAGATACTTCCTTTAATGCTGAATTATAGCATAACATTGCAGAGGCCCATCCATCTGAGCCCTCTCTAAATTCTATTCCTGCCATTACTATTCTCCTGTTAATAATTTCTAGTAAGAACTATATCACTTGTCTGGAAATATTCCAATACGCGATTTTCTTCATGAGCGTATGGAATCATTTTCAGACAAGTGTATACTGCTCTAATCTTCTTCAAGAACTTCTATCTCAAGATATTCGAATTCTATAGTTTCAACGAAATTATCAGCGCTGAATCTGGTTTTCGAAAACTTCTTAAAATCTCTTATATTGGCATCAAGCCAAATTGGTCTTCCCACGTTAATCTTGTGACACGCCTCATCCAAAGAATTAAAAATCTTATGAGTTCTTGTGTCGTCGGAATCATCCTCTATAGTATGTGATTCCAATATATGATTCTCATCTAATACTTTAAACCATATCTTCATATCAACCTCTATATTAGATACCTAAGAAAAAGCCTGTCGGCTCATACAGAAAATCGCCTTGCAGGCTTTTTCTTAGGTATCTAGCCTACATTCATACAGAAAATCGCTCTGCAGGCTTTTCTCAGATATCTTAACTGTCGGCTCATACAGAAATCGCCTTACTTCATTGCATACATGAGGATGCTTCCGGCGACAGCTGCGTTGAGGGATTCTATCTGGCCTTCCATTGGAATGTATATCTTCTCAACCATTGATAAGGTATCAGGACTTATTCCATCACCTTCATTGCCAATTACTATACCACATTTCCCAGAAAAATTCACTTCGTCATATCTAACAGCATCCTTAAGGGCACCACCATATAAGGTCACATTAGATGACTTAAGCTTACTAATAACCTCATTCCATTCTTCGTGGTTACTACACAGAATATGTGGCATACGATAGATAGTTCCCATAGTAGAACGAATTGTCTTAGGATTATATATATCAACGCAGTCTCTGCTTAATATTATTTCATCAATACCTGCGGCCTCAGCAGTCCTAAACAATGTACCCACGTTGCCAGGGTCTCTTACATCCTCTAGCAATAGGAACCTGCTGCCGTCAAGGTTCAAGTCATATTGCTTTCGGTTGATTATTGCCATAACACCCTGAGGTGTAACTGTATCCGATATGGACTTCATAAGCTTAGATGATACGCGAATAACATCTGTCCCATTATTCGTACACCTATCCACAAACTCCGAAGTCTTCTTATCCTCTGACAATAGCTCGTCGCTAATGAGTACACATTTTACATCTTCTATAGGAGCATCAAGAACTATTCTTAATCCTTCAACTATATAAGCATTCTCTTTATTCCTCTTACTTGCTTTCTTCAAAAGAGAGCTTACATACTTTATCTTCGGATTAGAAGAACTTGTAATAATTTCTTCACTCATGGCTAAACCACACTATCTGGCATTAACAGACACACAAGTATCTAAGAAGAAGTCCTCAATCACCTTCTCCATATCAAGCGCTTCAATAATATCGAAATCTATGAAATCACCATGCTTATATCCTACAACACGATTAGTCTTTCCTTCGCACAACAAATCAACTGCCTTGGCTCCCATAATA
>Ga0256404_1009823_pt1 | contig 13522 bp, 11 predicted proteins | sample RumenRJG_01DNA_FD_185990 | JGI IMG/M metagenome (GOLD analysis project Ga0256404, IMG submission 185990) | Bovine rumen microbial communities from Lethbridge, Alberta, Canada - RJG_01 | ecosystem: Host-associated > Mammals > Digestive system > Stomach > Rumen | place: Canada: Alberta | collected...
CTCGCGGTTGTAGCTTATCTTGGATGCGCTTATCTTTGTTTTTACGCTGCCCTGGGCAACTTCTACCACAACCGCACCGGTAAGCACAATCTGCTCTTCCTTGGTAACGGAATCCTTTACGTATTCAGTCTTGTTTGCGTTTACGATTGTTATTACGGAAGTCTGTGAATTAGAGTCGTCAGCCCAAACTTTTACGCCCAATGCAAAGAAAACCAGCAGCAAGCACCTAATGATGAGGAAAACAAATTTTCTTTGCAGGGGTCTAAGGCTCATGGGTTATTCTTTTACTTCTCCCCTAGCCTTTTCGCGCTCAAGCATTTCTGCAACATAGCGTCCGGTCCAGCTCTTCTTGTTAAGGGAAACTTCTTCCGGGGTACCGGTTGCAACAACTCTTCCACCGCCGTCACCACCTTCCGGGCCAAGGTCTATTATGTAGTCCGCCTGGCAGATAACATCCACGTTGTGCTCAATCATCACAACGGTATTGCCCTTGTCCACAAGCTTTTGGATAACACCCATCAACTGCTTTATGTCCACAAAGTGAAGGCCTGTCGTAGGCTCGTCCAGTATGTAAAGAGTTTTGCCGGTGGAAGGACGGGCAAGTTCGCTTGCAAGCTTTACGCGCTGTGCCTCTCCGCCGCTCAAAGTAAGCGCACTCTGCCCAAGCTGTATGTAGCCAAGACCAACGTCCTTTAGCGTCTGAAGCTTTCTTGCAATGTGAGGAATGCTGTCAAAGAAAGAAGCAGCCTCTTCAATCGTCATGTCAAGAACATCGCTGATTGACTTGCCCTTGTAGAGAACCTCAAGCGTTTCCCTGTTGAACCTTTTTCCACGGCACACGTCGCACTGGATAAAAACATCCGGCAAGAAATTCATCTCGATTGTAATTGTACCCGCACCCTGGCAGTTTTCGCAGCGTCCACCCTTTACGTTAAAGCTGAACCTTCCGTTCTTGTAGCCGCGTGCCTTTGCATCTGGAAGGCTTGCGTACAGTTCGCGGATTTTGTCAAAGACACCAATGTATGTTACCGGGTTGCTTCTTGGAGTGCGTCCAATCGGCGACTGGTCAATGCTTATGACCTTGTCTATGTTTTCAAGACCGGTAATCTTTTTGTAGGCACCGGCAGGATAGTCGGTCTTCATAATCTTGTTGCTTGCGGCAGGGAAGAAAACGTCGTTGAGCAGGGTTGACTTTCCGCTGCCAGAAACACCCGTAATGCATGTGAATGCCCCAAGAGGAATCTTTACGCTTATGTCCTTTAGGTTGTGCTCGCTAACACCTTCAATGCTAACAAAAGAACCGTTGCCCTTCCTGCGCTCAGACGGAATCTTCATCCTAATAAGGCCTGCCAGGTAACGCCCTGTAATGCTGTCCTTGCAGGAAGCCACAAATTCAGGGGAGCCGCTTGCCATGATTTGCCCGCCGTGAACGCCAGCCCCAGGTCCTATGTCTATTAGCCAGTCAGCGGTACGGAGGGTCTGCTCATCATGCTCAACAACAATAACAGTGTTCCCAATGTCGCGCAAATAGGTAAGGCTGTCTATAAGCCTCTGGTTGTCCCTCTGGTGAAGACCAATGCTAGGCTCGTCCAGTACGTACATTACGCCGGTAAGCGCACTTCCAATCTGGGTGGAAAGCCTGATTCTCTGAGCCTCACCACCGCTAAGGGTTGCCGCACTGCGTTCAAGGGTAAGGTATTCAAGGCCAACGTTCTTTAAAAAGTTAAGGCGGTTGCGTATTTCCTTTAGAACCTGCGAAGCGATCTTTGTCTCGGTCTCGCTCAAATCAAGTTCATCAAAAAATTTAATCGTCTGCAAAACTGAAAGCTCCGTAAGCTGCCAGATGTTCTTTCCGCCAATGGTAACGCAAAGAGCCTCAGGCCTAAGCCTTTTTCCGTGGCAGGAAGCACACTCGTGGCGGGACATGTATTTTTCTTCCATATTAACCCGCTGGGAATCTCCCCAAGCCTCGTTGTAGCGCCGCTTCATGTCGTTAAGCACTCCGGGCCATGGCCTTCTGTATTCGCTGTAGCCTTCACCGCTCTGCTTCTTGTAGACCCAGTTAAGGACAATGTCTTCGTCTCCGTTCCACAGGTAGTCAAACTGCTTTTTGGTAAGCTTGTTCAGAGGAGTGTCAAGTGAAAAGCCGGCCTCCTTTGCAACAGCGGTAAACATAGTCTTGTTCCATTCGCTTTCGGGATTGTAAAAATCAATGCCGCGCTCGTTAAAAGAAAGTGACGGGTCTAGAATAATCTTGTCCTTGTCCCACTCCATCTTTTCGCCAAGACCCGTGCATTCAGGACAGGCACCAAAGGGATTGTTAAAAGAAAAAAGGCGGGGCTGAAGCTCCGGGATAGAAATTCCGCAGTCAGGGCAGGCATTCTTCTGGCTAAAGAAAACTTCCTGCTCAATGTAGGCTGCGTTGCGGTCGTAGGGAGTACCCTTTGCATCAAGGGCAGCGGTAACGGAAGCATAAGCCTCATCATCCTTGTTCACCCTGCGGAGCACAATGATTACACCGTTGGAACTTTTTAGCGCAGTCTCAACAGAATCAGCAAGCCTCTGCCTAATACCTTCCTTTAGAACTATGCGGTCAACAACAATTTCTATGGTGTGCTTCTTCTGCTTGTCCAGCTTGATTGAATCCTCAAGCTCCACCATAAGGCCGTCTATGCGGGCGCGCACAAAACCGCTCTTCTTGGCGTCATCGATTATCTTTACGTGCTCGCCCTTCTTGCCACGAATAACCGGCGAAAGAAGAGTAAGCTTTGTACCTTCATCCCAAGAAAGAATTGTGTCTATAATCTGGTCAACCGACTGCTCCTTTATTTCCCTGCCGCACTTGGGACAGTGGGCCCTTCCGATACGCGCAAAAAGCAGGCGGTAGTAGTCGTAAATCTCCGTAACAGTTCCAACCGTTGAGCGGGGGTTCTTGTGAGTAGTCTTCTGTTCAATAGAAATAGCAGGAGAAAGGCCGGAAATAAGATCCACATCCGGCTTGTCCATGCGCCCCAAAAACTGCCTTGCATAAGAGGAAAGGCTTTCCATGTAGCGCCTCTGCCCCTCGGCAAAAAGCGTGTCAAAGGCAAGGGAAGATTTTCCGCTCCCCGAAAGGCCGCTTATAACAACAAGCTTGTTGCGGGGAAACTCCACGCTTACGTTCTTAAGGTTGTGCTCCCTGGCACCCTGAACCACAATTTTTTCCCCTTCAACAACGGGGCTTATGGCATTTTCCATGCTATCTTTGCTAATCTTTTTCACGCCAATATAATAGTAAAAATTGCATAAAAATTCAATGTCAATCAAAAAGGCATAATGACGAGCAAAAACTTCTTTTCATTTTTCTTTTTCTGGAGCATATTCTTACTTCTACTGTGCCCGGCACTACGTGGCCGGTCAAACTCCTTGCAAGTTCCCCGCTTTCCAGGGTCGCTCGAAACTTCGTTGCGAGAACCGGCTTTCGCCTCCATTGCTAACGCAACCCGCCTACGGCGGGCCCTTCCAATCGGGGCTAGGCTTTATCTGCTTTACACTGTTTTATTTTTATTAAACAGTTCCACTATTGGATTTCATTTTTTGCCGGTGCTCATTCATTTGACTTCTTACTAAGGGTAGCCGTTTCAGCGCCCACATATCTCCCTGTTCAGCAGCCTTCTTATAGTATTCGAATGCCTTTTCGTAATTCTGTTCTATACCTATACCCTTATGATACATGATTCCCAGATAAAACTGTGCTTTAGCATGTCCCTGTTCAGCGGCCTTCGTGTACCATTCAAATGCCTTTTCATAATCATGTGCCACGCCTCGTCCGTTATCATACATAAACCCAATATTATACTGAGCATTAACATCCCCCTGCTTTGCAGCCATTGCGTACCATTCAAATGCCTTTTCGTAATCTTTTTCCACTCCATGACCGCTATCATACATAACCCCAAGATTATACTGTGCTTCAGCATGTCCGTGTTCGGCGGCTTTCATGTACCATTCAAAAGCTCGTGCGAAATCTTGTTTCACTCCCCTGCCACTATCATACATGAGTCCAAGATTATATTGCGCTATAACAAGTTTTTCCTGTGCATTATTATGCCCCTGCTCGGCCGCCTTCGTGTACCAATAAACAGCCTTTTCCACGCAATGACCGTTATCATATATAACCCCAAGATTATATTGTGCTTCCACATGTCCATGTTCTGCGGCTTTCGTGTACCATTCAAAAGCCCGTGCGTAATCTTGTTTCACTCCCCTGCCACTATCATACATGAGTCCAAGATTATATTGTGCTATAACAAGTTTTTCCTGTGCATTATTATGCCCCTGCTCGGCAGCCTTCGTATACCAGTAAACAGCCTTTTCGTAATCTTGTTCCACGCCATGACCATTATCATACATAACCCCAAGATTATATTGTGCTTCCGCATGTCCATGTTTTGCGGCTTTCGTGTACCATTCAAATGCCTGTGCATAATTTTGTTCCACTTCCTTGCCACTATCATACATGACTCCAAGATTATATTGCGCTATAACAAGTTTTTCCTGTGCATTATTATGCCCCTGCTCGGCAGCCTTCGTATACCAGTAAACAGCCTTTTCGTAATCTTGTTCCACGCCATGACCGTTATCATACATAACCCCAAGATTATATTGCTCTATAGCAAGTTTTTTCTGCGATTCACCAAGTTTTTTCCGTGCATAAATATTCCCCTGGTCTGCTGCCTTTGTATACCAGTAAACAGCTGCTCGGTAATTTTCTCCGTTATAATACCTATTCCCAAGATTATACTGCGCATCAGAATTTCCATGCTCTGCGGCCTCCATGAACCATTCAAATGCTTTTTCGTAATCTTGTTTCACTCCCTTGCCATTAGAATACATGACTCCAAGATTATATTGTGCAGAACTTTGCCCCTGCTCGGCAGCCTTCATATACCATCCAAATGCTTTTTCATAATCTTGCTCCACTCCCTTGCCACTATCATACATATACCCAAGATAGTATTGTGCCTCAGCATCCCCATTCCATGAAGCTTTCATGAACCATTCAAATGCTTTTTCGGAATCTTGTTCCACGCCTAGGCCATTATCATACATAATTCCAAGATTTTTTTGAGCTTCTGCAACTTCCATCCCTGCTAACTTCTTATACAATCCAAATGCTTTTTCGTAATCCTGTTTTACTCCCCATCCGTTAGCATACATATCTCCAAGAAAAAAAATTGCATCAGAATTTCCCCGAGCTGCGGCTTTTGTGTACCATTCAACAGCCCTCCTATTATTCTGATTTACTCCTTCACCCTTATAGTACATGCCTCCAATCTTAAACTGCGCTTCAACAAACCCCTGTTTTGCAGCCATCATGTACCATTCGAATGCTTTTTTGTAATCTTGTACCATGCCCTTACCACTATAATACATGACTCCAAGATTATATTGCGTTTCAACAAGTCTTTTCGGTGTAAAAAAATATCCCTGGTCGGCAGCTTTCTTAAACAATTCAAAAGCTTGTGTAATATCTAGTTCTACTCCATTACCACTATAATACATGACTCCAAGGTAAAACTGTGCTTCAGCATCTCCTTGTTCTGCTCGTTTTTGCAAGCTATCCAGTTCAAAGTCTACCATAACAAGCCTCCGCTTTATTTTTCCAATTTTATGCCTGTCCATGTTACAAAATCAAGATAGAACAGTTCCTTTACATCGATTACGATTTTACCGCAGCTGATGCATAAAATGGTCAATTGCAATTTGACTTTTTTGTTTTTAGCGCCGCAAATTTTACACTACATTCAGCGTATTTTAATTAAATATTACACGGAATTTGTAGTTTTTTCAAGTTAATTATACGCAGGATGAAGTATTCTGTAATTGACCTATTTGGATTAATACGGTTTAAGGAGATCCTTGCGGGCAGATGGATTCTATTTTTAAGAAAACCCTTCGATCAGAACTTGATTTTCAGGATGTAAAAGTAAAGGAACTTGCTTTTAAGACAGGTCTCTCCAAAAGAACTTTGGAAGGATACCTTGGCGCTAGAGCCTCCATTCCGCCGGCTGACGTTGCGGTAAAGATTGCCGGTGCCCTTAATGTTTCCGTTGAATACCTTGTAACAGGAAGAAAGTTTTTTGAAAGACCAGTGTCTGAACAGGACCAGAGAATCATTGAAGAAATCGGAATGCTTTCTAAAGGACAGAAAGAACTTCTTGTACAATTCATCACGTCCCTAAAAGAATTTAAGATACAGAAAGAATAGGAAAGCATCAATTTTTCGTAACAAGTAAAAAGGCAAGTGTTAAAAAAACATGGATACTGTTTTCAGACCAGGACCCCTACGCCCGATTGGAGGGGCGGCAGGGTTGCTTGCAACCCGTTGCCGTTGCCGTGTGGGTGAGCTTGTCGAACCCCAGGCAATGGAGCGAAAGCGGAACCCCGGAAAGCGGGGAAGGCAAAGTAATTAAAGCGTTTGCAAAAGGCATATTTGCCCAGACACAATAATTACCGTCCAAAAAATTATCAAAAAAAATTCCCCCTTAACCATTTCCACCTTAACTTTTGTCTTTAAGTTTTTAGTTTAAAGTTTTACACTTGTAAACGAAGGCAGAATCCATTATAATCATGCAATGAATCGCCCAGTCGGAGGTATAAACATGAAATTCATCGATGGCGGAGTTACCGCACCAATAGGGTTCACGGCAAACGGAATCCACTCAGGCTTAAAGGAAAGCCGCAAGACAAACGACACGGCACTTATCTTTAGCGACACAATGTGCACTGCCGCAGGAATCTTTACACAGAACCGCTCACAGGCAGAATGCGTAAAATACACAAGAAAGGTTGTGGCAACAGGAAAGGCCCAGGCCGCTGTATGCAACGTATGCTATGCAAACGCATGCACCGGCGAAGTAGGCTACCAGAACGCTGTCCGCATGGCAACATCAGTTTCCCAGGAAATTGCAAAGACAGGAGTCAGCATTCCAAAGGAAAACATCATCGTATGCTCAACAGGAATCATAGGCCAGCACGTGCCTGTAGAAAAAATAGAAGCCAGCATGCCAACTTTGGTAAAGGGCCTTTCCAAAGAAGGTCACAAGGAAGCCCGCACTGCAATCATGACTACGGACACCCACTTTAAGGAATGTGCCGTAGAAACAGAAGTTGGCGGAAAGACAGTGCACATAGGCTGCATGTGCAAGGGAAGCGGAATGATTCACATCAACATGGGAACAATGCTTTCCTTCGTAACAACCGACTGTGCAATCAGTGCGGAAATGCTGCACAAGGCACTCCTTCTTTCTGCAGAAAAAACCTACAACTGCGTAAGCGTAGACGGCGACACTTCAACAAATGACACCCTCACCGCCATGGCAAGCGGAAAGGCTGGCAACAAAGAAATAACAGGCGAAGGTGCAGACTTTGACGCATTCATGGAAGCACTCAATGCGCTCAACACCGTAATGGCAATGAAAATTGCAGCAGACGGCGAAGGAGCAACCCACCTTGTTGAATGCACCGTAAACGGAGCCAAGGACGAAAAAACTGCCCGCGGACTTGCAAAAGCCGTAATCTCTTCAAGCCTTGTAAAAGCCGCAATCTACGGTCGCGATGCAAACTGCGGACGCATACTCTGCGCACTTGGCTACTCTGGCTACGACTTTGAGCCTTCAAAATGCTCGGTCTTCTTCTCCGGCAAAAAAGACTCAGACCGCTACGCCGATGCCCTCAAAGACGGAATCACACAGGTTGCATCAGCCGACCCGGCAGAACGCATAGAAGTTGTGCACAATGGCGTAGGCCTTAGCTTTGACGAAGAAAAAGCCACCGCCATCCTTTCTTCACAGGCAGTAGAAATAGAAGTAAACCTTGAAGACTCTGGATCCGCCACCGGACGCGCATGGGGCTGCGACCTAACTTACGACTACGTAAAAATAAACGGCGACTACAGAAGCTAACAATAATTTTAATGCAGGGGGGGGAAAGCCTTCCCCCTGGCCTCAGCCCAAGGTCTTCGGCACACCCCCTTCTGCGGGCTCAATCGCCGCCCGCAACGCCCGCTAGTCCGCGAACAACGAAGTGTGGCAGGTATTAAAAAAAGATGCTGCGAAAATCGTTTTCTTTTATTTTTCCTATGCTAACAAGACCGGAAATCAATTTTGTGTGCAGCGGAAGGCAAATCCGGCTGAAAACCCGCATTGGAGCGGAACGAGCGCAGCGAGTTTAATTTCCTATTCCGCGACACCGCGGGTTTTCAGACGGATTTGCCTGGGAGCGGAACACAAAATTGATTTCCATGGCTTGTGACCAACTCCCCTTGCAAAACATTTCAAAAAAATGTATAGTCAAGCATAGGCTCAATTACTTTTGGTTCTTGCCTCTTGGCAAAGAAAGATACAATCACATTTACATTTTTAAGGAAGGAAAAATGGGTATTCGTGGCGAACTTTTTACAACACAGGAAATTGTAAACAACAGGTCGTATTTTTTTAACGTAAAGGAAAACCGTAACGGCGACGTATTTTTGCAGATTGTTGAAAGCAAACTCCGCGACGGTGAAGATGACCGCCGTGCAATCGTAGTCTTTGCGGACGACATGCAGAAGTTCCTTAGCGGGCTTGACGATTCCCTCAAATTCATAGAAAAAGACAACAAGGAACGCGCAAAAATCCGCAAGGAAAAGAAAGCCGCAAAAGAAGCAAAGGCAGCCGCAGAAAAAACTGATGACGACGGAAACCCAGTAAAGGTAATCTACCGCCGCAAGGGAGAAAGCCGCCTTGTTGCAGAACGCCGCGCAGAACGTGAAGCAGCCCGCCAGGACGCACGCGCAATCCGTGCAGAACAGGAAGCCAACGGAATCAAGAGAAGCGGCCGCGTAATCCACGTAACAAGCAAGCGCGAAAGCGAAGACGACGGCGAATACTAATAGCTAAAAAAATTAATGTTCAGCCATATATTTTTTGATTTGGACGGAACCCTCACAGACCCGGCGCTTGGAATAACAAATTCTTTTTCCCACGCGCTAAAAGAAATGGGCAGGGAAATTCCGTCCTACGCTACCCTCTGCTCCTTTATTGGACCGCCCATAAAGGAAAGCTTTGCAAGCCTTGGCTTTTCCAAGGAAGAAACTGAAGAAGGCATAAAAAAGTACCGCGAGTATTTTTCTACAAAAGGCCTTTTTGAAAACAAAGTCTACGAAGGAATCCCGGAACTTTTGGCAGAGCTAAAGGCGGCAGGAAAAAAACTCGTAATTGCAACTTCCAAGCCGGAAACTTTTTCCATACAGATTGCAGAACATTTTGGCTTTTCCCAATACTTTGATGCCATCTGCGGAAGCACTATGGACCAGTCAAGGGCAACAAAGGCAAGCGTAATAGAATATGCCCTTGGCAAAACCGGCATTCAGGACAAGAGCATGGTCCTTATGGTTGGCGACAGGGAGCACGACATCTTTGGCGCAAAGCAGAACGGCCTAAAGTCTTGCGGAGTCCTCTTTGGCTACGGAACAAGACAAGAGCTAGAAAAAGCCGGTGCAGACTTTATTGCAAAAGACATAAAAGAACTAAGGACAATCTGCGGTTTAGACTAAAGAAAGAGCTTCAAAGAAGTATGAAAGGGAACGGGTATGGATGTTATTGAAAAATTTGCAAAAAAGAATGAGTTATATGCTCCAAAACTTTGTATAAAAAAAGAAACGTCAAATTATTATTCTGTGCGTCGAAGCGAAACTCCAGAATGTGAAGTAGGTTTACCTGTTATGATTAAAGAGACAAATGGCCGTTGTGAAGTTGTAGAGGGAAAAGAACTTTTTGATATTCTTGAAGAAGTAAATCCTTATAAATAAAAACTCGGTCTAGAAAAACTTTTTATAAATAATAAACGCATGTGCGAGTATTGACAAATATAAAAAACCGTTTTAAAGAAAAATTTCAGCTTGCCTTATAAAGCATTGCGTCGGCAAAGTCTATTGGGAAGCTTCTCATGTAGGGTCGCAGCGAGCCAAAGACAGAACCAAAGCTTATGTCCACAAAGCGGCAACCGGTGGATTGTGAAAGTTCCGCAAGTCCTTTGTTGAGCGGGCCAGCAAAGCTTTTGTCTGAGCGGACAGAGACAATGTAGATGCGGCAGTTTTTGCAGGTGCGGTGGATGTTAAGCAAAAGCCACTCGTAGCGGGCAACAAATTCCTGCACATCTTCCACGGAATCTTCCTCTCCAAAGTTCACAAAGATTTTTGAAGGCTGCAGGGGTATAATTACCCTTTCCAAAACTTCTGCTGAATCTTCCATGGTAAGGCCTTCTATGCTTCTGTTGTAGAGGGGAACGTTTAAGCCGCAGTCCATGGCAAGTTCCAGCATGTTCATTTTTACAAACGTGCTTGAGCCAAAGCAGACTATGCCTGCATTTTTTGCCATTGCGTTCAGGGCAATAAAATCATGGAGTTTTTCCTGCACCTTCTTTTCCCTTTCGGACACTTCCATCTGGCCCACCTGGCTTCTTTCCGTAACTTCAAGCGCATCCATCACACAGCCTCCTTGTGGAAATTGCTGCGTCTAGTTTTACGGCTGTTCTTCTTTATGCCGGAAAACTTAACGGTGGCAAGCTTGTTGGCGCTAACATTGTCGGTGGCAGCCTTGTTTGCAGAAACCTTGCCCTCTGCCACACCTTCCTGCCCAGCTTTTGCTCCGGCTTCCTTAAGGCTGTCAAGTTTTTTGTTTCTTATATAGATTGCAACGTTTGCAGAAACAATCAGAAGGTTTATGATGTAAACCGCAAGGACGTAATTTGTTTTTCCAGAAATAATCTTTGCAGTAATTCCAGAAACGTAGCCTGCAATAATCAAAAGCGTAAAGCCAAGGCTCATGCTCTTTGCGGAACGCGCTCTGATGTTTTTCATAACTGAGATTGGCCATGAAAGTCCAAAAGAAACAAGCATAACAGCTTCCAATAATTCTGCCATTTTTCTACTCCCAAAAACTGTCTAAAAATTGTCTAAAACGGTCCAAGAACAGGCCGTTTTTTCTACAGCCGCTCCTGCAACAAAGGCAAAACCGAAGAACCAGCCTTTCCCTTGCTACGGCTACAGAATATACTTAATCTATAATAATGTCTAATATATTGTTTTTATCATATTAATAATATATATGTTATAATTATGCAAAGCAACTGGAAATCTGTTTCGGGCGCAACGGGAAGCGCAATCTGTCTGAAAATCCATTTGCGCGGAGCGAACCCGGCAGCGTAGCTTCAAGCCCCGAAGGGAGCGAAAGTCCTATTACCGCCGCACGTGGTTGTTGTAAACAACCCACTGGATTCTTCAGACAGATTTCGCTGGTAGTGGAGCCCGAAACAGATTTCCCTGTCGCAAAAATTCATTCATTGATTATTAATAACATTTGCATTATCATTTGCACATGGAACTAACGCAGCTAAAATATTTCCTGGAAGTGGCAAAAAACCAGCACGTTACCAAAAGCGCAGAAAAGCTTCACGTTGCACAGCCGGCACTCACACAGGCAATCCACCGCCTGGAAGAAGAACTTGGCGTAAAGCTCTTTGTACCCAAGGGACGCGGAATAATGCTAAGCAGCTACGGAGAATATTTTTTTGCAAAACTTTCACCATTAATGGAAGGCCTGGACAGGCTGCCGGACGAACTGCACACAATGGCAGACCTGGAAGACGCAACCATCCACCTAAACGTACTTGCAGCATCCACCCTTGTTACGGAAGCCATAATCGAATACCAGCGCATAGACGACAGCATCCACATCCAGCTTAAGCAAAACGAACAGAGCGACCTCTACGACATCTGCGTAACCACAAGGCTCTTCTACCAGCCGCCAGAAAAACAGCGCGAAGAAGAAAGGCAGTTTGTCTGCACAGAAAAAATCTACCTTGCCGTACCAAACATTGCCCGCTTCCAGGGAATAAAATCACTCTCGCTAAAAGACGTAAAAGAAGAAAGCTTCATCTCCCTGCTTGGCTCAAAACAGCTCAGAACCATCTGCGACAAATACTGCTCCACCGCAGGCATAGTCCCCAACATAGTCTTTGAAAGCGACAGCCCCGCCGCAGTCCGCAACATGATAGCCGCAAACATGGGCGTTGGCTTTTGGCCCGAATTCTCATGGGGCAGGCTCAACACGGACAAGGTTCTCCTCTTAAACATAGCAAACCCCATTTGCAGCCGCGACATCCTTGTAACCTACAAAAAAAACAAAAGGGACAGCGCCAGGGCAGAAGCCTTCTTCGAATACCTTTCGGGCTACCTAAAAAGGGCATCCGCAGGCGAAAACTAATTAATCTTCTTTTTCTTTTGGACGGCACTTCTTTTTTTACAAGCATTCCTCTGCTCCAACCGGGAATACATGCCACCGCTGTCCCCGCTTTCCGGGGTTCCGGCTTTCGCCTCCATTGCTGCCGGCTTCGGCCCTTCGACAAGCTCAGGGACCGATTCCGTCAGCAACGCTAAGGGGTGCAGGCACCCCCGCGCCCCTCCAATCGGGCGTAGGCTGCAAAAAAATTTTCCAAGCCTTGACTTCAATAACAAATATTGTATACTCGAATAGGTAAGCAGCAGGACGAGGAGGAAAGTGATGAGTCCCAAAAGAGTTGGTTTTGTTGAGGCGGTAAAGCTTTATTTTTATAATTACAGCAATTTCTCTGGACGCTCAACGGAAAGTGAATTTGGATGGATTATTCTTTTTAACATGCTGGCAAGCATTCCATTTGAAATTCTTGACTTAATTGTCTTTTTAACAACTAAATCGCTCATCTATACATTTATTCCGTCCGCAATTTGGGTTCTTGCTACCCTAGTTCCTAACCTTAGCCTTTGCACAAGAAGGCTTCACGACACAGGACATTCAGCATTGCTGCTTGTAGTCTCCATGATTCTTCCTCTAGTTGCCCTTATGGTATTTTTCTGGAGTCTGGTCCTTGCCATAGTCTTGTGGTTTGCGTCTTTTGTATTGTACATAGTTTTAATAATAGTCTTATTCATGTCACCAGACAAAAAGAACAAATGGGGAGAACCGGCAGAAAGTTTGGGACCCAAAAACGGAATCGTATACGGTGAGAATAAGGAGAGTGATGCAACGGTAATAAATTCCACTTCTTTTACCTACGACGAATAGTTTTTCCCACGACGTTTTTTTCTGTGCGGCCTTACTTGAGATCAAGCCTACGCCCGATTGGAAGGGCGGCAGGGTTGCTTGCAACCCGTTGCCGTTGCCGTAGGCAATGGAGGCGAATGCCGGAACCCTGGAAAGCGGGTAAAAATTGCCTCCATGCAATTTTTACCCGCGAGTTTTCCTTCGTAAAACTCGCCAGTTCCTATGCCAAGATATGACGCGTCCTCCATGGCGCTCCTTATTTGCGATGGGGAAAAATTGCGTGGAGGTTTGACCGGCACGGAGTGGCGGGCACAGTTAAAAATGCAATTCCGTCCGGAAGAAAAAAAGAATTTTATTGCTTGTCTTTTGCAAAGCACATGCGCTGGATTGGGGAAGGGCCTAGTTTTGCGCAGGCTTCA
>Ga0256404_1009824_pt1 | contig 13521 bp, 13 predicted proteins | sample RumenRJG_01DNA_FD_185990 | JGI IMG/M metagenome (GOLD analysis project Ga0256404, IMG submission 185990) | Bovine rumen microbial communities from Lethbridge, Alberta, Canada - RJG_01 | ecosystem: Host-associated > Mammals > Digestive system > Stomach > Rumen | place: Canada: Alberta | collected...
GTTCATACATATAGTATATCGTAAAAACTCATAATTATCAATGAATCTGGTTACTATTTGACATTACATATAGTATTAAAAATGCCCAATTCATCTCCCATACAAGTAAGGGAGAATTCTCGGGCTATTTCTTAAACTGCCCTTACGGGCAGCTTATTTGATATTGAAATCCGGTTCTTCGTCGAGATGTTCGGAAACGTATTTTCCGTTTTTTTTGCGCTGTTTGACGCATTCTGTAAGAAGGTATTCGATCTGGCCGTTAACGGAGCGGAAATCATCCTCCGCCCATGCCGCGATGGCATCATACAGCTTATCATCGAGTCTCAGCGGTATCTGTTTTCTGGCCACGTTGTTTACCTCCTGCTTTGATCATCAATAGAGACTTCCGGAATTAACCACCGGCTGGGCATCATGGTTGCCGCACAGAACAACCAGAAGGTTGCTCACCATGGCGGCCTTGCGCTCCTCGTCGAGATCAACGACGCCGTTTTCCTTGAGACGTTCCAGTGCCATTTCAACCATGCCTACAGCACCATCAACGATCATCTTGCGCGCGTCAATGACGGCACTTGCCTGTTGTCTCTGCAGCATGACAGCTGCGATTTCCGGAGCATAGGCAAGATACGTGATCCGGGCTTCAAGAATCTCAAGACCTGCGCCATCTACCTTCTTCTGAATCAGGTCGCGGATTCTGTCTGCGACAACCGTCGTTGAGCCGCGCAGGGATCCATCATCCGCCTTCCCGTCGCCTGTCGTATCGATATTTGGCGCAACATCATATGGATAGATCTTAACAATATCACGAACCGCCGTATCTACCTGAAGTGAAAGATATTCTTTGTAGTTGTCGACATTGAAGACGGCCTTTGCCGTATCCTTCACCTGCCAGATGACGGCGACACTGATTTCAACCGGATTGCCGAGAACATCGTTGACCTTCTGTTTCGCGTTGGAAAGGGTCATTGCCTTCAGAGAAATCTTCTTACTGACATTCAGAGATGACTGAGCAGATGCGCTGCGGACGCGCAGTCTTGTTCCGCCGTCATCGACGTCACCGCTCTGTCCCAGTTTCGTGTCTGCCGCAGGATTGACGGCTACCGAAAACGGATTGACATAATAGAACCCGGGCTTCCGCAATGTCCCCGTATATTTTCCAAACAGCGTCAGTACAAGTGCTTCCTGGGGATTGACCACCTTCAGTCCGCAAAGAGGGATCCAGATCAGGCACATCAGAATGACGATGACAGTGATCAGCCAGTTAAGCTCAAAACGGGCTGACGCAAAGATGCCGAGAGTCAGCAGCACATACAATGCGAGGATGCCAAGCAGAACAGCCATGCCGTTCTGTTTGATGTTGAGTTCTTTCTCTTCCATAATCAGTTATCCTTTCTGATATTATTTTGATATCACATTGTATACACTGTTGTCAATACATACGCCAAAAAAAGACGATCGAATGATCGATCGCCTTTTCTTTGAAATGATGGAATTACTTAGCAGAACGAGCAACCGTAGCTTCTTCGTTGTGCTTCTCACGAGCCTCACGGATGTTCTTCTCTTCTTCCCAGAGCTTAGCTGCACGCGGAGCCCATGCGTCTGCATACGGCTTCGTCTTAGCGCAGAGGTGCTCAGCAGACTCCGGCGAAGTCAGGTCTGTGCTGTGAGCGCCAGAAGCCTGAACCATCTCGGTCAGACGGCCGGAGTTCTCCAGCATAGGGCACGGCATCAGCATATCCTGGTTGAACGGCTGGTTCTCACGATACTGCATGAACAGCGGCTGACGCAGGCAGTCCAGCAGATCCTCGTTCTTGATGTTTGCAGAGCTGTAGTGGATGAAGACGCACGGCTCAACATCACCTGCCGAGTTGATATGGCAGTAGTTGCGGCCGCCGGCGATGCATCCGCCAATATACTCACCATCGTTCTGGAAGTCGATCGTGAAGATCGGGAACGGAGACTCTTCGGAACGGATGTAACGAACACGACGGTATACAAACTCACGCTCATCCGGTGTCAGCAGCAGATCCGGCGAAGCATCGTTTCCTACCGGCATGTAGTGGAAGAACCAAGCAATACGTGCCCCCTTCGAAATCAGCAGGTTGATGAAGTCATCCGAAGTGACTGCCTTGTAGTTTGCATGTGTATAGCAGATCGAAACTGCAAACGGAATACCACGGGCATGCAGCTTGTCGAGAGCCGTCATAACCTTGTCATAGGTGCCGGCGCCACGGCGTGCATCCGTCGTCTCCTTGGAGCCTTCAATGGACGGTGCGAAGGAAATGTTGCCAAGACGAACAACTTCATCCAGGAACTCATCCGTCATCAGCGTCGTATTCGTGAAGATGTGGAAGTAGCAGTCATTGTGCTTCTCCGCAAGCTTCAGAATATCGTCCTTACGAACCAGCGGCTCGCCGCCTGTCATCAGATACAGATAGATACCGAGATCCTTACCCTGCGAAATGATCTTGTCCATCTCATCATAGGTCAGGTTGTTCTTGTAGCCGTATTCAGCAGCCCAGCAGCCGATGCAGTGCATGTTGCACGCAGAGGTCGGGTCAAACAGAATCGTCCAAGGAATGTTGCACTTGTACTTGGCAGCCATCTTACGCTCACGCGGCAGACCAAGCATCGACGCATTGATGACAAAGTTGTTCATGAACTTGTCCATGCAGTTCTTGTCGATTTCCTTGAAGATCGTCATTGCATACTTGTACCACTTGTTGTCCTTATCCGAAAGAACTCTGCGGACATAGGCAATCTGCTTCGGCATAGCGACATCGCCGCCGTACTTTTCCAGCCAGTCCAGAATCTTCGGAATGTTGTTCTCCGGATCCTTCTGCAGGTACCCAAGAACCTGTTTAACTCCGAAAGCCTTAACACTCTCACTAAAAGAAGTCATATCTCGTTCTCCTTAACCGGATTCATTAAATCACCAAAAAATTGATGTGAAAAGCACCCTAAAGCCGATTTTGAACAGATCGAAGAAAGTGTATACCGTGGGCTTTTCTTGCGAATATTGGTGATTGCGTTTACATTGATGACAGTGAAAAAGGAGTCTATATGATCTATCCCAATTTTCTGAAAAAGGGAGATACCATCGGCATCTGTGCACCCAGTGCAGGGGCTGGCGACCACGGGAGTCTGCCCAATTATCTGATGTCCCTTGATACCCTTCACTCGCGCGGGTTCAATACCGTGGAAACGCCCAATGTTCGCCTCGAAAGCAACCGCGGCGGTAGCGCCGAAGAGCGCGGCGAAGAATTCACGAGCCTGTTCGCAAATGAGAAGGTCAATGCCGTTATGGCAGCGGCGGGCGGCGATTTCAACTTTGAAATGCTCCCCTTTGTGGACTGGGAAACAGTATCCAGGCACCCGAAATGGACCATGGGCGCATCGGATCCCACCAGCCTTCTTTACACAATGACAACACGCTATGACATTGCGACCTTCTATGGGTACAATGCCGGATCCTTTGACGAGATGAATCCCTATAAGGAAGTAAATCTGATGATGCTCAAAGGTGCGTCCGTCAGTCAGCAGTCCTCTCCTGTCCATGCAGGCAAGGCACGCTGGATGGAAGACTATGGCGGCGTTGATACGCCGACCATCTATGAAAGCAGCCAGGAGACTCTTTCTCTTTCCGGCCGCTGTATCGGCGGATGTATCGACGTTCTTAAGGACATGATCGGAACACCCTATGACGGCACGGCTCAGTTTATTGAACGCTACGCAGACGATGGCATCCTGTGGTACTTCGATGACTTCTCGTTCTCTGCCGAAGTACTCTATCGCACCCTTCTGCAGATGAAGTATTCCGGCTGGTTCCGCCATTGCAAAGGCGTTCTGATCGGACGTGTACTCATTCCGCATTCCGATACAGGAATGACTTACAGAGAAGCTGTAGAACTGGCATTCGCCCCATTGTCCATCCCGTGGGTCATGGAGGTGGACATCGGTCACACCGTACCGGCCTGGACAATGATCAACGGCGCCATCGCCGATGTTTCCATCGCCAATGGCGAAGGCAGTATCTCCTTCCGGTGCATCTAGTTTCCTTACCACTCCAAACGATTCTGTGGTAACATAGTTCTGCTGAATCGCATGGGGTTGTAGCTCAGCTGGGAGAGCGCCTGGTTCGCAATCAGGAGGTCAGGAGTTCGATCCTCCCCAGCTCCACCATTCAGAAGTACTTGAAAAGCCGCATAACAATGCGGTTTTCTTTTTCTTTCCTTCAAGATGCGGCTTGAGATCAGAAAAGAGGCACCCTGTACCGGCCGGTACAGGAAATGCCTCCATTACTTTGATCGTTCTGATTGATGATTCCCGATCCTTTAAAGCACCTGAATTGATACCGGTGAAGGAACCGCAAGAGCCTGCAGTTCCCTGCCGATGCAGCCATCATCTTCAAGTTCAAACACTGCGATATTGTCACTGTAGCGATTCGCTGCAAGCAGGTAATTGTCTACCAGGAAAATGTCACGCGGATGACGGCCACCGCTGTAAACCGCCTGCTTTACGGTCAGACTGTCGACAGGGATCACCGAAATCAGATCTATGCCGCGCGTCGAAACGTACAGCGTCTTCTCATCCGGAGATAGACGTACTGCTGCCGTTCCTCTGCGGCGCTGCTCACCTTCCGGAAGAACACTGGCCCTGCGCACGATGGACCAGTTATTTGTTTTGATCTCAAAGAGCTCATTGCTCAGTTCCGATACGGCATAAAGCGTCGAACCATCCGCCGTAAACACACCATGACGAATACCTGTACCGAAGGCAAAGCGAATCGACGACTGATAATTCAGATCACGGTCAAAGATCATGATCCGGTCCAGGAACAGACACGGAACAAGCACCTGATCCCCATGGAACAGCACCTGATGACAGCCGGCCCCGTCCCGGACCAGCACACGGTTATCCAGATGAAGCTCCTGCTCATGCAGAGAAATCACCGATACCGTACCCTCATGGTAGTTTGCCGTATAGATTCTTCCACCATTCCAGGCAACATAGCAGGACGGCGTCGTCTCAAAGCGCAGCGCCGCGACAAGCGAACCATCACGTTCAAACACCTCGACACCAGCCTCTTTGCCTTCCTCCATGACCGAGGCAACACGTCCGCTGTCCGGATCCACGGCAATCGCCTTGGCAGCCTTCACTTCAGCGAATACCGCCGGCTGCTCCAAATGCCCATCCGCGAACCTGCACGCATAAATACCCTTACTTCCACGTTCCGAATAAGTTCCTGTAAGAATAGTCTTTTCCATATGTTCAGTTTAGCACCGCCGCCCCTGCAGAGACAAAAAAATGACGGCACCGAAGCACCGTCACCCGATCGATTGCTTACTTGACAAGATCCTTTAAGGTCTTGGACGCCTTGAAGGCCGGAACATTGGCAGACTTGATCTCAATCTTCTCCTTGGTCTGCGGATTGATGCCCGTACGAGCAGCTCTCTTCTTGACCGAGAACTTACCAAAACCGCTGATATCGACAGAGCCGCCCTTCTTCAGCGTCTCAGCCGCCTCATCAAACACATAGTTGACGATTTCTGCAGCCGCCTTCTTCGTCAGCCCTTCCTTTTCGGCAAGACCTTCCGCAAGATCTTTCTTAGTCAGAACCTTAACTTCCTTAGCCATACTGATTGATTATCTCCTTTTAACTTTCTGTCATATCTCTGACATATTTACTGTAGACCCACCGTTGCCCTTATGCAAGAAAAAACGCATAAATATGCGTTTTCAAGCAATTTATGACAAATAGGAAATCCACTGCTGAAGGTCGCGCGACGTCAAAATTCCAACCGGCTTCTGATTCATCTTTCCGTGTTCCGTAATCAGAATCACCGGCGTCACATTCTTCTCACGACGGGCTGAAGCAAACACATCCGCCGCCTTCATGATCGAATCATGCCGCGCAAGAAAGACAACACGATCACTCTTCTTTGCCTTGATGAGCTGCTCCACCCGATGCTCGGGATTGCGATCAAACAGACCCCAGGCCGCAATCTCCGTCATTGTAACCAGCCCCTGAAACATATTGTTTTCAGAATAGACCGGCAGCTTATCAGCCCCCAGATGGTTCAGTTTCTCAAATGCCTCTTCCACCGAATCACCCGGTTTTGCGGTCAGAACCGGCGAACTGGCAAAGCGCATCACTTCCAGATCCTGATCCAGCAGCTGTGCCAGATGCTCAAAGCGAACCGTCACCGCATCCGTCGGCTCCGCAATGATCTCCAGATACTGATCACGCTGATGCACGATCGCATTGCGAAGCTGCGCATACTCCTTCAGCTCCTCCAGATGATTGCGTACAACCGGATTCTTCTCGGAGCATTCCTTCAGCAGAACATTGAACGTCTTGTATTCCAGGGAATTCTGCATCCGGTTCAGCGCCTGCTCACAGCGCGCATACGCATTCAGAAACCGCTCGGCATTGCTGAGATCAGCCATTGTCCACTCCGAAATAGGCGTCAATCGCTTTCACATAGTAGGACGCAAGCTTCTGACATCCCTCTTCACTCATATAGGCATCCACATCACTCTGACTGTTGACGTCGATCTGGCGCACCACGACGCCAGGCACCTCTGACTGCTCCAGAAGAGCGAACGTCTCTTCCCCGTAATCCGTCGCATCAGACACATCAACAATGTGCTCCGAGCTGCGGCCGTTGGCCAGCGGATGATAGTAAAAATAGGAAACCGAACTGCTGATGCCCGCATCCTGAAACGCCTGATTCAGATCATTCGCAAAGGAGACACTGTCCCTGTTCGTCCTGCTCGAAGGCTGATCCGCAAAGATTTGAGGACCCGTCACAGACATATAGGAGCTGTCCCAGCAGCCAATGGAAATCAGAAGATCCCCATTACAGTCATTAACCACTTCTGCCCGTTCCTTCACACTCATCATCGTATCCGCATCATGCGTCTCAACGACCTCGTAACGTCCTGTCGCCTTGAGCTGCGTCGAAATCTCATCGCAGAGCTGACGGCTGAACGCATCCTCATTCACAAGCCCCTTCAACGCATAATCATCCATCCCGTGTACCGGATCCAGAACGATCACCTTACGGCTGTTTGAAGGACGAAGCCACAGCGTATAGATGCCGAAGATCAATACCGCAAGGATAATGACCGCACTCAGAAGACCAGCGGTCCGATTGCCTGAAGCGGCCGCCTTTTTTACTGCTCTCTTCGGCTTCCTGTTTTTTCCATTCTTAACCGGCTTCTTCATCCGTCTTTCCTTCCCGATCATCCAGAACGCTTTCTGCACCCATGGCATTGAGGATTTCCTGAACCAGCTTCTCTGTCCCGCTTCCGGCGTCGTACCGGGCAGCCGTCATGAAATCGGCACGGCCCTCACGGATCAGACGCGAAGCCGTCGATCTTGCGTTGGAAGAAGAGGGATCATATACCGCAATCGAGCGGCCCCCGTATTCCTTCACCAGGCGCATGCACGGCACATCTGTCATCCCGTCCGCGATATAGATGATCCGCGAAAATGGAACCGCCCGCTCCTTGAAGGGAATCCATGTATTCAGATCCTCTTCATCCGCCTCATCCAGCACCTGTTTGTTGATGCGGAAGAGATACTGCGTCTTCGTCGTATAGTTGACGATCACCGCCGGCCAGACGGCCTCACCATTGCCATCATAGAAATACCGGCACGCATAGATCCTGCGGAAATTGCGGGCAATTGAAGTTTCCTCCAGAATCTCCGCCATCCCGCTGGAAATGATATAGTGCTCCACTTCCAGCCCCTGCGTACGGCCGTAGTCATTGATCCTGTCAAACCATGTCTCAACACCCGGGTACAGTTGAATTCCCTTGCCGACCTCGGCAAAGTTTTCTCTCCGCAATGGCTGTCCCTGTTCCCTGAACTTCTTCTGCAGCAGATACAGATAAGCCGAAATCGGATCCATCGTCTGATCATGCGAAAGAGCCGTCACTTCCTTCCAGAAGTCGGTGGCACGTTCGTAGCCAAGCGACGGGATCAGGGAAAACTCCTGCATATCACGCGGACTCAGCGTCTTATCAAAGTCGTAAACAATCGCTGTTTTCTTCATCCCTCAATTTCCATCAGCTTCAAAACAGCCAGCACATAGATCTCCGCCTGCAAGAGCAGCTCATCGACGCGTACCCATTCATCCGCATTATGAATCCGGTAATCCACATCCGGAAACGCACAGCCAAAGGCAATCGTATTGTGAATCGTCTTCGCATACGTACCGCCCCCGATCGTCATCGGCTGATGCACCGTATCACCGGTCATTTCAACGTAAGCTTCCGCAAGCTTGGAAACCAGCGGCGAATCCGGCGCAAAGAACAGCGGCTCAACCGCATTATTCACCTCAATGACACCGCCCTCATCTTCCAGATGTTCGCTCATCGCCCTGGTTACCTGACGCGCCGTCATCGTCACCGGGAAGCGGATATCAATACTGCCGCGGATCACGCCGTCGCTCATATGAATGACACCATTGTTCAGCGTCAGAGCACCGTATTCATCCGAAAGCCTGATGCCGAGCGAAGCACCGTCCGTCTCCAGACCGAAGTGACTGTTATAGAAATTGACAAACGGATCCTGGAACCCGGCTTCCCTCAATCCCGCAAACAGCCAGGAAATCGCATTGACACCCTGGTCTGGCGTCGAGGCATGGGCCGCCTTTCCAAGCACGGTAATCGAATCGCCGTCTTCGCCGCATTCGATCGAAAAGCTGATGTCATTATTGTTGAAATAATCGCTCAGCGTCTTGCCGGAGTATGAATTCTTCGCCACCTTGCAGGTCACCTTGGCACAGACGATGTTGGTCGCCGTACCCCCGTCAATCGCAAGAATCGAAGTCTTCTTCGATGAATAGGAAGCTCCCATGATGCCCTTTTCCCCATAGACACCAGGGAACTCGCCATCCGGCGTAAAGCCATAGTCCGGATGTCCTTCCTTCTGAACATAGTACTGGATGCCTTTGGAGCCGGTTTCCTCATTGGTTCCCATGATCAGACGCACCCGCTTGTTCATCGGCACACCAGCATCCTTGAGCACCTTCATCGCAATCATGCTTGCGACAACGGCACCCTTGTCATCCGAAACGCCGCGTCCATACAGAATGCCGTCCTTCTCAACCATCGTAAACGGATCCGTATGCCAGCCGTCTTCCCTGTTTGCCGGAACAACATCGAGATGTCCCGTAATGCCGATCAGTTTGTCGCCGCTGCCCATTTCCGCATAGCCCGCGTAATGGTCGACGTTGCATGTCCTGAACCCGTCCTTTGCCAGCATGTCAAGTGCCGCATCCAGAGCCGCCGCCGGCCCTTTCCCAAACGGCGCCTTCTCTTCAGCAGCACCCTGCACCGAGGGAATCGACACAAGGACCCCAAGCCGCCTGACCAGCTCGTCACGGTAACTTTCAACCCGGCTTTTAATCGCTTCTTTATTCATCTTCTTCTCCCCTGTCGGTGCTGTCAGAACCGCACCTTCAACCCAATCGGACAGTGATCGCTGCCCTCAACGGAACCGTAGATCATACTGTCCCGAACATGATCCATCAGCCGCTGAGACACCACAAAGTAGTCAATCCGCCAGCCGATGTTCTTTTCTCTCGCGTGGAAACGATAGCTCCACCACGAATATTCCACCTTTTCCGGATAGAGGCTGCGGTACGTATCCGCAAAGCCTGCATCCAGCAACTGCGAAAACTTCGCACGCTCCTGGTCCGAGAAACCGGCGCTCTGATGATTCGTCGCCGGATTTTTGATATCGATCTCCTCATGCGCAACGTTCAGATCACCCGTATAGATCACAGGCTTCTGCGCATCAAGCTTCAACAAATGCGCCCGCAGAAGATCCTCCCATTCCATCCGGTAGTCCAGACGCACCAGACCTTCCTTGGAATTGGGAACATAGGCAGCGACGAACCAGAAGTCCGGATATTCCATCGAAATGACCCGGCCCTCTCTGGTCGTATCGCCCTCAATTTCATAAAGCACCTGCAGAGGTTCCTTCTTCGCATACACCAGCGTACCGCTGTAGCCCTTGCGCTCCGCGCTGTTCATATACATGTGGTAGCCGTCAAAACGCAGGTCATCACTCAGCTGGTCTTCCTGCATCTTGGTTTCCTGAATGGCGAAGAGATCCGCCTTCTCACGCAGAAAGAAATCCGCAAATCCCTTTTTCGCACAGGCGCGCAGCCCGTTGACGTTCCAGCTGATCAACTTCAGCGAGTGATGGGTTCCGTGGCCTGTCTGAGCCATGTCTTTACCTTTCCTTCCACGAGCGGCGAAATCTTTTCATAGACCACCGCATGATATGCATTGATCGCTTCCAGCTCCGTATCATCGAGCAGACGCACATCAATCGATTCCCGATCATAAGGAACCAGCGTCATCGCCTCAAACTTCAGGAACTGGCCATAGAAGTTGTTTACATCCTTCACAACCAGAAGATCGTTTTCAATCCGGATACCGAGCTCATGCGGCAGATAGATACCCGGCTCATCGGTCACGATCATGCCCGGCACAAGAACCTCCGCCGGCGAATTGGTACGGCTGCGGCCCCAGCGGATCCCGTGAGGACCCTCATGGACACTCAACACATGGCCAACACCATGTCCCGTTCCGCACTGGTAATCAATGCCGATGTTCCAGAGCGGGCGGCGCGCAAGAATGTCAAGGTTGTTGCCGATGGTACCCTGCAGGAAGTGCGCCAGTTCCAGATCCAGATGTCCCTTGAGCACCAGGGTATAGTACTTCTTCTCCAGTTCCGTCGGCTCACCAAGGGAAATCGAACGTGTCACATCGGTCGTACCGTCTTTGTATGTTCCGCCCGAATCTACCAGCAGGAAGCCGTGAGGCTCACATTTGGAGAACTTTTCCGGTGTCGCCTCGTAGTGCATCATGGCCGCGTTGGGCCCATAGGCACTGATCGTCGGGAACGAAGGTTCAATGAAATCGGCCTTCTCCGCCCGGCGCGCATCGAGATACTGTGCCGCCGAAAGCTCAGTCAGTTGTGGATCATCGTGATGTTCCTTGACCCAGCAGATGAATTCGGCCATCGCAGCGCCATCCTTCAGCTGCGAACTGTGCATGCATCGGATTTCCGTCTCGTTTTTCACAGCACGGAACAGCGTAACCGGCGAATCCATGTTCAGGATCCGGTTGCTCGTATCAAGGTGCGCATAAAGATAAGCATTGAATGTACGCAGCTCCACCCAGATCGTTTTGTCCTGGAAACCGGTCAGTTCATCCGCAAGCGCATCGTAATCCTTAACCGATACACCATTGGCTTCGAGGTCCGCCTTCACATCGACCGGCACCTTCTTCGGATCAATGAAGTAGGATGCCCCGTCCATTGTGATGATCGCAAAGGCATAGGCAACCGGCGTGCAGGCAATATCGTTGCCACGGATGTTGAACAGCCAGCACGGATCCTCAAGATGCGTCAGAATCAGGACATCCGCCCCGTTCTTCTTCATCGCCTCCCGCACACGGCCCATGCGCTCGGCCGCCGTTTCACCCGTATACTTCGGATCGAGGAGATATACCGGCTCCATGGGCATATCGGGGCGATCCTTTCCCCATACATCACCGGCAAAGTCACGGCTCAGGTCAATCGTCGCCTTCTTGGCGGAAAGGGCCTTGGAAAGCTGCTGAACCGCCGCAGTAGAAACAACATTGCCGTCAAAGCCAAGCACACCGCCCTGAGGCGTATGTTCAATCAGAAACGGAACCGGATCCGGAACACCCGGCTGACGCAGACGCATCAGTTCGACGCAGGTTCCCTTCAGTTCATCCTCCGCCTGCGTAAAGTAGCGGCCATCCGTCCAGAGACCCGCAAAGTCCCTGGTAATAATGACGCAGCCCGCATCACCGGAAAATCCGGAGATGAAGCTCTTGCACTGAAAATACGGCGCCGTATATTCATCGGAAAGATGATCGTCCTCATTCGGAATGTAATAGACATCGATGTTCGCTTCCTTCATCCGTGCCCTTACAGCTTCAATTCTCTCATTTACACTCAGCATATTTTTCCTCAACTACCTGATTTTCATTATATATCGAACGCCGTGTGCACATCAAAAAAGAGGCTCTTCCACCCTCTCAGGCACAGCACCCTCCCGCGTTTGAGGCCAGAAACAATCTAAAGCAGCCCCACCAGCGCATTCGCCAGCAGGATCAATACCGCTTTCCCCGTCTCTGATTCCAGAAATGCGATCAGCTTCCAATGCCTGATGCGCTCGGGGATACCGCCGAAGAAAGCGTCAGCGGAAGCTTCCAAAGAATGGTGCGGGACGAAGGCTCCATCCCGATCATATGCACCAGCACGTTTTCAAAGCCGGCCGGTCCCTTTGCAGCAATATCCGCCATCGTATGCGAACCGTCGGCCGCCAGGGCCGCACTGCAGAGTGCCAGGTTAGCACCCTTGGAATGGCCGCCGAACAGATGCCTTCTGCCCGGCTTCATCGCCCGCCTTGCTTAGTCCATCGCATACTGCTGGGCAAGCGTCCGGGTGAAGCTGATCATGAAGTCTTTCTTCGCTGCCACCATCGTAGCATTTCCCTGTGCAACAGAAAAAGAGGCTTTACAGCCTCCTGGATGTTTTACGAGATTTCCTTCTCATGAGAAACGAAGCAGCGCGCCTTACTGCCTTTCTGATGCGCTCTTATCTTCGAATCCCGCATGGATCAATCATCCAATTCTCTCCGCTGTCCAAAGAAGAAGACACCGGTATTCAAAAGCGATTCAATTGTAAACGTGTAATGTTCTACGGTCATGACGAATAGGAAATTCGCTTCCGTCCCGCCTGCGGCGGGTCTTACCTGTAATTGAGCAGTACTTTTTTCATAGCCTGTACCTACTTTCTTACTGCACCCTTACTATAGTTGAATCACACAGGATTACCAGTCTTTAAATTCAACAGAGAATCACCTATACTGATTTTGTTGGGCGCGATTGTTCGGCCCGTTTTTCTGTGGAGGTACCTATGATTCAGGATATCGCTCCCGCTGTATTTCATAACGAATTTCATCCCCGTCCCCCGAAGGGCAAAGATATTCTTCTTGACTTCAAAGGACATGAAATTGCGCTGAAGAAGGACGGCGGTTTCTTTACATGGCCGCTGGCCGGTGTCACTGACCCATTGTGGCTGTTTGACATTGACGATACCGGCATCTTTCTGAGTGACCTCTCATCCTTTGCACCGGACTATCGCAGCATCTTTGAGATGCGCTACGTGCGTCCTTTAAAAGATGCCTTCCTGGCGGTGACGGCCTGGCACCTTTCCTGCTGGTACAATGACAACCGTTTCTGCGGGAGTGACGGTACACGTCTCGTGCCGTCAAAGACGGAACGCGCCCTGCAATGCCCCCATTGCGGCAGGATCATCTATCCAAGAATCAACCCCGCCGTCATCGTGGCGATCATCAATGATGAGGATGAAATCCTCGTCACCCGCTACGCCAATGGACCCTATCGCCGCGATGCCCTGGTGGCCGGCTATTGCGAGATCGGCGAAACACTGGAAGACACCGT
>Ga0256404_1009825_pt1 | contig 13520 bp, 13 predicted proteins | sample RumenRJG_01DNA_FD_185990 | JGI IMG/M metagenome (GOLD analysis project Ga0256404, IMG submission 185990) | Bovine rumen microbial communities from Lethbridge, Alberta, Canada - RJG_01 | ecosystem: Host-associated > Mammals > Digestive system > Stomach > Rumen | place: Canada: Alberta | collected...
GTCTCCTATAACAGCATTGGTAGCATAAGGCAGAATATGATTGATCTTCTGCTCATCCTTGTCGATGACCATGACCTCGTGGCCGATCTCAGTCAATTTCCGGGTGATGATCTGACCGAATAAGCCGGCTCCGCAGATCAGAAATGATTTCATATCAATCTCTCCTTAATGTATAATTGCAAATCTCTTTTAATCAGCCGCAATCGCTGACCATCCTTAACTGACCGACCCTTATCCGACCGTCAGCGGTTCCTCAGGCAGGGTTCCCTGGCCGATGCGAGGGCGGACAGCCGCGTAGATCGTGGTCAGACCGCCCATGCGGCCGATATACATAAGTAAGATCAGGATCAGGCGGGAGACCGGACCCAGATTTTTGGTGATGCCCAGGGTCAGACCGACCGTGCCGATGGCAGATGCCGTTTCATAAAGGCAGTCCGCTAACGAAATGCTTTCGATCCGGCTGATGATCATGGCTGCCGACGAGAAAAGCAGCAGATACATGAGCATGATAGCAGCCGCGTTTTTGATGACCTCATTGCCGATGCGGCGCTTACCGGTTACCGCATAAGGGCGGCGCTGGAATACGGCGATCATAGAGCAGACCAGGACCGCGAAGGTAGTCGTTTTCATACCGCCTGCCGTGGAACCGGGCGATCCTCCGATCAGCTGCAGCATGATCTGTAAGAGCTGGCCCGGCCTGGACATTTGAGCAGGATCCGGCCCGGCAAATCCGGCCGTACGGGAGGTCACCGATTGAAACAAAGAATCCAAGACACGCTCAGAAAGGGGCTCCCTGCTGTATTCCAGAAAGAAAAACAGAAGAGCGGGCACAACGATCAAGATCGCGGAGGTCGTCAGGACCATGCGGCTTTGAAGGCGGTAGCGGGAAAATTTGAATTTATGCAAGCTGATATCGCGCCAGACCATAAAGCCCAGACCGCCGGTGATGATCAGCAGCATGATCACGGTCATAAAATAGGGGTCCTTCCGGTAGGCGGAGAGGGAGGCGAAGGGCATACCTTGAGCTCCTAAAAGGTCGAAGCCGGCATTGCAGAAAGCCGATATGCTGTGGAAGATCCCGTACCAGATGCCGACCGGACCGAAATCGCGGATAAAGACGGGCATCAAAAGCAGAGCTCCCGCTCCTTCGATAATAAAGGCGCGGATCAGGATGAAGCGGGTCAATTTGACGATGCCGCCTACCTGTGGGGCAGAAATGGAGTCCTGCATGATACTGCGCTGAGACAGGCCGATGCGGCGGCCGGTCATTAGTGACAGCAGGATGGCGACAGTGACTACGCCCAGGCCTCCGATCTGGATCAGGGCCAGGATGACTGCCTGGCCGAAAGCCGACCAGTATGAACCGGTGTCGACCACGATCAGCCCGGTCACGCAGGAGGCGGACGTTGAGGTAAACAAAGCGGTCAGAAAATCAGTTGCCTGACGGCTTTTGGATGAGATGGGAAGCATCAGCAGCAGGGTGCCCAGGAGGATCAGAAGGACAAAGCCGACCAGGATGACCTGAGCAGATTTTAAACGCTTTTGTTTGGTTTTCATGATGGTTTTTAAGATGATTCTGATTGGTTGAACTTGTCTATTATAGCATGATTTTACCCTGCCAATCTTGCAAATTAGAGATAAGTAGAGTAAGGTAAAAGAAGTGTCCGGGTTTTTTTGAAATTGAGAAAGAGAGGTATTTGTCATGCCCTGTACAACTGTATTAGTCGGAAAAAAAGCCAGCAATGATCATTCCACCATGATCGCCCGCACCGACGACGGTCACTTTGACGTTAAAAAAGTTATTGTGGTCGATCCCAAAAAGCAGCCGACTACCTATAAAAGCGTTCTGTCTCATGTAACCGTGAAGCTGCCCGACGATCCCATGCGCTACACGGCCGCTCCGTCCGTTGACCCCAAGAAGGGCATCTGGGCCGCCACCGGCATCAATGAAGCCCATGTGGGCATGACCGCTACCGAAACTATCACCAGCAATCCGCGTGTCCTTGCTGCCGACCCCTATGTCGAGTATCAGAAGGCCAAGGGCAGCAAGAAAGAAATAGTCGGCGGCATCGGAGAAGAAGATATCGTCGTGTTGGTGCTTCCCTACATTCATTCTGCCCGCGAGGGTGTCCTTCGTCTGGGTTCCTTACTGGAGACCTACGGCACCTATGAGCCCAACGGGATCGCCTTTAACGATGAAAACGAGGTTTGGTGGCTGGAATCCATCGGCGGCCATCACTGGATGGCCCGCAAGGTCCCGGATGAGTGTGTTGTCGTTAATCCCAACCAGTTCGGTATGGACAGCTTTGATCTGGAAGATGCCTTCGGAGCTCAGAAGGAAAATCTGTGCTCAAAGGATCTGAAAGAATTTATCGCCGACAATGATCTGGACTGCAACCAGGAAGGGCTTTTCAATCCTCGCGATATCTTCGGATCCCATTCCGATATGGACCATGTCTACAATACGCCCCGCGCCTGGATCATGGGACGCTATCTGTGCCCGGCAAGTTATACCTGGGACGGCCCCAGCGCCGACTTTACTCCTGAGAGCGATTTTCTGCCCTGGTCCCTGGTACCGGACCGCAAGGTTGCCGTGGAGAATGTAAAATACCTGCTCAGCCTTCATTATCAGGGCACCGATTACGATCCTTATACTAACCGTGATACCGGAAAACGGGGCATGTACCGCTCGATCGGCATCAACCGCACCGGTGTGACCTCCATCTGCCAGATCCGCAGCAATGTACCGGACGAAATCAAAGGTGTCGAGTGGATCATCTTCGGGTCTACCACCTTCTCTGCCGCTGTCCCGGTCTACACCAATGTGGACAAGCTGCCTGATTTCGTGTCCAAAGTTACGCTGGACGTTTCGACCGACAATCTGTACTGGTCCAGCCGCCTGCTGGCCATCATGGCTGACGCCAATTATTCTGCTATGGTCCAGATGATCGAGCGTTATCAGAATGCGGTCGCTGTAAGATCCCGTCAGATACTGCGTACCTATGACCGCCAGATGACCGAGACCAAAGACTTCAGCCTGGCTAAGAAAGCCAATGATGAGATCTGCAAAATGGCCAAAGAAGAGACAGTCAAGACGCTGAACGTCTGCACTCTGGAAGCCAGCCAGCACATGAAGAACGGATACAATCTGGCGGATAATTAAAAGATGAATACCTGTTATTTGGAGACCGATCGCCTGGTCCTCAGACCCTTTACCGAAAAAGATCTGCCGCGCATCGAACAGATCTGGGGCGATCCCCGAGTAAATTACTGGGTGCCCTGGTATGGTATCGATACCGCGGACGCGGCCCGCAATTTTCTGAAAAGTGTCATGAAATCCTATGACTGCAGGATCCACTATACCTTTGCGGTGGCTCGGAAAGAAGATCCCGACCGGCTGATCGGTCAGGTCAACATCAAGCCCTGCAACGATCCCACGGACCCCAACGATGCCCATGACGCCGGCTGGGCCTTCGGCATGGATTATCACAACCAGGGCTACTGCACCGAAGCGGCCAGGGCCATGTTCGATCTGGCCCGCCGGGAGGGACAGATCCCCTATGTAACAGCGACGCACGATCTGCTGAATCCGGCCAGCGGCCGCATCATGCAGAAGTGCGGAATGGTCTACGAGTATTCCTATATGGAAGAAATGAAGGATAAAGGCAGGACCGAGATCTGGCGCATGTACCAGCTCAATTTGGGCGACCCTCATGCGCCGGTTTATACCCGTTATCAAACGATTTTCCCTGTCCATTTCGTGGAAGATCTGACCAAGACGGTAGCTCAGCCCGATCTATAAAAGTCGTCAACACTTTATGATCTGCAGGGAGACAGTATGCCAAACGAACGCTTGATATTTCGGGGGCTGGATCAGATCCCTCGCGGAAAAGCATCGGAGGATCTGATCCATGGCTGCCTGGTCCTGGAAGGGGGAGCCTTCCGGGGTCTTTATACCCAGGGCATCCTGGATGCCATGATGCTGGAAGATCTAAACCTGGACTGCGTGATCGGCGTCTCAGCCGGCGCTTTGAGCGGAGTCAGCTATGTGTCCGGCCAGATCGGCCGTTCCGCCCGGGTCAACCTGACCTACCGTCATGACCAGCGTTATGTGGGGGCAGCCGCCTTTTATAAAGCCCACAGTCTGCTGGACATCGGCTTTTTGACGGAGGACAGGGGAGTTTTGGAGCCCACCGATATGGACCGCTTCAACCGTAAAGAGCAGCGCTTTATCGTGGTCGCCACCAGCGTGTCTACCGGTCAGGCTGTCTATTTTGAAAAGGGACAGTTCCCGGACATGATGAAAGCAGTCCGGGCGTCCGCTACCATGCCCTATATTTCGCCTATGGTCAAGATCGGCGATGATTATTACATAGACGGGGGCTGCGCCTGCCATGTTCCTTTTCAGTGGGCCATCGACCAGGGCTACGAAAAAATAATCGTTATCCGTACCAGGGACGCCGCCTACCGCAAAAAGACCGGCAGGGTCAAGGCAATGTCCGGGATCTACCGCCGCTATCCTGAGTTTGAGGAGACCCTGGCGGTGACAAATGAAAAGTACAACACAGAGTGCGATACTCTTCAGGAGCTTGACAGGCAGGGGAGGCTTTTACAGATAGCCCCGCCCAGCCCCATCACGGTAAGAAGGGTGGAGCCCAACATGGAAAAGCTGGGAGCCCTGTATTTTGAGGGCCTTTTCCAGGGCAAGGCCATGGCCGACCGGATGAGAGAATATTTGGGCGTCCGCTCGTGATAAAAGCGGAAAGTAAGGGAGAAGAAAGATGAAACGTGTCTTAGTCGTTGTGGATATGCAGACAGATTTCGTGGACGGTGCGCTGGGTACGAAAGAAGCCGCTGCCATTGTCCCGGCCGTCAGAGCCCGCCTTGAAAAGGCCTGCCGGGACGGGGAAGAGATCATTTTTACCCGCGATACCCATCCGGAGGATTATCTGAACACCCAGGAAGGGCATAACCTTCCTGTTGTTCACTGTGTCAAAGGAAGCAAGGGCTGGCAGATCGTGCCCCAGCTTACCGAGTTTACCCAGCCTCCGGCCGTCATCATCGACAAACCTACCTTCGGGAGCAGTAAGCTGGGCCAGCTGCTGCAGGAGGAAAACTCCAAGGAAGGCATCGAGCAGGTAGAAGTGATCGGCCTGTGCACGGATATCTGCGTGATCTCCAATGCCCTGCTGATCAAGGCTTTTCTGCCGGAAGTTCCTATTGTGGTAGATCCAAAGCTTTGCGCCGGTGTCACGCCGCAAAGCCATGAGACGGCTTTACAAGCCATGGCTTCCTGCCAGATCAGGATCCTCTGAGTAGACGTAAAGTAGGCCATTAGCGGTGATAAGGCGCTGCAGCCGGCTGCCTACCGGCCGACCCGGCGCCTTTCTTGATTCATTAGGAGTAGAAAGAGAATGATCGACTATAATTTTGCTTCCGACTATACGGAGGGAGCCCTTCCCCAGATCATAGAGCGTTTAGCTGACACAAATTTACTGCAGACGGAAGGCTACGGAACCGACCGATTCAGCGGGGAAGCCAGGGATAAGATCCGCCAGGCTGCCGCCTGCCCCGGGGCCCTGGTCCAGTTTCTGGTAGGCGGGACCCAGACCAATGCCACCGTTATCGATGCGGTCCTGCGTTCGTGGCAGGGCGTCGTCGCCTGTCAAAGCGGCCACATTGCCGTGCATGAAGCAGGAGCGGTCGAGTTCGGCGGGCATAAGGTGCTGACGCTGCCGGCCTGTGATGGGAAATTACGGGCGGAGGACGTGGATGCCCTCTGCCGTGCCCATGAGAGCAACGAGACCAAAGATCATGAAGTGGAACCGGGTATGGTCTATATCTCCCAGCCGACTGAGCTGGGTACTTTATACAGCCGGAAGGAGCTGGAGGATCTGAGCCGTGTCTGCCGCAAGTGGGGCCTTCCTCTTTATGCGGACGGGGCCCGGCTGGCCTACGCCCTGGCCTGCCCGGAAAATGACGTGAGCCTTGAGGATATGGCCCATCTGTGCGATGTTTTTTATATAGGCGGGACCAAGTGCGGAGCCCTGTTCGGTGAAGCCGTCGTCTGCCGGGACCCGGCTCTGATGCCGCATTTTTTTACCATCATGAAACAGCACGGAGCACTGTTGGCTAAGGGACGTCTTTTAGGAATCATGTTTGACACTCTTTTTACCGAAGGCTTGTATGAGGAAGCCGGCCGCAATGCCATCGAGACGGCCCGACGGCTCAAAGAGATCCTGAAAGGTTGCAGCCTGCCTTTTGTCATCGACAGTCCTACTAATCAGATCTTTGTGACCATGCCCAATGACCTCCTGGAGAAAGTAAGGGAGTTTACTCTTCTTACTGTCTGGGGTCCTCATGATGAGACCCATACCGATGTACGCTTCGTTACCAGCTGGGCGACAAAGATGGAAACAGTAGAAGCTTTCGGCAAAAAGCTAACGGAATTGTACAAATAATAATCATACAGGGAAGTAATGTAAGGTCCGGCCGATCCTGAGCCGGACCTTTTAATATCGCGTTATGTGGTAAAACAACATACTTAAAGCGGGCTAGGAGGTATCCTGTACCCAGAGATCGAGAGAAAGGACAAATAAAAATGGAAACATCATCAGAGGACCGTATCGAGCTGTTAAAGGGATATTTAAAACGTTTGAAAGAGGGAGAAAGTCTGGAGAGCGTACAGGCAGACTTCGTTAAGAATTTCAAGTCGGTGGAAGCCGTTGAGATCATGAAGGCGGAACAGGCCCTGGTCAAAGAAGGAGCTCCCATTTCAGAGCTGAAAAACCTGTGCGATATCCATTCGGCTATGTTTCATGGGGCAACAAAAGAAGAAAAAATCGCCAATGCAGAAAAAGAAGTCTCCGCTTCGGCCAAACGGGAGCAGGATCAGGTACAGGGCCAGCAGTTCAGCAGCGCTGTAGGAGCGGTCCGGCCGGATCCTATGAGGGAGAAAATGGAACGCACCCAGCAGTTGATCCGCACAGTCGGACATCCTCTGGCAGTACTTACAAAGGAAAACCAGGTCATTCAGGACCTGATCGGGCTGGCTCAGAAACAACTGGAGACAGGTGAAGATCCTACCGGGACCGTCTTCAAACTTCGTTTTCTCAGTGTCCATTATGCCAAAAAGGGAGACCTTCTCTATCCTCAGTTAAAAGAAAAATATAATATTACGGGTCCCTCCGATGTTATGTGGACAGTCGATGATGAGATCCGCGATGACATCAGCAGTCTTAATAAGAAGACCGACCATGATGAAAAATGGAACAGTGATCTGAAAGCCGTCCTGAAAAGGGCCGGTGAAATGGTTTATAAAGAAGCCAACATCCTTTTCCCGGTCGCGGCCATGTATTTCACCAAGGAAGATTGGTACGGCGTTTACCGTGATTCTAAAGACTTCCCCGAGATCTTCGGCGTGAAACAGACAAAGTGGCCGGAAGCGGAAGAAGCGCTGCAGAAGCAGAGAAGCGAAGCGGCTGCCGGTACGAAACTGCTTCAGGGAGAAGTCGTTATGCCTGGCGGACACTTGACGGTGGAGCAGCTGACGGCTATGCTCAACACCCTTCCCCTTGAAATAAGCTTCGTAGACGATCAGGACATCAACCGCTATTTCAACGAAGGACCCAAAGTCTTCAAACGCCCTCACAGTGCTATCGACCGCAGCGTCTTTGCCTGCCATTCGCCCCGTGCTGAAATGATGGCCCGTTCCATCATTGACGATTTCCGCAAGGGCCGTCTGGATTCTGTTCCCGTCTGGATGGAGAAAAACGGTCTTCCCATGCTTGTCACCTACATGGCTGTCCGTGATAAAGAAGGCAACTATCTGGGCACTGTGGAAGTGGTTCAAAATATGGAAGAGGCCAAACGGCATTTTCAGGTCTGAAGACGGCCGGCTTCTTGAATTTTCCTAAACCGCGTGCTACCCTTTTCTTTGTGAGATCTTCTTGCGAAAGGAGAGGGCAGCACGTTTTTTGCTGCCTGAATATTATATGAAAACGATCGACTTCAACTGTGATCTGGGAGAGACTGGGGAGGAAGAAAGCCTGTACGGGCAGGTGATGCCCATCATCACCTCCGCCAACATTGCCTGCGGCCTTCATGCCGGCGGTCCGGATGCCATGTGGACGGCCCTGCAGGCGGCCAAGGCAGCGGGCTGCCTGGTAGGCGCCCATCCCGGCTTTAACGATAAGGCGAATTTCGGACGCACTCCTATGACACTTACCGATAGAGAATTGACCAGCTGCCTGCTTTACCAGCTGGGGGCCCTGAAAGCCATGTGCGGGGCTGCAGGCCTGACCCTTTCCTATGTAAAGCCCCACGGCGCTATGTACAACATGGCCGCCAAGGATGAGCACATGTCTAAGGTCATCTGCCGTGCCGTAAAAGCGGTCGACCCGGACCTGATCATCGTAGGATTGTCCGGGAGCAGGACCCAGGACGCCTGCGCCCAAGAAGGGATGCGTTTTGCTGCAGAAGTTTTCGCTGACAGGGCTTATAATCCGGACGGCAGTCTGGTCAGCCGCAAGCTGCCCGGAGCCGTTCTGACAAGGGAAGAAGATGTCATCCGGCAGGTGCTTGACTTAGTCGGCGAGGGCAGGGTCAGAACGATCGACGGGACCATGATCAAAGTTAAGGCTGATACCTTGTGCATGCACGGTGACAACCCTAAGGCCGCTCGATTTGCCGGCCTTATCCGCAAGACGTTGGAAGAAAACGGTTTTACCGTGGCCCCCATGATTGCTGCCCGGACAGGGGCAACGGGGGAAGAGGCGTGACATGAGCGGGCTGACGACTTTTACAGGGATTTCCCCTCTGGGCGACCGGGCCCTGTCGATCCGCTTCCGCCAGGAGATTTCGGCGGCCGTCCATAGGGACGTGATGGCTTGCCAGGATGCTTTGACCAAAGCAGTCCAGGAGGCAAAGGGCGGGCAGGGACCTCTTACCTTCGTAACGGATATAGTGCCCAGCTACGCCGCTTTGTTGGTGGTTTTCGATCCTTTAAAGACAAATTGCAGCCAGATGACGGAAGAGATCGATAAGGTCCTCGGCCGCATCGGCAGCGCTGGTCCGGCTCGGACGGGCGGACGCCTGGTCCTGATCCCGGTCCTGTACGGGAAAGAAGAAGGACCGGACCTTTCCCGGGTCGCAAGGATGCACAACATGACAGAGGCGGAGGTGATCCGCCTGCACTGCCGGCCGGTCTATCCGGTCTATATGCTGGGATTTCTGGCCGGTTTCCCCTATCTTGGCGGTATGGACCCGGATCTGGCTACCCCTCGCCTGGAGACTCCCCGTACCGGTGTTCCGGCCGGAAGCGTCGGTATAGCGGGTGCTCAAACGGGCATATATCCTATCGCATCACCGGGGGGATGGAACCTGATCGGGCGGACCGAGCTGGTCCTCTACGATCCGGATCGAAAGGATCCTTTTCTGATCCATCCGGGCGACCGCGTCAAGTTTACCGACGCAAGAAAGGCAAAACTGTGATCACCATTCTGAAACCGGGATTTTATACCCTCATCCAGGACCTGGGACGGACAGGTTATATGCAGTATGGCCTGTCGAGATCCGGAGCCATGGATGACTTTGCATTAAAAGCAGGCAACCGTCTGGTAGGCAACCCGGAGGATAAGGCAGGGTTGGAATGCCTCTTGATCACGCCTACCATCCGCTTTGAAGAGGATACGATTTTTGCCCTGACCGGGGCTTACTGCCGGCCTTCTCTGAACGGAAAACTTATCCCCATGTGGACGGCTTTGTTTGCGGGCCCGGGCGATGTTTTGGAAAGCGCTTCGGTCCTGAAAGGCTGCCGGGCTTATCTTACCTTTGCGGGCGGGATCGACAGCCCGGCCGTATTGGGCAGCCGTTCAGCCGACAAACGCAGTCTGATCGGAGGCCAGGAAAAGGGAAGGGCTTTACAAGCCGGAGACCGGCTTTCCAACACGATGCCGGCCGTATGCCGAAGAAGAGAAGGCTATTTTCTGTCCGGAAACGGGGATCCGCAGGATCCTTTCGACTACCTGCCGGACCCGGATCATAAGACGGCCCTTGTGCTGAGGGTCATGGAGGGTCCTCAGCAGGATGCGCTGAGCATCGCGGGCTGGAAGACGCTGACAAGCCAGGTCTATATGGCCACTTCCGAGTCCGACCGTATGGGTATTCGCTTCCAGGGTCCCCGTATCGGATTCGCGTCGGGCCAGGACGGCAATATCGTTACCGATGCCATGATACCCGGTTCCATTCAGGTGCCGCCCTCGGGCCAGCCCATCGTTATGATGGCAGACGCTCAGACGACAGGCGGCTACACCAAGCCGGCCGTTTTGATCGCGGCTGATCTGTGCCGGGCCGCTCAGCTTAAAGCCGGGGATCGTGTACTGTTCGAAGAATGTCAGGAAGAAGAGGCATATGGGGCGCTGAAGGAGCAGGAAGAAGCCTTGTCGCATGTTCAGTTCCCGCCTTTCGATCCTAAAGAGGCCATCCGGAAAACCAAAGTAGGCCTTGGCGGAATAGGTGTATAATATGCAATTTTTCCGATTCCAGATTCATTATCGACTTGACAGTTTCTTCAGAAACAATTAAGATTGATTACATATATTTTATATTTTAAGCCCGTTTGGAGGAGATTATCATGAAAAAAATGACGGCCCTTATTCTTGCACTGGCACTGCTGGTGTTCAGTCTTGCAGGATGTTCGTCAAATAATTCGTCATCCGCTTCCGGTGACGATGGTGACAAAGTTTACCGCATCGGTATCTGCCAGCCTCTGGAGCATCCGGCTCTGGACGCAGCTACCAAAGGCTTCCAGGATGCTCTGACCGAAGCGCTGGGCGATAAAGTCGAATTTGAAAACAAAAACGCTCAGGGCGAACAGGCCAATATCCCGACCATTATCAACGGTTTTGTTTCCGACAAGGTCGATCTGATCCTGGCAAACGCTACCCAGCCTCTGCAGGCTGCCGCTAACGCAACCAACGATATCCCGATCCTGGGAACTTCCATTACCGATTATGCCAGTGCATTGGATATTTCCGACTGGTCAGGAGCGACCGGCCGCAACATTTCCGGTACTTCCGATTGTGCTCCTCTGGACCAGCAGGAAGATATGCTGGTCGAGATGTTCCCGGATGCCAAGAACGTGGGCATCGTATACTGCAGTTCCGAAAGCAACTCCAAATATCAGGCCGATGTTTTCACCAAGGAACTTGAGAAGGACGGTCTGACGGCAACTCCTTACACCATCTCGGATTCCAACGATATCCAGTCGGTGCTTCCGACCGCCTGCCAGAATTCCGATGTTCTTTACATTCCTACCGATAACACCCTGGCTTCCAATACAGAGGCCGTCAAAAATATCGCCGTTCCGGCCGGTACCCCCATCATCTGCGGTGAAGAGGGCATCTGCAAGGGCTGCGGTGTTGCGACCCTGTCCATCAGTTACTATGACCTTGGCTATAAGACCGGTAAGATGGCTTATGAGATCCTGGTCAACGGAGCTGACATTTCTACTATGGATGTCCAGTATGCAGACAAGGTTACCAAAGAGTACAACGAGGAGATCTGCAATACGCTGGGCATCACTCCTCCCGAGGGGTATACCGCGATCAGCAATGATCAGTGAGTGACAGGACATCATGACATCTTCTATGGTATTAGCGATCCGCTTTTCGGCTCTTTTGAACGCCCTTCCCGGTAATATTGCCCAGGGTCTGATCTGGGGAATCATGGCGATCGGCGTTTATATGACTTTCCGGATCCTGGATTTTGCCGATCTGACGGTCGACGGATCCCTGGCGACTGGAGGCTGCGTCTGTGTCATGCTGATCCGGGCCGGACTTTCTCCCGTGCTGGCGGTACTGGCTGCCTTTCTGGTCGGCATGCTGTGCGGTGGCATCACCGGTTTTCTTCATACCGGTCTGGGTATTCCCGGCATCCTGGCTTCGATCCTGACGCAGATCGGGCTCTATTCCATCAACCTGAATATCCTGGGCCAGTCCAACCAGCCTGTTGCAGCATCTAAGTACAAGCTCCTGGCCTCCCTGGCCTATGTCAACACCACGAATACGGCTGTCAAAGTCATCTTCTTTGCCGGCCTGGCCCTTGCTGTTTTCCTGCTGATCCTTTTGACCTACTGGTTCTTCGGAACCGAGATCGGACACGCGATCCGGGCTACCGGTTCCAACGAGCAGATGGCCAAGGCACAGGGAATCAATACCAACGCCATCAAGGTGCTGACCCTGATGATCTCTAACGCTTTTGTAGCTATGTCCGGCGCACTGATCGCCCAGTTCCAGGGCGCGGCAGACGTCAACATGGCCCGCGGCTCCATCGTCATCGGCCTGGCGGCTGTTATCATCGGTGAAGTAATCTTCGGTAAATTCTGTGCCAAACGCAAGGCAGCCTTTGCCTTTACTTTAGGTGCAGTCGTTATCGGCGCTATCATTTATTTCATCGTGTACGCCATCGTTATCTGGCTGAAGCTTCCCAGCGAAGATATGAAGCTCTTCTCGGCCATCATCGTTGCCATCTTCCTGGCAGTCCCCCATCTGAAAGAAAAATACGGACGGAAGGGGGCGAAAGCCAATGGCTGAGCAAAACGATACCGTACTGGAGCTGAAGAAGGTCACAAAGGTCTTCAACCAGGGTACGATTAATGAAAAAACCGCTCTGGACGGTTTGAGCCTGACCCTCCATAAGGGTGATTTTGTCACCATCATCGGAGGAAACGGAGCCGGCAAGTCGACCATGCTGAACGCTATTGCGGGAGTCTGGGATGTCACGTCCGGGCAGATCGTGATCAACGGCGCCGACGTTACCCGTCTTCCCGAATATAAGCGGGCCGTTTATCTGGGCCGGGTCTTCCAGGATCCTATGAACGGAACAGCCGCTACCATGTCCATCGATGAAAACCTGGCTCTGGCAGCCCGCCGGGGCAAGCGTAAGAAACTGACCTGGGGCGTTACGGCCAAGGAGCGGGAGCGCTACCGCCAGATGCTGAAGGAGCTGGATCTGGGCCTGGAGGACCGTCTCAGCACTAAGGTCGGCCTTTTGTCCGGCGGACAGCGGCAGGCTATTACCCTGCTGATGGCAGCCATGAATGATCCGGATCTGCTGCTTTTGGACGAGCATACGGCGGCTCTGGATCCCAAGACCGCGGCTAAAGTACTGGCCCTTTCGGAAAAGATCATAGGCGAGAATGGCCTGACGGCTATGATGGTCACCCATAACATGAGGGATGCCATCGCTCACGGCAACCGCCTGATCATGATGAACGCGGGCCGCATCGTCTATGACGTATCGGGCGAAGAAAAGAAGAATCTGAAGGTTCAGGATCTTCTGGACAAGTTCGAGGAAGTCAGCGGCGGGACTTTTGCCAATGACCGTATGCTGCTTGGCTAAGGCAGCGGCTGCGACCGTCATCAATAAGATAGGTAAAACAAATCAGACCGGGAGAAAGCCTTGAAAAAGGTTTTCTTCCGGTCTTTTCATGTCGGGTTGTAAGAGGGGCAATGTCTGGT
>Ga0256404_1009826_pt1 | contig 13519 bp, 14 predicted proteins | sample RumenRJG_01DNA_FD_185990 | JGI IMG/M metagenome (GOLD analysis project Ga0256404, IMG submission 185990) | Bovine rumen microbial communities from Lethbridge, Alberta, Canada - RJG_01 | ecosystem: Host-associated > Mammals > Digestive system > Stomach > Rumen | place: Canada: Alberta | collected...
AGGTATCGGATCTGCCATGACTCCGCGAGGCCAAAATACAGATCCCCGCCGGTGATGTCATCCAAGGACAGAAATTCCTGCTCGATCTTATCCGCCATGGACACCAGGTCCTCTGCCCGATCACGCAACAGTACGCCTTCCTCAGTCAGAGCAATGCTGAAGCTGTGGCGGGTAAACAATTTTTTGCCAAGCTCTTCTTCCAGGCTTTTCAGCGCCTTGGAAAGCGTCGGCTGCGTCACATGCAGCTGCTCTGCCGCCCGGGACATATTCTCTTCTCTCGCCACTGCCAGAAAATATCTCAATGTACGAATTTCCATACTCTTCCTCCTCCGGGTTAAAACGACCTATGGGGTATCTTGTTCTCCTCGGTTAAATCGACCTCTGGGGTACCTTGTTGCAGGTCAAACGACCTCTGAGGTAGTTTTTGTTCTTGATATGCCAATAAAGAATATCATGATATTAATTATACCCATTAGCGAGATGTCTGTTAAGTCCCTATAATGAACTCACAGACAGCAAAGAAGTGTATGGGAGATACCACACATGAAGGACGAACTGGAAAAAATACTCACAAATCTCCACGACGCCGGGTGCGGAAGCGGGGAAGTGGAAAAAGCAAAGCAGCTCTATGAATCAGGCGATACAAAAGCTCTGCTCCGCTACTTCCGAAAGTGCCGATGCAGCAGGATGGAGGAGCTTCATGAGAGCCAGCGGAAAGTGGACTGCCTGGATTTTCTGATCCGGCAGACAGCAAAAACACTACAGTAAAGAATAATAAGGAGAGAAACCATGATCAGAAAAGAAGAACTCACCCTCACAAAAGAATGGGACAAGACCTTCCCGAAAAGCGAAAAAGTCGATCACAGCAAAGTAACCTTCGTGAATAGATACGGCATCACACTGGCAGCAGACATGTACATTCCCAAGAACGCGGAAGGAAAGCTTCCGGCCATCGCAGTGAGCGGACCTTTTGGCGCCGTTAAAGAGCAGTGCTCCGGTCTGTATGCCCAGACTATGGCGGAGCGAGGATTCGTTACGGTTGCTTTTGACCCTTCTTTTACCGGTGAGAGCGGCGGCAATGTGCGGTATATGGCTTCTCCGGATATCAATACAGAAGATTTCATGGCGGCGGTTGACTTCCTGTCCCTGTGTGATCGAGTTGATCCGGACCGCATCGGCATCATTGGTATCTGCGGCTGGGGCGGTATGGCTCTGAACACGGCAGCCCTTGATACCCGCATCAAGGCAACGGTGGCTTCTACCATGTACGATATGACCCGTGTGAATGCTAAGGGATATTTTGACAGCGCGGACAGCGAGGAGGCCCGCTACCAGGCGAAGGCAGCCATGTGTGCCCAGAGACTGGAAGACCTGAAGAACGGTGAGTATAAGCTGGGAGGCGGTGTCGTCGATCCCCTTCCGGAAGACGCACCTTTCTTCGTAAAAGATTACTATGATTATTATAAAACCGAGCGCGGTTACCATGCTCGTTCCCTCAATTCCAACGGCGGCTGGAACGTAATCGGCTGCGAGAGCTTCATCAATCAGCCGATCCTGCAGTACAGCAATGAGATCCGCAGCGCGGTCCTCATAATCCACGGTGAGAAGGCGCACTCCTGCTATTTCTCACGGGACGCCTATGCGAACATGATCAAAGACAGCAAGTATGCAGACAACAAGGAACTGATGATCATTCCGGGTGCCGTCCACACCGATCTCTATGACGGCGGCAGCAAGAACGCGATTCCGTTCGACAAACTGGAGTCGTTCTTCGTTCAGTATCTGCAGTGAGTGTCGGTGAAAAGATATGAATTCAGGAAATCGCCGGCGTAGAGGAAAGCACTGTTTTGCCATTGCCGCTATAATGCTGCTCCTCGCCGGATGCGCAGCAGGCGGTGCACCGGAGTCTGGCGCTGCGGAAAAAACGGGTGTTGTCTCTACGCCTGAGGAAGAGCAAAGAGTAACCTCCAGCGGCGAAAATACCGCAGCCCCACTTTCTCAGTCCGAAGGAATATTTGATCTCGAAAAGCGGACAGTGCTCTTAAACAGCGGATATGAGATGCCTGTGATCGGACTCGGAACATGGACCCTTTCCGACGACGAAGCGGAGAATTCCGTATACCATGCATTAAAGTCCGGAATGCGCCTGATCGATACGGCCAGATACTATGGAAACGAAGTCGGGGTCGGACGCGGACTTCAAAAAGCGATCGACGAAGGAATCGTCACACGGGAAGAAGTGTTCATCACCACCAAGATTTACGGTGGCAACTACGAGCGTGCAGGCGGGATCATTGATGACGCCCTGAAAGACCTGAACGTGGATTATATCGACCTGCTCCTGATCCACCAGCCGGGAGCCGATGATGAAGGCGTCTACAAGGCTATGGAAGAAGCCGTAGGCGATGGTAAGCTTCGTTCAATTGGAATCTCAAATTATTACACGAAAGAGCAGGTTGACGAAGTTCTGTCTTTTGCAACGATCATTCCGGCGGTCATCCAGAACGAAAACCATCTGTACTATCAAAATACAGAATTGCAGGATTACGTTCGTCAGTACAACATCGTGATCGAATCCTGGTATCCTTTCGGAGGCCGGGGCCACACTTCCGAGCACTTCGGAAATGAAGTCATCACTGAACTGGCTGATAAGTATGGAAAGTCTTCTGCCCAGATCATCCTCCGGTGGCAGCTCCAGGCAGGATTTATCGCAATACCGGGTTCCTCTAATCCGGACCATATTGCGGAGAATTATAATATCTTTGATTTCGAATTGACGGATACTGAGATGCAGAGGATTCGGAGTCTCGATCGCCAGATGCGGTATGAGAACTGGTGAAACAACTTAAAATTATGAACCGGGAACAGCTTGATGCTGTTTCCGGTTTTTTTGTGGTAAAGAGCCTCTGGACCTCTGAAGACCTCTGGGGTAGTTTGGCCCTCTGAAGACCTCTGGGGTAGTTTGTCGACAGGTGATGATTATTCCACACCTGTCCACAAACTACCCCAGAGGTCTCTTCATTCTTTGCTTACATCGGGAAAGCAACAGCTTCCGCATAAAGTTTCTTCAAAATATCGAGAAAAGCCTTTACGCTAGCTCGGTTGTCATCTCTGTGGGTACAGAGGACGCAAGAGAAGCTCTCCTTGCAATCGAAAGGAATCCAGGCGAACTGCCCGCTGTGGTCATTGAGAAACCCGGGTGCCAGGCAGACGCCCCTCCCGGCCGCCACATTGGTGAGGGTCGTGTCGTGGTCCGCGCTGTTGAAATAATCGATCTGCCCTGTCGCGATCAACCTGTGCTGGACCGCTTTCAGTGCCTGCGGGGATCCGCCGCCAACCATCAGCGTCCGGCCATACAGGTCCTCTTCTGTGATCAGGTTTTTGGCAGCGAGTGGGTCGTCCCGCTGCGCGATCAGGTAGATGTGGCTCTCAAACAGGTCGTGAACGTGAATGCCGGGAATCTGCCTGGTCTGCTCTTTCAGGGCGAACAAAATATCGACCTCGTTTCGAAGAAAAGTCTCGACACCACCCTCGTACTGGAACACAGGGAGAATCTGAACCTCGGGGCTCTTCTCCGCGAAAATGCGCATAGCTTCGGGCAGAAAATACACTGCCGGCCGCACCATCAGGCTGATGGATATACTGTCCTTGTATTTCGCGCTGAAGTTCTGCCCCTGCTCGATGGCGCGCTTGAGATCCTCCCTCATGGATGTGAGAAAGGTTACAAACTGCGCGCCGGCCGGTGTGAGCGCCGCGCCCTTGCCATTCCGCTCAAAGATCGTAAACCCTACTTCCTCCTCGAGAAGCCTGATCTGATAAGAGAAAGTCGGCTGGCTGACAAACATGTTATCCGCCGCCCGGCTGAAATTCAGAGTGTGGGCAACTTCTATACAGTAATCGATTTGTTTGGTGGTCATGGCGGGCTCCTTTTCTTTTAATTGACCTTCAATCGACCTCTGGGGTAGTTTGTCGACAGTTGTGGAATAATCATCATCTGGGGACAAACTACCCCAGAGGTCGTTTGCATTCAGTTATTTAATATTTAAATTAATTATATAGTGTTTGAATTGGACTTTACAATATCTGCCAATTAAAATGAGATCATAAAGAAACGCAAAACCGCATACAAAACCGGCCGACGGGCCTGGTCAAGACAGAGAATAAACTTAAGATGACAAACTAAGGAGGACAGTAAAATGGCAAAAGCACTGATCGCATTCTTTTCAAGAGCAGATGAGAACTATTTTGGCGGCGCGATGCGCTATGTAAAGGTAGGCAACACCGAGATCGTCGCAAATATCATCAAGGACCTGATCCCGGCGGATTCATTCAAAATTGAGATGAAAAATCCTTACTCTCCCGTTTACATGACCTGCATCGAAGAGGCCAAGAAGGACCTTCGGGCAAAAGCCCGTCCGGAGCTCGTGAGCGTGCCCGAGAGCATCGACGAGTACGACACCGTGATCCTGGCTTACCCGAACTACTGGGGAACGATGCCGATGGCCGTTTACACCTTCCTGGAGAGCTTCGATTTCTCCGGCAAGACTATCCTTCCGCTGTGCACCAACGAAGGAAGCGGCATGGGCTCGAGCGAGCGCGAGATCAAGAAGACCTGCCCCGGCGCGGCGGTCAAAAAAGGCCTGCCCATCACCGGCAGCGCAGCCGCAAGTTCCAAGAGCAGCGTGGAGCGCTGGCTGAAGGCGAACGGATTAATCTGAGGTCACCCACAAGAAAGGAGAACCACCATGGAATACATCACACTGAATAACGGAACCCAATGCCCTGTCGTCGGAATCGGAACTTTTATGCTCTCTCCCGCTGAGGCTCAGAAAAGTGTAAGGGAAGCCCTGAAAATGGGCTATCGCCTGATCGATACCGCAAATGCTTATGTAAACGAGCGCGCTGTTGGCCGCGGCATGAAGGAAAGCGGCGTGAAGCGCGAGGAAATCTTCCTCTCCACCAAGCTTTGGCCCAGCGAGTACGAGAATGAAAACGCCGTTGATGAGACGCTGAAGCGCCTCGGCGTAGACTATGTGGATCTCCTCTATATCCACCAGCCCGCAGGCAACTGGATGGCCGGATACAGGCAGTTGGAGAAAGCATACAAGGAAGGCAAGGCCAAGAGCATCGGCATCTCCAATTTCGAAGGCAAATACATCGAGGAACTGCAGACCAAATGGGAAATCGTTCCGCAGTTCATTCAGGTGGAGGCGCATCCCTATTTTGCCCAGGACGAGCTCAGAAAGACGCTGGACAAATATGACATCAGGCTCATGAGCTGGTACCCGCTCGGACACGGCGACAAATCCCTGCTCCAGGAGCCTGTTTTCACGAAACTGGCACAGAAATATGGCAAAACATCGGCACAGGTCATTCTTCGCTGGCACACGCAGATGGGCTTTGTCGTGATCCCGGGCAGCAAGAATGTCGATCACATCCGCGACAACATGGACATCATGGACTTCTCACTTACCGCCGAAGAGATGGCTGAGATCGCGAAGCTCAACAAGGGCACCCGCTACTACATAAGGACCGATGAGGCGCTTGCCGGTTTTGCATCCTGGAGACCGGCGTTCGAGCAGGCGTAATACAGATCAAAAAGGACACCGTTTCGGAAAGGAGATGCCTTATGGATGTCTTTGAAAAACTGAGGAATGGGGATCCGGTGGGTATGAAGTCTGCGGAATACCGCCCCGCCGTCGAAGAATTACACAGAGCAAATAAGGCGCTCTTCCACCTAAACCATGCCGAGCCGCAGACGGAAGGATGGAGCCGCGCTTTCAGAGAGCTGTTTGACGGACAGCAGCCTGAAGGCCTTGGCCTCTTTACACCGGCTCAGATAGATTTTCCGAAGCAGATTACCTTTGGAAAGCATGTTTTTATCAATCACAATTTCACTGCCATATCGATCGGCGGGATCAAACTGGGCGACAATGTCCAGATCGGCCCCCATGTGACCATTGTGACCACAAATCATGATTTTAAAAATCGCAATGAACTTCGATGCCGCGAGGTCATCGTCGGAAACAATGTCTGGATTGGCGCGGGCGCCAGCATCATGCCCGGCGTCCATATCGGAGACAATGCAGTGATTGCGGGCGGCGCTGTTGTAACACAAAACGTGCCTGCCGCTGCCGTGGTCGGCGGAAATCCGGCAAAAATTATTCGACAGTTGGAAGAGGTCTCAGAATGAGAAAAAGGATTCTGCTAACTATGGTTTTGATCGGCTGTTTTTTGGCCAGTGCCTGCAGCAGCGGGCAGGCCGCGAAGCCGAAGGCCGGTTCAACAGTCGAAACAACCAAAGTAAAAGAAACAACAGATGCTGACATTGCTGAGAACATCGATGAATCGAATTCAGCCGGCCAGGCAGAGCCTGAATCTGAGGAAGGAGCCACATCAACTATGGGATATGATTTCGGGGAATTTCCAAACGTGAATATCACGGGGATCGATCTCGCTTCCCTAAGCGATGAGGAGCTTGCCGTTCTATATGCACAGGCAAAATATTGCCAGGCAATGACGGACGCGGATATCGAAGTCATGCGTGAGCTGGTCTCGGAGGATAAGGCCTTTACCCATATGAGCGGGCTGCAGCAGACAAGAGAAGAATATTTTGCCGATGTCGCCGACGGAAGCCTTAATTACTTCACGATTGGGATCGCAGATCCTGTGATCATGGTGGATGGCGATATGGCACAGCTCACTTACACTTCTGTCCTGAATGCCAACGCATACGGGGCAAGAGGAACCTTCCATATGAAAGGCACGCATCACTATGAGAAGCGGGACGGAGCCTGGATCATTGTAAATCCGTGAAAACGACCTCTGGGGTCATTTGCACATCAAGGAGAGAATTCGAGATGATTTTTGACAGAAATGAGAAAAAAGAAGTGATCGCGCTGCTCGGCGCAGGAAGTATGGGAACCGCAATCGTGAGACGGATCGCCGCAGGTCGAAAGATACTGCTGGGCGATATCAGCGAAAAGAGCCTTGAAAAGGTCTCGCATGACTTTAAGTACAGCGGATACGATGTTGAGACAATGATCGTGAATGCGCTGGATAAATCTTCCGTGGAAGCTTTTGCACAGAAGGCAGCTTCCCTGGGTGATGTCAAGTATTTCATCGACACAGCGGGCGCATCTCCGAACCAGGCTAAGCCGGAGCATATTCTCGCTCTGGATATGGTCGGCACCGGATACGCTGTGGACGCCTTCGGAAAAGTGATGGCGAAGGGCGGCGCCGGGCTCATAGTGGCGAGCCAGACCGGTTACATGTATCCGATTCCTTATGAAACAGAACTTGAGATCCTGAACACGCCGACAGAAAAGCTTATGGATCTGCCCTTTATCAGAGAGACAGCTATGCAGAGATCCGGTATTGCATACATGATCGCAAAACGCGTGAATCAGCTGCAGGCACAGAAAGCTGCCGCCACTACATGGAAAGCGCGCAGGGCGCGGATCAATACCATCAGTCCGGGTGTGATCGTTACTCCGCTGGCTTACGATGAGTTCGCTGCGGCTGGAGAAGGCTACCAGAAAATGGTGGATGCTTCTGCGGCAGAGCGCTGCGGAACCTCGGATGAGATCGCGGAGGCAGGCGCTTTCCTTCTCGGAGAGCATGCAGGCTTTATCACCGGTACCGATCTTCTAATCGACGGCGGCGTGATCGCATCAATCAGGACAGGAGTGTACAAGCTGCACTGATCTGGGCAAAGCGACCTCTGGGGTAGTTTGTCGACGGTTGTGGAATAATCCTCATGTGTCGACAAACTACCCCAGAGGTCAAGCACAGAGGTCAAGCACAAGCACAAGAAGAAAGGACTCCTTATGAAAACAAGAATGCTGCGGGATATCGTGGTGTCCGAGGTGGGTATGGGCTGCATGGCACTCTCCCACGGATACGGAAAGATTCCCCCTGAAACATACAGTATCGAAGCGATCCGGAATGCCTATGACCACGGCTGTAACTATTTTGACACAGCTGAAGTGTACAGTCCGAATCTTGCGGGAATCGGCCACAACGAACTGATCGTTGGAAAAGCCCTCAAGGATATCCGAAAAAATGTAGTGATCGCCACAAAGCTTATGCCCTCACGGATGGGTTCCCTGTTCGGAGGCGGAATGTATAAGACTGTGAAGGATCATCTGCTCGCTTCACTTGACCGTCTGCAGACAGATTATGTTGATATTTACTACCTTCACAGGACACACGGCGTCTCGGTAGAAAAGGTCGCCGAAGCAATGGGCAGGCTGATCGACGAAGGCCTGATCCGCGGCTGGGGTCTCTCCCAGGTGGATGTGGATGTGATCGACCGCGCACAGAGAATTACACCTCTTGCGGCGATCCAGAACATCTACTCCATGGTGGAGCGGGATTCCGAGGCAGAGATCATCCCCTACTGCATAGAAAACAACATCGGCTTCGTGCCCTTCTCTCCCATCGCCAGCGGTCTACTCTCCGGTAAGATCACTCCTCAGACGCAGTTTGAGAGAAACGACGATGTTCGTAACTGGGTGCCTCAGCTCTCACGGGCCAACATAGCCGGCAACCAGCCCATCGTAGAGATGCTGAAGGAGATTGCACAGAAAAAGGATGCTACGCCGGCTCAGATTTCTCTGGCCTGGATGCTTCACAAGTATCCCAATGTAGTCCCGATTCCCGGGTCGAAAAACAAAGAACGAATCGTGGAAAACCTTAATTCCTCAGATGTTGAACTAACCGATGAAGAATTTACTGCGCTTGAGGAATCCTTGAATGCACTAAAAGTTTACGGACACCGCGGACTTGGCGGTTTTTAAAATGACAAGCGACCTCTGGGGTCGTTTGTCAACAGATATAGAAATAATCCTCATATGTCAACAAACTACCCCAGAGGTCAAGCACCACAACGCAGGAGGCAAATTATGAAAAAAGGAATAGCACTTATTTTGACAGCAGCTCTGCTTCTGACTGGCTGCGGCGGCGCATCAGCACAGACAAACACGCAGGAAAAGACAGATGCGGCACAGGAAGAGGCTGTTGTAACTGAAGAAGCATCGGCGGATGAAGCTGTGAAAACGGAGGCGCAGGAACCGGCCGCAGCAGAAAACACCGATACCGCAGCCGAAGAGGCACCTCAGGAGACAGCCAACGCGGCTTCCGACACCCTGGTCCTCTATTTCTCCCGCACAGGAGAACAGTATGTGGTTGGCGTCATTGACAAGGGGAACACCGCCATCGTTGCAGAGATGATCGCGGAACAGACGGGCGCGGACATGTTCGAGGTCCTCCCCGCGGACGACCACTACCCCATGACCTATGAGGCTCTGACAGACGTGGCCAAACAGGAGCAGAACGAAAATGCCCGTCCCGAATACAGCGGTACTCTGCCGGATCTGTCAAAATACAGCACGATCTTCATCGGTTCTCCCGTATGGTGGGGCGACTGGCCAATGATCATGTACACCGTGTTTGAGAACAACGATTTCTCCGGCAAGACACTTATCCCTTTCTCCACCCACGAAGGAAGCGGCCTCTCCGGATTCGATAAGAAGCTCGCAGGCGCCTGCCCCGACTCGACCATCGAGAAAGGTCTGGCTATAGAAGGAAACGACGCCCAGAACAATCAGGAGAAAGCGAGGGAATACGTTAGTGGGTGGCTTGCGGAGCTTGGGTTTTGATATGGCAGGGCGAAATGACGAACAGCTGATCCGCGATGTCTATATCAAGATGTATGAAGGGATGATCACAAAGGATGAGGCGACTCTCCGGGAAGCACTGGATGACAGTTTTGTCCTTGTGCATATGACCGGAATGCGTCAGTCCAGAGAAGAATTTATTAATGCTATTTTGAACGGAACTCTGAATTACTATTCTGCCGAACATGAGAACATGCCCGTGGAGATCTCCTCTGACGGCACAGCAGTACTCACAGGGCAGTCCTATGTTGCGGCAGCTGTGTTCGGCGGCGGAAAATCCAACTGGCGCCTGCAGCAGAAATGCAGCCTGAAGAAAATCGGCGGTACGTGGAAGATCACCCGCAGCGTGGCAAGTACGTATTGAGTTGGGAAAAGGAGTCAAGCGACCTCTGGGGTACCATTTGGCACCATTCAGCTTTACGCCGTCTCCACTCCCATCTCCTTGAGCTGTTTCTTGAGGAAGCGAAGCTGACCGCCCGCAAGAACAACTTCAAGTTCATTGTCTGTGCACTCGAGCCGCACCTCGAATGTAAATCCCTTTGTTTTGTCACTGACAGTGACCTTTCTGGTCGGGATCTGACCCGGAAGGTCCCTGATCTCCAGCTCATCTCCCAGTTCAATCCTGTCATAATCCTCACTGTTCTCGAACAGCATGGGAATAATACCGTGGTTAATGAGATTTCCCTTGTGAATACGGGCTATACTCTTAGCCACAACGCACTTAACGCCGAGATACATAGGATTGATCGCCGCATGCTCGCGGGATGAGCCCTGACCGTAGTTCTCTCCGGCAATGATGATGGATCGCCCCATCTCCTTCGCGCGCTTAGAGAAATCTGCATCATAACGCATGTAGCAGTACTGCGACATGAGCGGAATGTTCGAGCGCATGCTTGAAAACTCCGCACTTGCGGGAGTAATGTCGTCTGTGCTTATGTTGTCTCCGCCCTTGAGGCTGACCGGAACCCTGAGATCTTTGCTCAGTTCCTCAGGTACAGGCAGGAACCGGATATTGGAGCCCTTTTTGATCTCGATCTTCGCGGCTTCCTCGGCGGGAAGAGGTTTTATCAGCATGGAATCGTCAATCCTATAGAATTCAGGCTCTGTGACATCAGCGAGGATCTTTACCTCCTCGCCCATGATCTCTTCTGCCGTCGCAAAAGTCCCCCTGATCGCAGTCGCCGCCGCTGTCTCAGGACTTACAAGATAAATATCGGCATTAGGATTGCCGGCTCTGCCGCGGAAATTGCGGTTGGAAGTGCGCACCGCGACACCGTTCGTGGGCGGCGTCTGGCCGATCGCGCAGCAAGGGCCGCAAGCCAGCTCCAGAACACGCACGCCCGCGTCAATCAGCATTTCCAGATAGCCGTCCCTGAGAAGCTGTTTATAGATCTGCCTGGAGGCAATGCCAAGCGTGCAGCTTACATCCTCATGTACGTGATGACCGCGCATGACGAGCGCCGCCTTCGCACAGTCCGCATAACTTGCATTCGTGCAGCTCCCGATGAACACCTGCTGTACCGCCTTTTTCTCCACTTCCTCTACCGGCTTTACATTATCGGGCTGGTGAGGGCATGCGACGAGAGGCCTCAGAGAACTCAGATCGAGTTCTATCACTTCATCGTACTCGGCATCCTCATCAGGAAGCAGGTCACAATAGTCCTCTTCCCGCCCCTGTGCTCTCAGAAACTCGCGGACTCTCTCATCTGCCGGGAAGATCGATGTAGTGGCGCCCATCTCTGCGCCCATGTTGGTGATCGTCTGCCTCTCCGGAACCGCGAGGCTGAGCGCTCCGGGACCAACATACTCATATACCTTGCCCAGTCCGCCCTTAATGGTTTCTCTGCGGAGCATTTCAAGTATCACTTCTTTGGCATTGACACCCGCCGCAAGCCTGCCTGTCAGATAGACCTTGACAACACGGGGCATGGTCAGCCTCATCGGAACACCGGTCATCGCAGTCGCGACGTCCATTCCTCCGACACCGATCGCAATCATTCCCGCCGCGCCGCAGCTGGGTGTATGACTGTCGCCGCCCATCAGCAGTTTGCCGGGCTTAGCAAATCTCGCTAGCTGCACAGTATGGCAAATCCCGTTGCCGGGCCTTGAGACATGCACGCCAAATTTCTTGGCGGCAGACTGCAGATAGATGTGGTCATCCGGCGTCTTGAAGTCGATATAGAGCAGATTGTGATCCAAGTAGGAAACCGCAGACTCGATTCCGATCCTGGGAAGTCCTATCGCCTCAAAAGCCAGATACGTCATTACAGCGTTAATATCATGCGTGATGGTCTGATCCACTTTCAGATAGATTTCGTCACCGGGCTTCATCTCCGATGGCTTTGCCAAATGATCGCGAAGGATCTTCCTTGTCAAGTTCTCTCCCATGGTTATCACCTCGTATTATGTGACAAGAGTGCCTTTTTCGGCGCTCACCTGTTCATAATTTCAGAATACTGTCTTTACGAGAATCAATCAAGGTTCTGCCTTGGGTCTAGGGGACCTCTGGGGTAGTTTGTCGGCACCTGTCGACAAACTACCCCAGAGGTCGCTTCAATATGGTAGAATAACCCCTATCAATACCACTACAGGAAGCGTCGGGAAAGGGAATGAGATGAACATGACAGAACCGGCCATCAAATACAAAAATACAGTCCCCGGGACATTCGTGCGCAGGGTGAACCGCTTTGTCGCAGAGGTGATGATTGACCAGAAGACCGAAAGGGTCCATGTCAAGAATACCGGCCGCCTGCGGGAGCTGCTGCTGCCCGGCGCGAAGGTTACGCTGCAGAAAGCGGCTGATCCGAGCAGGAAGACGGCTTATGATCTCATCTCCGTCTATAAGGAGGGGCTGGAATGGGTCAATATCGACAGCCTTGTGCCCAACAAGCTTATGAAGCAGTATCTCATGAGCTTAGACTATGATGTGGTGAAGCCTGAATATACCTTTGGGGATTCCCGATTCGATTTCTACATGGAGCGCCAAGGTGAGAAATATCTGACGGAAGTAAAGGGCTGCACATTGACGGCGGATCTGGAACGAGGAACCGGGCTTTTCCCAGACGCACCTACAGAACGAGGTGTAAAGCATTTAGACGAACTGGCTGCCGCAGCCAAAAAAGGGTATCACTGCCAGGCTGCCTTTGTGATCCAGATGAACGGGATCCACACTGTTTTGCCAAATGATGATACACACCCGGAGTTCGGACAGGCGCTTCGCAGAGCCGCCGCTGCCGGAGTTCAAGTTGCATTCTACGAATGTCATGTTGAAGCGGACAGTATAATAATAACGGGTGTTAACGACAAACAATAGGAATGAGAGGGCTTACGGCCGATGAAAGAAAACGAAGAATTATCACTGATCGAAGATGCCGCCGCATATGTTCAGGAGCTCTTTCGCACAAATGCAGGCGGTCACGACGCCGATCACACTATGCGCGTCTACAGGAATACATTGCGGATCGCGGAAAACGAGCCGGATTGCGATGTACGGATCGCTGCTCTGGCGGCGCTTCTTCATGATGCGGACGACCATAAATTGTTCAGTACGAAGAATAACGCGAACGCGAGGACCTTTCTGGAGGCGCATCAGGTGCCGCGACAGACGATCGACCGGATCTGCGGAGTGATCAATTCTGTGTCTTTTAAGCAGAACAAAGGAAAAGCGCCCGACACTCCCGAAGGGAAAGTCGTGCAGGATGCGGACCGCCTGGACGCCATGGGGGCCATCGGCGTTGCGAGAACTTTTGCCTATGGCGGCGAGCACGGCCGGTCAATGGCTGAGTCCGTCCAGCATTTTTATGACAAGCTTCTGCGCCTGAAAGAGCTTATGAATACAG
>Ga0256404_1009827_pt1 | contig 13518 bp, 15 predicted proteins | sample RumenRJG_01DNA_FD_185990 | JGI IMG/M metagenome (GOLD analysis project Ga0256404, IMG submission 185990) | Bovine rumen microbial communities from Lethbridge, Alberta, Canada - RJG_01 | ecosystem: Host-associated > Mammals > Digestive system > Stomach > Rumen | place: Canada: Alberta | collected...
TGGGGTAAGGGGATGGTGGCTACATATTGATGTTGTGCTGTTGCTTTTTACTGAAAGCTGCTACTAACGACTCATAAATCTACCCTTAATCGTGTATTGGATGATAGTTGCGGATTTTAGGAATATTATTTTTTCTGTCTTTTCAGGACTTTCCTTTGTTTTGTAGTAGTTCTTCCACTTTCGAGTCTGTTCTCCGACCATCAGATAAGCCTGATCTGGCGTAGCATAGTTCAGGCTCAGATGTGGGCGCTTATTGTTGTAGATATCAATTACTTCTGCTATTCTGACACGTGCATCTGATATCCCGTAGAAGTTCTCATCATTGAGCCATTCCATTTTCAAGATTCCGTTCACGCGTTCTGCGATTGCATTTTCTCTTGGATTCCCACATTCGGTCATACTGATAAGTATGTGGTTATCCTGCAATAGCTTTACATACCTCTCACAACAATACTGGCAACCACGGTCTGAGTGGTGAATGAGGCCGTCGAGTTTGCATCCTGCGTTTCTAATAGCCATTTGCAATGCTTGTAAGGTGTAATCGGTATGCAATGTCGGACTCAAACACCAGCCAAGTATTTTCTTGGAATAGGCATCTGTAACCAAGTGCAGGTAAACAAATCCACTCTTGGTATCAATGTATGTGATATCGCTCACCCACACTTGATTTGCTGCCGTGGGTATAAGGTCCTTAATGAGATTTGGCCATTGACGCATCCATTTGCTGCTATATGTTGTTCGTGTCGAACGCCTTCTGCAATGAACTTTCAAATGCTCTCTGTCCAACAGGTCAAATAGCCGGTCACGGCCTACAGAGAAGTTCTCCGGCAATCGTCGATTGATAAGAGCCCACAACTTTCTGCCACCTATTCTGCCCATATCTTCACGATATTCGTGGACGAGGTCAAGGATGATACCGTCTTCAGCTTGCTCTTGATAACTGTAGTTAAGACGTTGATAATAAGCTTGTCGTGTTTTGCCAAACAGTGCGCAAAGCTGCTCCAGAGTTTTCTCTGGAGCATGCTCGCGAAGCCTGTTCACTGTTTGGCTCCAGCTTTTTTTCTTATATCAACATGCAGCTCCTCTCCTGCAACATCAATCATGGTGTTTAGCGCCAGGTTCTTCAACTTTTCATGTTCAAGTTCGGCTCTAAGTTCCTTCAGCTGAGCTTCCAGTGATTCTATGGCGGCAGGCTTTTCTTCTGGTTTGATCTTCTGTACCATAGGCATCTTTGTCAATGGACGTTCCGGCATTGACATCCCAAAGATAGCCATCCATCTTGTAATACTGCTATGCCCGATGTGATATTTTGCGCACATTGCTTCCATCGTGACATCTGTGGTCAAGTATTCTTGGATCATACTTAACTTTTCCGAATCGGTGTAATGCTTGTTTACCCGTCGTCCTTGTGAAATGTAATCAATCATTGTCCTAAATTAAATTGACATTATACTTGTTCTTTCTGTCAACTTATTTCAGGACAAGTCACAAAGGCCCCGCAGGCCCCATCCCCCTCCTTCCCTCCCACACCTCCTACTCATATAACTACAAAGTCAAAAAAAACAACAAGGCCACAAATCGCCATTACAGCGGTCTGTGGCCGTATATTATTACTCAGTCGGGAAATCTTACCTGTCAAACACCGGATTGTAGCAAGTAACAGACTACCCTTATTATCCCGCAAGCGGGACATCCGTCAAATATGACGGACAAAAGTCAAAAGTGTACTCCGGTATGTCAAAGAACTGCTGTATGTCCGAATGCGGATTCTCCGCAAATGTAAATCTTTCCTGTCAAAGCGTCAATTCATTCCTGACCTTTCTGACAATGCAAAGATAGAACGTCTTGACGAAATGGTGCTTCGCTGCTATTTAAGCTTCCAGTATGAATGAGGCAAGCCCGTCAGCCGCCTTGACCACCGACAGAAGAGGGCACATGCCCTTTGCCGTGCTGATGTTCGACTTTGCCTCGGAGCTCTGGAATGAGACATCCCAGGCATCCATATGCCATCTTATTGCGAGGATTTCGTCATCCGTCATCCTCAGACCCCACCTCAGGAGCATAATCACCGATTTCTCCCCGTGGCCTACAGGAAGATCGGAGTAGTCCACCTCATATCCGCGGTACGATTCCCAACGACCCTGGGCATCTTTCCTCCACTTCTCCACAGGTTTGTATATTGCCGCCTTGCATGTGTCGTGCTGCAGGGCTCCTATGGCAACACTGTCGGCGGGCAGCCTCGGCTCGATGTCAGGGAGCATCTCTATCTGCTTCTCCCTGATGGCCATTGCCTCCCTGTAGACATTGAGGCTGTGCTGAAGCAACCCTCCCGGTTCATTGAGATGGAACACGGTGGATGCAGGAGCCTCAAAGAAGCCAAGTGCCTCCAGGCCGGCAATCACTTCATCAACGCCCTCCCTTCCGGTGGACTTGAGAATCTGTATGAAATAATCCTTATTGTTCATCATTGTTTAATTTGTCATCCTCTGCGGATGCATTGACAATGCCATAGTTCTCCGCAGCAGCACGGATACTTTTAATCATCTCATCCCTGATAAAGGAAGGCTTGAGAACAACCAGATTGCCGCCAAAAGAGGAGAGCCGCTTATATAGTTCGGGATTCGGGCGGCACTCGATGGAGAACACTGACCATCCTTTCAACTGCGGATACTGCTCCCAGTATTCCTGAAGCACGTCACCGTTCTCCTCCATCTGGGTGCGGTGAATCAACTTGCTTCTCACGAAATTGGTTGACTTTGGACTCACAGCAAAATATATCTCCTCCACATCCTTGTCTTCATACAGTGTCACTCCGACAATCTCCTGAAACCGCTCCTCCAGGTCTACCGGAGTGTCAATGTATGGAATGTCCTCCAGATAGTCGAAATCCTGATCCATCCTGTCAAGGGCGAAGTTGCAGATGAGGTCTTCCTTGTACGGCTCCACCTCGTCGCCTACCGGAGTAGCCAGAAGGTACCAGCGGTGGTTGAACTGGCGAAGCTGGTAAGGGTATACCTCGTACCCCTTTTTGTCCTTCCCGTATGGCTGATATTTAATCTTGATCGTCTTCCTCCTGGAAATGGCAGTGAAGAGTCTTCCGAGAAGGTTGGTGGAGAACTGAAGAATGTCATTCTCTCCGAAGGAGATAATCGGGCATCCCTTCTGGTCCTCCTTCAATTTGAGCTTCTTGCTGAGAAGGTCAAACCATGTGAAGTTGTCCAGACCCTCGAACTGCCCGAGAGTCCGGAGCACCTCCCTGAGAAGTTCCTCTTCATCCGAGGTGAGCTCCTGATAAAATAGCGGCGTGGACTGATCCTCGTACCGGACGCTGCCGCGCCTTCCCTTGTTACGCGCCATCTCCTTCCCGAATTCTTCTTCGAGGGCACGGATATCCTTCTGAATCATCCTGATTCCGACATTGCTGTCTGTCTCTCTCTTCACATATTGCAGAATCTGCTCCGTGGTGTAGTCGTGATTGGGGTCGGAAAGCAACCTGTCAATCACCCTGTATCTCTTGAGTGCGTCCTTGTTTACCGGCATAATTGATACTGTTTCTGGTTAACGATGCAAATATAGGCAATAAAAACGAATTTTTGGTTCGCTTGATACAGTTAAGCAACATATCGGAAACCAGTCGGCACGAATCCGTAGATATTGCGGAGGTGATTGGACACTCTCCTCTTCATGGAGTACCGGTTGCCCGCAGTTTTCCTTCCGGACCGTCCGTGATTCCAGTAGTCCTGGCACACCCGCTTCTCGATGATGCGGCGTACCTTGCGGAGCGTCTGACCTCCCTCGATGCTAATAGAAATGTCCCCCAGGCGCTCACCGTCCCTGAATGCGAGCCTTTCCTCCGAAAGGGAACGGCTCTGTCTTCTGATGTCCCTCATGTCCTTGTACTGGATTTCTCCGAACTCTGATGTGTATTCCGATGCTTTCATTGCACAACTGTTTTGAATGTTTAGGGGCGCTTGTTCCTGCTTTCCGGGAAGGCGGCCCCGGTTACCTTCCCGGGTCTGCTAGTAGAACGCGCTGATTATGCGTCCAAGGATGCGGAGAAATGTCCGCGGATCATAGATGAATCCCATAGGCTAACGCTATTAGGGGGTGAAACAAATCAATACATCAACGCCTGCACAGTTTGGACACGAGGGTTGAGCCTCCTATGCCGCCGACCATGCTTCCGATGAATCCGCCCACCGCAGTGCCGATTCCCGGACAGATGGCAGTGCCGATTGCGGCACCGGCCCAGGCTCCTCCTGTTCCGCCAGCCAAGCCTGCTCCGTTGCTCGCAGTGCGGATAGCATACTCCTTACCGGAAATTTTGCGGGTGCACAACCTGACCGTATCTGGCACGGCAGATACCACGAAGGATACGGCAGCTGTCACAACATTTGTCGAGCCTGCGCGCGAGAGGACCTGCTTGGCGGCGGCCCCGCTTACTGCCTTTCCTCCGATGGCGGAAGCTGTCTTCTCGATGACCTTGCGTCCAGCCTGCGTCTTCATCGTCGCATCGATGGCCTTTCCGATGCCCTTCTGGGCAGCGGCGGACACTGTCCTTCCGGCCCCGGTCCTGAGAATCTGCTGCGTAGCCACTCCGGTCACCATGGTCTTCCCGGCAGTGCATGCGCCCTGCTTGGCAGAAGACTTGAGGGCTGTGACTGTCGATTCGCCACGCATCTTGGCATCGACGAAGGAGGTCACTGTGGAAATCGCGCCTGACTTCAGGGACGCTCCAGCCTGGTTCATCACATCAAATTTGATGGAGTCCAGGTTGCCGGCCTTGGTAATCCTGACTGACTGCTTATAGGTGTACGGTGACGCCTTAACCATCTTGGATGCCTGGGCAGGATCCGTTACGCCCTCCACCTTGCCCTCGCTGATCTTCTGCGCCATCAGCTTGACAGCTTCCTCATACTGGTCCTTCGGAACCTCGAGCACCTGGCCGTTGTAACGGTACATGCCCGTGTGCTTGTTGAAGGATGTGTGGATGGTTGAAGCGGCATCCTTGCAGAACTTGGTCTGGATGCGGACCCCGTCGACAATGCGGTCAGGACCATCAGGGTCATTCGACTCCCCGGTCTTGACGACCTTGTGCCCGTGAAGCCTGTCGTAAAGGGCGTTTGCGTCCTCTGCGGCATAGCCATGGCGGGACTTCGGGTTACGGTACTTCCTCCACTGTGTTGATTCGGTAGCCTTCGTGGAGAGTGAGGCTGAGGCGGCGTCAACGCCTGATCTGAAAGGTCTTCTACTCATAAACAACAAACCATTTGTTTAACGATGCAAAGGAAACGCATTTGAGCGAAATATTAGTTCGTTAAATTTCTCTTTTCTTGCCGATGACAAATATTATCCGCGAAAAATAGAGTTTGTAGCATGAGGACGTTCCGTCATGCGGCACAGGCACCTACGAGAAGTGTGTCCGGTCTGAGCCAGGATTCGTCAGGCATGGCGATGAGCCGGGCATCCTGGTATGCCATCTCTATCGACAGTATGGTCTCAGGCACATAAATGCCGTCATCCGGGGTCAGAACAAGTGCGAAGTCCGGGGCCTTCCTGTAGCTCCCGCTCAGATAAATCGGCATCAGCAGCTGGATGCAGTTCGTCTGGGGGCGGTACATGGGAGCGATGTATTTGAAGTTCCTCCTCGCCATCCGTCTTGCAAGGCTGATGGATTTCTGGAGATCACCTGCCACCTCCTGGGCGTCACGGCCCTGGTACTCCTTCGGGAAACGGTCCCTGTTGTCCTGAATGATGTGGCTCAACTGCTCATAGTTGGTGTCAATCTCCCAGGAAGACTGGAATATCACCTCGTTCACATCCTCGAAGAATGTCGCGGGAACTGGATTCGCATCGTCGCTGAAACCATACTGGCGTTTACCCTTCAGGCCGGAAAGGAACATCGAAGGGTTCTCATAGTACTCCTCACCATTGACTTTCTTGCGCATGTCAGCCATTATGATGATGTCGTTCCCGAAGGTGTCGGGAAGGTTTGTGTTGAAGAGTATGTGCTGTCCGTCCTGACTGTAGACGATTTTGCCGCTCTTCCCTTCTGCCGCCTCGCGGCGCAGACGCTCGAATATATTGCCGATGTATGACTTGAGAATCGGGAACTTGTCGCCTTCCGTTTTTCCGGCGATATCCCAAGGCTCCGGTATGGCCCTCTCTGCTACGTTCCCGAGGAAGGAAGCGAGGCTATCCACTGACGGGAAGTAAATGCTCCCGAGGTGAGGCCGGCGTACCATAGCGACCTCAGTTTTCACATTGCCTGAGGTCGTCCAGGTCACGCCCTCGTATGACCGTCTCTTCGGGTTCCTGAAGAAAAGGCCGACAATTTCCTCTCCTGAGGATGTCCTCCTGCCCGTCCTGACAGCACGGCATACGCAGTACTTTTCATCCACAGGTGCCCCGTGGAAATTGTCGCATCCATAGGAGTTGAGATTCACTGCCTGAAGTCCGTCGACGAGAGAATCGATGTCGGAGTATCCGACCTCCGAACCGGTGCCCCTGAGCAGGTAGTTGAACTGGGCGAGCTGTGCGCTGAAGTCCCTGATGTAGCCGAACTTCTTGAGTCCGTAGGTAGTCTGAAAAGCCTTCATAAGCGGTATCAGTTTAAGAATTATCAATTCGTTCCTTTCTTTTTACGGCTGCAAAATTAATGCACTTCACCGAACGGGTGGTTCGTCATAAATTTAGTTCACGCTCCGGTTGTCTGTTTTTCTGCCGCACGTGGTAGTATATACCGGAAGGCTCAACGAAAGGTTTCACGCAGGGATAAAAAAATCACCCAAAACGTACTGTACTTTCGTTTTGGGTGTGTGATGGAGTGCTCGTGGCTCCATTCTATAATCTTATCGGTTGAAAATCTCAAATACCTCCGTGGCCTCACTCCCTTCGCGCCTTGTTGATGTCCCTATGGCTGAGTGTCAGCACAAGGTTCCTCTGTCCTCCCGTCTCGTATAGATAGACCTTCAGGACCTGGTCCTTCGTTATGGTGGTCTTGTCAAAACGGTACACGATTCCCGATGTTGCTCCCGGAGGCGTGGAAAGGCTTCCTGACTTCTCGAGAGGGTACAGGTTCCGCTCGAACTGCACGCTTCTCTTTCCTTTTTTCCGGCTCTCTACGACGAACGTTGCGTCTCCGGCCTCGTAGCTGATTCCTCCACGGTTCCGAAGCGACAGCACGAAGCAGGTGTTGTCACCGCTGATGTAGATGTCCTCGCAGAGCAGCCTCAGGTCATACGCCTTGTCACCGATGTGGAATATGCGCTGCCGTGTATTCTGTACAGACGGGGCCTGTGGTGCCTTTGATTGCGTATCCTGAACAGAACTGCTCCTCTGCTCCCTGAGGCATCAGGATGAGCCTGCCGTGGGACGAGAGGTAAGTTTTTGCACTTCCTATGTTCGCGCCTGAGTTCAGGACACAGATGTCCGCAGCCACATCAGGGTACATGACGAGCAGCGACAGGAAGTCCATGAACCCCTCGAGGACATACACGTCAGATGTGGAAGGCTCCGGGTTGCGGACAAGGAGACTGTCAAAGGTGGTTATTCCTGAAGGGGCTGACGATATCTTGGATAGGAATCCCTCCATCCCGTTGCGCAGGACGTACCCTCCCCTGTTGTTGCGGAAGCCTACAGAATAGTAGCCCTTGCGTCCGCGGCAGCTGAACTGCACCTCGCTGCAGAAGCGTGAGGAGAGAGCCTTCGGTATGCCCCTGTATTTCATGTACTGGAGAAGGACACGGGATTCGAGAGGAAATACTCCGTCAATGGTGATGCTGCCCTTGGCGGCCACTTCGTGTCCAGGGCACGACTCATACTCACCGATGACGGATGCGGGGCTCAGCGAAGCGAGAAAATCCATCGCATCCGGACGGGAGCATCCCTTCAGCCTGCATATCAGGTCCAGGACCCCTCCCTTGTCACCAGTTCCCCAGTCAGTCCATACGTTCGCCGACTCGTTTATCTGAAAAGAGGGATGTCTCTCCTCCCTGAAAGGCGAAAAGAAGAACCCGTGACCAGCGGGTCTGTCGGTACGCTTGCCCAGAGCGGACAGCACCCCGACTATAGGGTACGAGAGCAGAGCCCTCTTTGTGAGTTCAGAATATTGCGACATACCGGAATAACAAATGGCCGGAGGCCCGTACATGTAAAAAATAATTTCGCTGCTTCTATTTTTCCGTCTAATTCACTATCTTTGCCCTAAGGCGAAAATAGAATGTAAAGCATGTAATTAGACTTTACAAAGGTAAATTAAATTTGACAAATAGAAAATATTTTCTTATATATTTTCTGTATACGATGCATTATGACCAGAAAGAGTACCATTATCCCGTCAAAAGAAATTGACACTCCGCAGGAGCCGAGGCTCAAGTTCCTGAGAGATTTCATGAACACCTGCGGCGACAGTGCTGCTGATATAGCGCGCGTCATAGGATTGACGCGTGCAGGTATTTCTCACTGGTTCATCCACGATGACTGCAAGCTCAGTTACTGCGAGACATACATCAACAACCGGGGGTATGAACTGTCTATTGAGCTGAAGACGGCAACGGTGTCCCCTGACGGAATGGTCTCCATAAACATCGTGAAGGACCCTCTCGCTCAAGAAAAGACAGGTTGCAGGAGGGTAAGGTTTCTTCTGGAGGCACTGTCAAAGCAGGGGATTACAAAGGGCCAGGTTGCTAAGGACCTTGGAATGAAGGCCAACTCCGTCCGTCACTGGTTCGTGGTCGATGACATCTATGTATCATACATCTTCAAGATAGCGGAGCTGTACGGCTTTAAGGTCTGCATCGACATCAGACCAAAGGAGTGAGGCTTATGGTAGGCAGAACTAAGAGAGAGGAGGTATACCTTAATGCCGGCGGACGTTGCGAGATGTGCGGCCGTCCTCTGACCCTCGATGCCAGACAGGAGAGATACAGAAGGAGATAGACAGTTCCCGCTTCAGGTACGTCCGTTTCCTTGAGCAGCAGAAGCAGGGCCGCGATAATGCTAAAGAATAAACAACAATAATACTGAAAACCGGATAACAAGATGAATATCGCTCTGTATACACTTACTTCCTCCCTGCACGCCAAATCGGCTGTGGATGCGGTCTCACTTGAATTCCTTTCATCCATAGAGACTGTTCTCGGTTACGGGTTCGACTTCCGTGGCGAGGACTTCTCCTCATACGGCAAGAGCGACCTGGATGTCATCTTCATCCGGACAGGAGGATCCGAAGGGCTCTTCAGGGAGGTCTTCCCTACCCTGTCCGGCAACATCCTGCTTCTGACCTCTGGCAAGAGCAACTCTCTTGCCGCCTCACTGGAGATTCTGTCCTTTCTCAATCAGAACGGACGCAAGGGCGAGGTCCTGCACGGCAGCGCGCAGTATATCGCCGGGAGGATTGACATCCTGGCGAAGGTCTCCCGCGCAAGAAGGAGCCTTTACGGGCAGAAGCTCGGCATCATAGGCAAACCGTCGGACTGGCTCATCGCAAGCCAGCCGGACAAGACTGCCGTTGCAGAGAAGCTGGGGATAGAACTTCTGGACATTGACATCAAGGAACTCATAGAGCTGTCCGGGAAGACCTGCGGCACTCCCCTTCCGGAGCCGACTTCAGCAATCGCCGAAGGGCTCCGAAAAGATGCTCCTGCAGCGGTCAGGAAATACGTCGAAGGAGCGATAGGAATATATTCAGCACTCCGGGAGACAGTCAGCAGATACGGCCTCTCGGGACTGACCATACGCTGTTTCGACCTTCTCGATACCCTTGGAAATACAGGCTGCCTCGCACTCGCCCTTCTCAATGCCGAAGGTATTCCTTCCGCCTGCGAGGGAGATGTCCCGGCACTGCTCTCGATGGTCATTGGCAATGCGCTCACCGGATGTAGCGGATTCCAGGCGAACCCGTCACAGATTGGGTTGCAAATGAAATATTTTGAATTTTTGTCAAATGATACTAAGTTTGCTCCCGATAACCACACTTGACCACACAACAAAAAACTTATCGGCAATATGTCCTTTCTGGATTATTTCAAAATCAGCGGACCCTCTTCCGCAAAAGTTTCTGCTTCGGAGCAGGACAAGTGCTACAAGAGAATGCGGATGCAGACGTTCCTGACCGTAACCTTCGGCTATGCCCTGTATTATGTCTGCCGCCTGTCAATGGGCGTGATGAAGCAGCCTCTCATTGATGCCGGACTCCTTAATGCCACCCAGCTCGGTATCATAGGCGCCTGCCTGTACTGGATGTATGCAGTGGGCAAGCTGGTAAACGGCTTCCTCACCGACTCAGCCAATGTCAAACGCTTTATGGCCCTCGGCCTCACCATTTCCGTCGCTGCCAACCTTCTGATGGGCATTCTCGGAGCCTCCGCCGTCGGGGCCGGAATTTCATCATCGGTCATATTCTTCAGTTTCGCGATAATGTGGGGACTCAACGGCTGGGCCCAGTCAATGGGAGCGCCATCGTCCATCGTAGCACTCTCCAGATGGTTCCCGCTGAAGGTCAGGGGCACGTACTACGGATTCTTCAGTGCCTCGCACAATATCGGAGAAGGATTGTCATTTGTCTTCGTGGGATCCATCGTGGCTGCATTCGGCTGGAAATGGGGATTCTTCGGAGCGGCCATAGCCGGCATCATCGGAATCGTCCTCATCCTGCTTTTCCTCCACGATACGCCTGAGAGCAAGGGCCTTGAGCCGATTGAACTCCTGGCCGGGGAGAAGAGCCGTGAAGAACTGGAGGCTGACAGGGCCGCTGCAAGCAAGGCCAAGGCAGACCAGAGGGAATTCACAAGGCAGATGCAAAGAGCAGTCATCAAGAATCCGGGTGTCTGGATTCTCGCACTCTCCTCCGCATTCATGTATATGAGCCGATATGCCATCAATGAATGGGGAACCATCTTCCTCCAGGAAGCCAGGGGCTATGACCTGAAGGAGGCCGCCGCCATCATTGGCATAAATCCTATTTTCGGCATCATCGGAACCGTCGTTTCCGGATGGCTCTCTGACGTGCTCTTCAAGGGCGACAGAAAGTATCCGGCCTTCGTTGCCGGTGTGCTGGAATCATTGGCATTGTTCCTCTTCCTCTTCGGGGGCGACAGCAAGTGGGTGATAATCACTTCAATGGTGCTCTTCGGCATTGCCATCGGTGTCCTGATTTCCTTCCTCGGCGGACTCATGGCCATTGACCTTGTCCCGAGAAAGGCGACCGGAGCAGCCCTCGGCATCGTGGGCCTTGCATCATACGCCGCAGCTGGTATCCAGAACATCATTACCGGTCTTCTCCTGGACGGCAATATCATCGAGAAGGTCAATGCGGCAGGCGAAACTGTCCAGATCCACGACTTCACCTACGTCAGCTATTTCTGGCTCGGCGCTGCCATCATCTCTTTCGTTCTTCCGGTACTGAACTGGAAACGCAAGCAGCAAGTAATTTAAAATCAATATACTATGAAACGAATACTTCTAATAGGGCTGGCCGCATTGGGATTGGCAGCCTGTCAGGGCACCCCGGAATATGCAAACAGGGCCGAGGCCATTCTTGCACAGATTCACAATCCGAAGTCGGACTACGTAGTGGTAGCCTGCCACCGAGGCGACTGGAGAAATTTCCCTGAAAATTCCGCTCTGGCCATCGAGTCGGTCATCAATATGGGGGCTGACATTATGGAACTGGACCTGAAGATGAGCAAGGACTCCGTACTCGTACTGTCCCACGACCGGACATTGGACAGATGCACTAACGGGAAAGGTCCGGTAAGCGACTATACATTGGCCGAACTGAAACAGCTCAAGCTGAAAAGGGCACATGGCGTAGCCATCGACACCTGCCGCATTCTCACCCTCGAGGAGGCGCTGTGGATATGCAAGGACAGGATTTGTGTCAATGTTGACCAGGGCTATGAGTTCTACGACCAGGTTCTCGAAATCTCCGAGAAGCTCGGTGTCACCGACCAGCTCCTAATCAAGGGCAAGAAGTCCATTGACGTGGTTGCGGAGCATGAGGCCAGGCACGAACACAACATGATGTATATGCCGATTGTGGATATCCAGAAGCCTGCCGGCATTGAACTATACAAATCCTATATGGAGCGCAATGTCGTCCCTCTCGCCTACGAGGTTTGCTGGCAGACGGAGGACGGAACCTTTGACAAGGTATGCGAGGAAATCATTGCCCAGGGCTCGAAGATATGGGTCAACACCATCTGGGCTTCGCTCTGCGGAGGCATCGGCAATGACGACGACGCGGCCTTCATCAGCGGCGACCCGGAAAAAGTTTACCGCAGATATCTCGACAAGGGCGTCTCAATGATCCAGACTGACAGGCCTGAACTGCTTATCGGATATCTCACCAAGGCGGGACGGCATACATTGAGGTAAGACATTGGAATATTTATTTTGAGGGGCTGACTGAAAAGCCCCTTTTTTTGTCATCTCGACCAAGCAAAGCGAGTGGAGAGATCTTTTTATACCTATAGTAGTTTAGCATTCAACCCGACTTAAGTGTCATTATTATAAAACGGTTCAGCACGCAATGCCCCGGACCGGGAACAATAATCATAATTAATCACACTATGCGACATCGTTTATCATTGTTATTAGCCATCACACCACTGCTTCTGGCATTGGCCTGCCAGAAAGAGAACGAGTCCGAAATTCACGACACAGCTGTAATCAGGACCGTCCTCCAGACGCAGCCGGCACTGGGCTCCACTAAAGCGGTCACGATTTTCGCGACCTGCGACTGGAGCCTTGAAGGGGACGGCTGGTTCACGATCGAGCCTTCCCGGGGAGGGCAGGGAATCAGCGAATCCGTCATCAGCATTTCTCCTAACAATACCGGAGAAGAACGGACAGGAACCATCCGCATCAAGGCCGGCTCCTACTCCAGCACATACACATTCAAGCAGAAAAGCGAATAAATGAGTTCTGAGGACTACAGACAGATTATTGACTTCTTATTCAGCGGAGCGGAAATCCCGGAAGATTTGGAAGAAGAATTCCAGGAATGGCTTTCCCGTCACGGAGATGACGAGAGGGTATTGAAGATTCTCGAAGGCCATTGGGAAAGCTTTCCGGCTGACAAGAACGGCTTTGACCTTCCGGCTGGCCTTGATGACCTCCACAGAAGAATCGGCAGGGAGAATTCCTTCCGGAGGAGACACAAAGTGCTGGGATATGTTGCTGTCGCAGCGGCGGCGGCCGTACTCTTCACTTTCGGCTTCTTGTCCGCACACATTTCCGGGAACATCGGGAAGGAAACCGTCATTATGGCTTCCGACGAGAATATCGGGAAGTATTCCCTCCCGGACGGAACTAGGGTTTGGCTGAACAAAGACAGCTATCTCAGGTTCGACAGCCGTTTCAACAGGCGGAAAAGGACGGTGACAGTGGAAGGGAGCAGCGAGATCACGCATCCAATTGGATGCTGATTGAAGACAATCTGGGCGAGAACCTGAGCATTGATGAGACTATGCTTCAAGAGGACCTCGTCACAATCCTCTCCAACAAGGCCGGGCA
>Ga0256404_1009828_pt1 | contig 13517 bp, 12 predicted proteins | sample RumenRJG_01DNA_FD_185990 | JGI IMG/M metagenome (GOLD analysis project Ga0256404, IMG submission 185990) | Bovine rumen microbial communities from Lethbridge, Alberta, Canada - RJG_01 | ecosystem: Host-associated > Mammals > Digestive system > Stomach > Rumen | place: Canada: Alberta | collected...
CAAAGATTCACGGGCATGAAAAGACCCCGGAAATGGCGTATTTCCGGGGTTTTTCGACTCTTGTTGGGTCTGATTAACGCTTCGAGAACTGAGGCGCTCTGCGCGCGGCCTTCAAGCCGTACTTCTTACGCTCTTTCATTCTCGGGTCTCTGGTGAGGAAGCCAGCCTTCTTCAGGACCGGACGATACTCGCCGTCAACCTGCAGCAGAGCTCTGGAGATGCCGTGGCGGATCGCGCCGGCCTGGCCGGAAACACCGCCGCCGACAACGTTGACCAGAACGTCAAACTTGTCGAGGGTCTCGGTAGCAACGAGGGGCTGACGGACGGTCAGCTTCAGAACCTCGAGGCCAAGATACTCGTCGATATCTCTTTTATTGATGGTAATCTTGCCGGTTCCCGGTACCAGGTAGACTCTGGCAACAGAAGTTTTTCTTCTTCCGGTTCCGTAATATCTCTCACTTGCCATTTTCTATTCGCTCCTTTTTATTAAGCCTGGATTTCAAGAACTTCGGGTTTCTGTGCCTGATGGTTGTGCTCCGGTCCAGCGTAGACGTGGAGCTTCTTGTACATCTGAGCGCCCAGCGGTCCCTTCGGGAGCATTCCCTTGACCGCATTCTCGATCACCTTCTCCGGCTTGTTCTGCTTAAGTTCGCGGAGCGTGGTCTCTCTCATGCCGCCGACATACAGAGAGTGATGTCTGTAGATCTTCTGATCCAGCTTCTTGCCGGTAACTTTGATCTTGTCAGCGTTGACAACAATAACATAATCGCCGCAGTCAATGTGCGGTGTAAAGATGGGCTTGTTCTTGCCTCTTAAGACGGAAGCGACCTGGGACGCAAGACGTCCGAGGGTGGCTCCCTCCGCATCGACCACATACCATTTTCTCTCAACGGTATCCGGATTCGCCATAAAACTCTTCATGTTTTATCCTCCTGAGTCAGGCACGGGAGCAAAGACCGCGCCGTACAAACTATTATCCTGTGAGGCTCGTGGAATGCTCTCTCCGGGGCTTTGGTGAGGGCAGACCTGTGGCGTCACAGCTAAAGATTATAGCGAAATCCACCCTTCATGTCAACAGGTAAAATGTTACTTTTACATCAGTCCCGCGCCTGCGTTCCAGGCTTTTCCGACCTTCTCTCCGGCGACGTAGTAGCCGTGCTGGAACTGGTCAAAGATCAGGGCGTTCAACTTCGCGGGCTCCACCTTGCCGTTCTCCCCGAGGACGTTCTCATCAGCCGCGGTGTTGACGATCTTTCCGACGACGCAGTAGAAGCTCTCATTCTCCGCGATCTCCGCCAGCTCGCACTCCATGACTACCGGGAACTCCTCGATTACCGGGGCGTTCACGAAGGTGCTCTTTGCTGCGTGGTACCCGGTGCGCTCAAACTTGTCGGGCATCTTGTTGCCCGTGGCGATGCCGAAGAAATCAGCCACGTCCATGTGGTCCTTGTCTGCGATGCTGACAGTGAAGGCTTTCGTCTTCAGAATGTTCTGGGTAGTCTTATGGTCCTCGTCGATAAAGAGGGCGATACGGTCCATGTTGCAGATCATCCCCCAGGCCGCGTTCATCACATTGACCTTTCCGGTCTCATCATACGCTGCGACCATCAGGACGGGCATGGGATACACTGCGGGGACGACGCCAAGATTCTTTTTCATAGTTGTTCTCCTTTTCTTTCTGTTGTTTGATTCTGTTTGTTGTTCTGTCTGCTGTCTGGTTCTGTTTAAGAAAATGCCGCTTCTTTCAGGTCCGGTCCGCGTAGCCGCAGACGCGGATCCCGTCGATCACACCGGAAGCAAGGCGGACATCAGCCGCGAGGAAAGAAAGCCTGCCCATGGCATGCCCCTGGTACACACGGAGGCGGTTCCACCCCTCTTCCGTCTGCATCAGCCCGTGCCGCACCCAGTAGGCTCCGAGGGCCGCGGCAGCGATACCCGTGGCGGGATCTTCGTCATAACCGGAACGGCAGGGGAACTGCCGGGCGTAACAGGTATCCGTCTTTTCAGAATCCCGGGCAAACACGTAGAATCCGCTGCATCCGCACTCATCACACAGACTCCAGAGGAGTTCCAGGTCCGGCTTCAGACTGTCCAGGGTCTCCCGGTCCTTCACAGGCACCATCAGCTTGAACCGGGAGGTGGAAACGCACTCCGCAGGTACTTCCGGACTGACAGCAAGGCTTTCCGCAGGAATGCGGAGCGCCTGGAGCAGATAATCAGCTGCCGGCACATCCGCCCGGAATTCCGGCAGGAACTGCTCCATCATCACCAGCGTTCCCCTGTCATCCTTCTCCCAGTCCACATGCACAGGGCCCGCTCCCGTCCCGATCACCGCGGAGTTTCCTTTGAGAAGCCCTTCCTGCAGCATGACTGTTACCGCGCCGATAGTATCATGGGCGCAGATGGAAAGTTCGTGATCCGGGACAAAATAGCGGAGACGCACGTCGCAGTCATCCGTCTCCGGTCTCAGGACAAAAACAGCCTCCTGGCCAAGCTCTGCTGCCGCCTTCTGCATCTCTTCCGATGTCATTGAGTCCGCATCAAGAAACACCGGGGCGGGATTTCCGCCGCCGGGGCCGTCTGAAAAGACGGTGGTACTGATCATTCTCATAATATCCCCTTTTTTAACAGAAGGTATTTTACAAAATCTTCCGCCAGGATGCTGAGCCCCGGGATCTTTCTCCAGGAGATCAGGATGTCCCGCTCCGCGAGCGGGTCGTCCAGCCAGTAATAGCAGAGGCGGTCTGTCGGCTCCGTGTACCGGAGGATCGTGTCCCGGAAGAAGGTCGCGCCGTTCTGGCTGTTCCGGGCGATATTGTAAGCGGTCAGCATCTGGTCCAGCCGAAGTCCCATCTTCACTTCAAATCCTGCCCGGCGGCACATCTCTTCGGCTCTTCTGCGGATATCGTTCTTCTTCTTTAAGAGCAGAAACGGCTCATCCTTCAGGAAGCCAAGGTCCACTGCCGGCACATCCCCCTTCAGGAAGTCCCGGCTGATGATAGACTCTCTGCTGATCCGGTATCCCTTCAGCTTCTCATTCACAGGGAAGGAGGCCGGCACCGCCAGCAGAATGTATTCCTTCCCCAGGACCGTAGACTCGAAGGTCTCCTCATCCATCTTTTCCACATCCAGCAGAAGGTCGATCTCACCCTTTCGGAGCCGGCTGTCCGCCTGGTCCACATTGGTCTCCAGCATGTCGATCTCACATTCCGGATTCACCACGTGGTACCCGCGCAGGATCCCCGGAAGTACATAAGTACAGAAAAAAGAGGCGCTGCCGATGGTCAGAGTGCCGCTCCGCTTCCCCGCCTGCGATGAAAAGTAAAGATCGATCTCGGACTCCAGCTGGTCGATGACCTCTGCCTTTTCAAGATAGAACCTTCCAGCTTTTGTAAGCGTGACCGGCGTGACGGTCCGGTCAAAGAGCGGTACCCCATGGAGCTCTTTCTCCAGCTTCTTCACCGCCGCGCTGAGGGCGGGCTGTGAGATGTACAGCTTCTGCGCCGCCCGGGAAAAGCTCCCCTCCTCCGCGATGGTCCGCACATATTCGTAGTATCTGTTCTTCATGATCATGAGCCTCAGTACAGCAGTATATTTAACTACCGCACTATTTTACCACATTCCACGCAAAGGTGTCCGCAAAGATGTCCGCGCAAAGGTGTCAGGCACCGTTAAGATTCTGCAAAGGTGCCTGACACCGTATAGAATGATGCGTGTTCAGTATGATTTATCCCAGGATCTTCTCCATCGCTTCCCGCATTCTCTTCAAGCCTTCCACGATATTCTCGTAGCTGATGGCGAAGGACATCCGGATGAAGCCCTCCCCGGCCGCGCCGAACACGGAGCCCGCCACCATGGCGATGCAGGCGTTCTCTAGCAGGTACTCCGCGAGTTCCTGGCTGGTCATGCCGGTCTTTCTGCAGACCTCGGTGCAGTTGATGAAGATGTAAAATGCGCCGCTGGGGGTGCTGCAGCTTAAGCCAGGAGTCTCGTTGATGGCCTTCACGGCATAGTCTCTTCTGCGCTTGTACTCTTCTACCATCTCCGCCACTTCATTTCCCTCTTCCCTGAGAGCGACGATGCCGGCCTTCTGAACGAAGGAAGGGGCGCAGGTGACTGCGTTCTGGTGCAGCTTGTTCACTTCCTTCACGTACTCCACCGGAGCCGCGACGTAGCCGAGACGCCAGCCGGTCATGGAGTAGGCCTTGGAGAAGCCGTTGAAGGTGAAGGTGCGCTCCAGCATGCCGGGAAGGGAGGCGATGCTGACGTGCTCCGCGCCGTCATAGATCAGGCGCTCGTAGACCTCGTCCGCGAACACCAGGATGTCCTTTTCGATGGCGATCTTCGCGAGGCCTTCCAGGGTCTCCCGGGTCAGAGTGCTGCCGGTGGGGTTGTTCGGCGTCACCAGCACCAGGAGCTTGGTGCGGTCGGTGATCTTCCTGCGGATCTCGTCCAGATCCATCTGGTAGCCGTTCTCCTCCTTCAGCGTGTAGCTCACCGGAACCGCGCCCAGGACCTTCGGGACGTTGATGTAGTTCATCCAGACCGGATCCGGCACCAGGAGCTCATCACCCTCGTCCAGGATAGCCATCAGGGCGTCGAAGATCGCCTCGGAGAGGCCCACGGAGACCATGATGTTCTCTGCTTTGTAAGGGATGTGGTTCTGCTTGTTCAGCTTCTCCGCGATGGCTTCTCTCAGGCCCATGTCGCCAAGGTTGGAGGTGTAGAAGACCTCGCCCCGATTCAGGCTCTCCATCGCCGCCTTCTTGATGTATTCCGGCGTGTCGAAGTCAGGTCTGCCGATCTCGAAGTGAATGACCTTCTTCCCCGCTCTCTCCATCGCCAGGGCCTTCTCGTTCACCTTGCGGATGCCGGAAAGACCGATGGTGCTCATTTTCTCAGAAATAAAGTTTCGCATGTGAGTATATCCTTTCCTTAATAAGCGCGCGTTCCAGGTGTCAGGCACCTTTGCAGAATCTTAACGGTGCCTGACACCCTCGCAATTCTTAGCGGAATCTTAACGGTGCCTGACACCTTAATATGCGGACACCTTAATATGCGCGGGTCATGGCGCCGTCCAGAAGGATGGTCTGGCCGGAGACATAGGTGTTGGCTTCGGAGCAGAGCCATGCGGCGAGGCGTCCGTACTCGTCGACGGTGCCGTAGCGGCCCATGGGGAATTCCTTCAGATCCTGCTTCTCATACTCCGCCACGGAGATGCCGGCCTTGTCGGCACGCATCTTGTTCAGGCTCTCGATTCTCGCGGTGCCGATGCGGCCCGGTCCGAAGACGTTGACCAGGATGTTGTCCTTGCCGACTTCTCTCGCCAGGGTCTTGGACATTCCCACGACGCCCATGCGCATGGTGTTGGAGAGGATCAGGTTGTCGAGGCAGTCCTTCACGGAGGAGGAGGTGCTGTTCAGGATGCGGCCGCCGCCGAGGCGCTTCATGGAAGGAAGCACGGCGCGGATGGTGCGGACGTAGGACAGGAGGCACAGATCGAAAGCGCCGGTCCAGGCCGCGTCGTCAAATGCCTCGAAGGGGCCGGGCTTCGGGCCGGGGCACATGTTCACCAGAGCGTAGATGTCGCCCAGGGTCTCCACAGTGTACTTCACCAGTGCTTCGATATCCTCGGCTTTGTTGACGTCGCAGAGGAAGGTCTCCGGACGGTTGCCGGTCTCCTTCTCGATCTCCGCCTGTGCTGCGTACAGCTGATCCTTGAAGGGCTCCGCTGTGCAGATCATGACCTTCGCACCTTCTCTTGCCATCTCCGTTGCGATCCCCTTGCCGAGGCCTGCAGCGCTTGCCATGCACAGAACGACCTTATTCTTTAATCCGAGATCCATGATGTTCCTCCTTCTTTTCTGTAAAATATTTGATTTTTCTTCTGTTTTTTCTGAGAGTTATCCTGATTTTTGGGTACAAAAACCGGAGGCCGCCGCGCTGCATGCTGCCGCAGCCTCCGCCATATCATTTCTGTTTATTTTTGTTTATTTTTGTCTATTCTTATCTGTTTCTGTTTATTGATCAGCTCTTCATCAGTGTTTCTTCAGGTCCACCACCGGGTTCTTCAGGGGCTCCATCTCGAATCCGTCCGGGCCCTGGATCCTGCACTCTGCGATGTCGCCGTCCTGGATGTGGAAGGCTCTCGGCGTTCCGGTGGAGAGGATATCGCCCGCGTACCAGCCCTGGATGCTGCTGTGAAGGCTGACCAGCCGTGCGGGGCGATGCGTCATGTTGCTGACCACGTTCTCCGCGTAGACTTCTCCGTTGTGCACGCTCTGGACGTTCAGCTTCAGGACATCCGGCACCTCGTCCGGCGTCACCAGCTCCGGTCCGAAGGAGAAGAAGGTGGGGAAGTTCTTCACGATGCAGAGGTAGCGGGGATTGCCCTTCACGAAGTCGTTGCCCTTCAGGATGGACTCTTCTGTCATGTCGAGGATGGTGGTGTAGCCGACGACTGCGTCCAGCCAGTTCTCTTCGCTCACGTCCCTGCAGTCCTTGCCCATGATGACGCCGAGCTCCGCTTCCGCGGTGGTCTTCTGCGCTTCCTTCAGGGTGGGAAGGTGGATCTCATCGCCCGGGCCGATCAGGGTGTCGGCCATCTTGAAGAAGCTGCCCGGGAATCCCTGGGGCGCCGCGGAGCCGATATCGCCCGCGTGGTCCACGTAGTTCAGGCCGATGCCGAAGATCCGCTTCGGGTTGCGGTACAGCGGCGCGTACACCACCTCCGCCTTCGGGACGATGCCATCAAGCTTTTCGATCTCTTCTTTTCCGCCCTCGTTGTACCACTTGGTCATCTCCGGGATCTCCTGTGCCTGGATGAGGGACATCATGTCCTCCTTCCAGCTGCTTCCTGTCTGGCGGTTCAGTTCCGCCACCGGAAGGATCCCTTTTCCCGCAACGATTCCGGCCACTTCTTTGTTGTTTAATTTGATGGTTGCAAGCCTCATTTTTCTTCTCCTTTTCAGGTATCAGGTATGTCGTGATGTTCCGGCTGCCTGTCTGCTGACTGTCTGCCGTTCCGACCGTCTGTTTTATTTCCTGTCTAAACTTTACACCATAAACAGGCTTGCGTCCAACTCACAAATCAGTATGGGGGTATAAACAAATGGTTATAGTCTTGTGGTTATAGGCTTGATATTATACTTGCCGGCTGTCTCCCTGCCGCTTCGGGGCGGCAGTGGCATTGCAGCGGGGTGGCAGTGGGGCGGCGACGGCTGATTTCAGACGCAACCGCCATTTTTTTTAATTTCATATGTCGCTTGAGAAGCATTTTCCTTCCAGAACACAGCAAAATCTCGGATCCTGACATATGCAATAAATCTTTATCTCTGATGCGTATGTCAATTTAGAGGTGTCGGAAGTCTAAATGAACCAAAACATCTGAATCTCCCTGAATTTTGACATATGCAATCGATTTTATAAACGATTGCATATGTCAGCGACAAACAATTTTTGTCTCTGGCGCATGGTAATACCTGTTTTTTGACAGACGCAAACTCCGTTTTTCTCTGTTGCGTATGTCAACACTCAAAACCATCTGCTGTTTCCCACTGCCAGGCAGCTTCAAGGCTGCTTTTCTGCTTCTATCAGCTGTAAAAAAACAATTCAAGTCCCGCTCGCGGGATAACCCGCCACTTAAGAAGGGGGGGTCTTCTCCCACTAAGGTAAAAAGGCATGCGTTCACTCGCATGCCTTCCATAAATAATCCAGTTCTTCATCTTCTGCAGCCGTCTCCTGCGCTTCTGGAACGGCTCTCCCCCGCTCTCCTTTTCCTGCAGGGAAGATGCTGTAAAAGCCGTACTTCTGCCCTTCCGCGAGGCGTTCAGGGGCTTCCAGGTCGCGCACGAAGGTGCAGGCGGCGCCGTTCCGGTAATTCTGGTGGAACAGGCGGGTCAGCAACCCTTCATAGTCCCGCTCCGCACAGCGCCGGACTGTGAGATACGCCGCGGGTGCGGAAACCGCCTCCTGGTCAGCTGCCGGCATGGAAAGCGCTTCCTGCCCCGTTGCTTCCTGCTTCTTCCACTCTTTCAGCTCCCGCTGGTCCAGGACGTAGCTCCAGTCTTCGTTCTCCACCTCTATAAAGTCCTGAAGCTCTTTCTCGTAGTCGATGGAGAGCAGAGTCAGGCCGCAGGCTCCGGCAACGGGACCGGCCTGCTTCCGTTCTCTGGAGCGGAGGATCTGCTCCATATCCTCCACGGGGCGGATGCCGGAGCCGATCTGCAGGAGGGTTCCCGCGATGATCCGTACCATGTTGTAGAGGAAGCCGCTGCCGCTGATCTTCATGGTGATGAGGCGTCCGGCTCCCATCTTCTCTTCCGTCAGTTCGATGCCGTAGATGGTCCGGACGGTGTTCTCTGCCTGGCTTCGGGCGGAGCAGAAGCAGGCGAAGTCGTGCTCGCCTGTGAGGCACCGGACAGCCTGCCGCATCTTCTCAATGTCCAGCGGATAATAGCAGAACTGGGAGTAAAGCCTTACCAGCGGGTCCGGGATCTTGTGGTTGAAGATGCGGTAAAGATAGGTCTTGGTGCAGTTCTGCTTTCTGGGATGCCAGTCCGGGGCCACTTCCTCGGACGCGCGGATGCGGATATCCTCGGGCAGGCGCTGGTTCAGGGCAAAGGTGAACTTGTCCGCCGCCATCCGCATTTCTGTGTCGAACACCGCGATGTTTCCCATGGCGTGGACACCGGAATCTGTCCTGCTTGCAAAGATGACGGGGGATGTGTCCCCCGTCAGTCTGCGGATCGATTCATTCAGTTTTTCTTCCACAGTCACACCGTTCGGCTGCACCTGCGAACCGCAGTAATTCGTGCCGTCGTAGCTGACTGTCAGGCGGATCCTTCTCATACATCTCTCCGTCGTATATGTTTCGAGTTTTTCGTGTGCTGAGTTTCCCGCGCGACACGTTTCCCGCACAGCGCCTCACTCTTTATTTCACCAGTATCCTGATCGCCACGATCGCCGCGAAGAAAAGGAGCAGGATCAGGTAGGCGATCCGGTCCGCCGCGGAATATTTCAGCGGCTTCATCTTTGTTCTTCCGGCGCCGCCGTGGTAGCAGCGGGCCTCCATGGCCATGGCGAGATCTGTCGCGCGGCGGAATGCAGACACGAACAGCGGCACAAGGAGCGGCACCATCGCCTTTGCTTTCTGCATGATGTTCCCGCTCTCAAAGTCCGCGCCGCGGGCCATCTGGGCCTTCATGATCTTATCCGTCTCCTCAATGAGAATGGGGATAAAGCGTAGGGCGATGGACATCATCATGGCGATCTCATGGACCGGGACTTTGAATTTCTTCAGGAAGCCGAGGCCTTTCTCCATGCCGTCCGTCAGGGCGTTCGGCGTGGTGGTGAGGGTCATCACCGTGGAGCCGAGCACCAGGAAGATGAGGCGGAGCGCCATGAATCCGGCGACCTTCAGTCCTTCCTTTGTCACTTTCAGAATGCCCAGCGAAAAGATCACTTCGCCGTTCGTCAGAAACAGGTTGAAGCTGACGCTGATGAGGAGCAGCACCAGGATGCCCTTCAGGCCCCGGACCATGTAGGAGAAGGGGACATTGGACATTTTGATGACTGCGATCAGGAACAGCGCTGCGAGACCGTAGCCCGCGAAGGACTTGCACAGGAACAGCGCCACGATATAGATGACGGTGCCGGCAAGCTTGGTGCGGGGATCCAGGCGGTGCAGCGGGGAATCTACCGGATAATACTGGCCAAGGGTCACATCTTTCAGCATTACCGCGCCCCCTTTCTGCCGGAGGCAGCGCCCAGCTTCCCTTTCTCTCTCAGGAGCTTCAGGATCGCATCCTTCGCTTCCGCGACGGTGGTCAGGTCTTCACTGATCTCGACCCCGTTCTCCCGGAGGCGCTGCACGATGTAGGTGACCTGGGGAGCGGAAAGACCGATGGCCTCCAGTTCTTTGTAGTGGCGGAACACGTTCTTCGGGGTGTCGTCAAACACCTTCTCGCCGCCACTCATCACCATCAGCCGGTCCGCGTACTTCGCCACGTCTTCCATGCTGTGGGACACGAGGATGATGGTCATGCCGCGGTTGTCCTGCAGGCTGTTGACCAGGTCAAGGATCTCATCCCTTCCTCTGGGATCCAGTCCGGCGGTGGGCTCGTCCAGGATCAGCACTTCCGGCCGCATGGCAAGCACGCCGGCGATGGCCACTCTTCTCTTCTGGCCGCCGGACAGCTCGAACGGAGACTGCTTATAATACTTTTCCTTCAGGCCCACCAGTTTCAGCGCTTCCCGGGCTCTTGCCGCGATCTCGTCCTTCGGAAGGCCCATGTTCTTCGGTCCGAAACACACGTCGGAGAAGACATCGACCTCGAAGAGCTGGTGCTCGGGGTACTGGAACACGAGGCCCACTTTTGTCCGGAGCTGCTTCATGTTGTAGCCCTGGGCGTAGATGTCCTCGCCATTGTAATAGATGGTGCCGCTGCTGGCCCGCAGCAGTCCGTTCAGATGCTGGATCAGCGTGGACTTGCCGGAGCCGGTGTGGCCGATGAGGCCCACGAACTGCCCGTCCGGGATCTCAAAGTTCACATCCTTCAGCGCATACTGCTCAAATGCTGTTCCCTGCCCGTAGATGTGGGTCAGGTGTTCCGCTCGAATCGACATGTTATATGTACTCCTTATGGTCACTGCCGGAGCGCCCGCCCCGCCGCTGCAGGCCGGATCAGCCTCCCCGGTCATTGCCCGAATTATATTTCCTGGCCGCTGCCGGCTGTATCAGGTCAGAGAAGGCAGCAGCGCGTCCATCAGTTCATCGATGGTAAGGATGCCGTCGGGCAGCTTCGCGCCGCCTTTTTTCAGCTCCCACGCGAGTTCCGTGACCTGAGGCACGTCCAGCCGCAGTTCCTTCAGCTCCTCCACCCGGGAGAAGATCTCCCTGGGCGTGCCGTCCATCACCATCTTTCCGTCGTCCATCACGATGACGCGGTCGGCGCCGATGACTTCCTCCATGTAGTGGGTGATCAGCAGCACGGTGATGTGCTCCGCCTTGTTCAGTTCGCTGACGGTGCGGATCACGTCCTTCCGGCCGTTGGGATCCAGCATGGCGGTCGGCTCGTCGAGGACGATGCACTTGGGCCGCATGGCCATGACGCCGGCAATGGCGACTCGCTGCTTCTGGCCGCCGGAGAGGCGGTTCGGGGACTTCATGCGGTAGGCGGTCATTCCAACTGCCTTCAGGCTTTCATCCACCCGCTTCCAGATCTCCTCCGTGGGAACGCCGATGTTCTCGGGCCCGAAGCCCACATCTTCCTCCACCACGTTGGCGATGATCTGGTTGTCCGGGTTCTGGAAGACCATGCCCACCGTCTTCCGCACATCCAGAAGGCGGTCATCATCCGCGGTGTCCATGCCGGAAATCCAGACGGTTCCCTCGGTAGGGAGCAGGATGCCGTTCAGGGTCTTCGCGAAGGTGGATTTTCCGGAGCCGTTGTGGCCCAGGATGGCCACGAAACTGCCCTGCTCAATGTCAAGGTCCAGGTGGTCGATGGCCCGGTTCACGGACTCCACCTTCTCATCTTCATCCTTTGTGATATAGTCGAACACAAGCTTTGCAGCTTTGATGAATTCCATAAATAATCCCGCCTGTCGAAAATAAGAAAACCCTCAGGCCGCTCGGGCTTGAGGGTTTTTCTACGTGCGTAAGAGGATTCGAACCCCCGACACCTTGGTCCGTAGCCAAGTGCTCTATCCAGCTGAGCTACACGCACTCACTCGTTGCAGTTAAGAATAATACAACGTTGCCGGGGGTTTGTCAAGAGCTTTTGCGCTAATACTTTGATGCCGGTCTCAGGCTGCCGGGAACTCAGGCTGCCTCTTTCTTTTTCTTCATTCCCTGCAGGACGAACATCGCTGCAAACATTACGACGCCGATGATATCGGTCATGGTGCCAGGATGCACCATCATCAGGCCGCTGGCGATGAGGATCAGCCGCTCCACAGGATTGCAGGTGGTCCGGAAATATCCGGTGGCGCCGGTGGCAAGTCCCACCATGCCGACGATGGCGGTGACGACTGCGAGGAGCACGTGCCCCAGGAACACAGGAGTCGACCAGTTGCCGGTATTCACCAGGACCATGACCGGGTTCAGCACGAACATGTAGGGCACCAGGTAGGCCGCGATGCCGAGACGCACAGCGTTGAAGCCGGTGCGCATGGGATCGGCGCCGGCGATGCCGGAGCCTGCGAAGGCTGCCAGGGCAACGGGCGGGGTGATATCAGCCACGATGCCGAAGTAGAACACGAAGAGGTGCGCCGCGATGGCGGGAGTCCCCAGAGCCACAAGGGCCGGCGCGGAGATGGTCGCCTGGATGATGTAGTTCGCCGTGGTGGGAACGCCCATGCCGAGGACGATGGAGCAGAGCATGGTGAAGATCATGGTCAGGTAGATGCTTCCGCCTGCCAGAGAGACCAGGCCGTTCGCCATCTTCAGGCCCAGGCCGGTCATGGTGACGACGCCGACGATGATGCCGGCGCAGCCGCAGGCCACTGCCACGGGGATGGCGCTTCTGGCGGCATCCTCCAGGCCCTGGATGAACATGCCGAAGAATTTCTTCGCGTCGAAGCTGTGGCTTTCCTTGATGATCCCCACGATCCACACGACGATGCAGGTGAAGATGCCGTAGATGGCCGCCATCATGGCGGAGCGGCCCTGGATCAGGAGCGCTGTGATCACGACGACCGGGGCGATCATGTACCAGCCCTGCTTCATGAGCTGGCTGACCACCGGGCGCTGGTCCTTCGGGACGCCCAGGAGGCCGTGCTTCAGGGCCTCAAAGTGGACGTTGGTGAAGATGCCGGTGAAATACAGAAGGGCCGGGATACATGCCGCCAGGGCGATGGTGCCGTAGGCGCATCCGATGTACTCGGTCATGATGAACGCCGCGGCACCCATGACCGGAGGCATGATCTGTCCGCCGGTGGATGCCGCCGCTTCCACTGCTCCCGCGAACTCCGGACGGTATCCGGTCTTCTTCATGAGCGGGATGGTGATGGAACCTGTAGAGACAGTGTTCGCGACGGAGCTTCCGCTGACCGTACCCTGCAGGGCGCTGGCAACGACAGCCGCTTTCGCCGGTCCGCCTACCGAGCCGCCGCAGGCGCCCATGGCGATTCCCGTCATCCAGTCGCCGACGCCGCTGGCCTTCAGGAAGGTCGCGAAGATCAGGAACAGGTAAATAAAGGTGGATGAGACGTAGATCGGGGATCCGAGGATACCCTCAGTGCCCAGCCACTCCGTGCAGACCACGCGCTTAAAGGTGAATTTCGCGTGGAACAGGAACAGCGTCTTCGGGATCAGGTGACCGAAGATCGCGTAAAGAAGGAACACGCTTCCCAGGGTCACCACCACCATTCCGGCCACACGGCGCGCTGCTTCCAGAAGAAGAAGGATCGCGATGCAGCTGACGATGATGTCCGTCTGCGTGAAGGAGCCCGCGCGCAGCAGCAGTGCGTCGTAGTTCACGATGTGATAGGCTCCGCAGCAGAGGCAGAGGATC
>Ga0256404_1009830_pt1 | contig 13515 bp, 10 predicted proteins | sample RumenRJG_01DNA_FD_185990 | JGI IMG/M metagenome (GOLD analysis project Ga0256404, IMG submission 185990) | Bovine rumen microbial communities from Lethbridge, Alberta, Canada - RJG_01 | ecosystem: Host-associated > Mammals > Digestive system > Stomach > Rumen | place: Canada: Alberta | collected...
CACCGAAATAAAACTGCTGGCATTTATATTGTATCTCCATAGCCAAGCGACATAATCGCTTGTCGGTATCATCCATTGTCAGCGTTTTGCTTTGCTGCCATTCATCCCAATGGCGCATAAGGATAAAAGGCAACGAAATACCAATGCCGTAGTAGGGGATACGCTTCAACAAGGTGCGGTCGGCTTTGTCGCCATTAAACTCAGCTATCTCCATGTGTGCCGACTGCCACTCATAGGTTTCATCATTCAGTGGCTCTATAGGCAGTTCGCCTTCCACCTTGTCCAGTCGGTAAGCCCACATCTTCAGTGTTTCGTTGGCATTCTCTTCCACCTGCTGGTGTCGTTTAGCCAAACCCCTGTCGGGTAGGGGAATAACCGCCAGTCGGGTGCTCATGCCAGTACCGAAATTGCGTTGGTTCACCTTTCTATGCAAGGCATAAGGTGTGCCAGTGTATATGAAGTTCCAAAACACATTAAACATACCAGTTACCGACTCCTGATTAGCATACATCTGTCCATCTTCCTCATTATGGAAAGCTTTCAGTTCAAGAATCTCCCTGTCTTTCCAGTCGCCGCCCCTATTCTGTTTCGTAACATTATCCAGTTCGGCATCAAACGAGAACATATGCAGATTCAAAGGCTTTCCCTGCACCTCCTCAATGGCAGCATTCATGTGGCGAATAAACTCACCTGTAGCCGTTCTTGCAGGATGCACCCTTATGCCCACCACAGGCCTTTTCAGCGCCTCGCCTTTCTGTGCCTTTGTCGATGTGGTGCGTTCTGTTCGTCCCTCTTTATAGCGGTTCACGGCATCAATAAGACATTTGTCAGCCTGAATCATCGGATCGGCAATCTTCTTATAGAATTTCTCTATCACATTCTTTCCTGCTCCAGGGTCACCAATGATGAAGATGCAATAGTTCAATCTACGAATCAGTTCAGGCTCATACCAGAAATGATAATACGCCCTTGTCATCAGCGTTCCAAACAACGCAGCACTACTGAACAGAATGGCAGGCAACTTATGCGGATGCACATTCACAAACAGCTCCTTCATACAAGGATACACCTTTGCCATCTCAGAGAGTTCCTTAGCCCATTCGTCAAGGGGTAGGGAAGCAAAGATATCCTCCTCGTCATTGTTGCCTTCCTCCTTCTTATCCTCAGCCCCTGCCTTTTTCAGGGCCTCACGCATCTTCTTAGGCATCCTCTCGTAGTATTTAAACTCTATCACCGACGCCACCGTAGAGGCAATGTTTTCACCTTCACTTGCCAGAGCCTGCACCCAAGGCAGCTGCATCACCACCTTTTCAATCAGCGTGGCATTCTTGCCACAGATGTAGCGCAGGTGGTTCACCAGTTCCACAAGAGTGTCGTGGCGTTTGTTGGTTAAATCCTTACCATCCAGCCATGCCTCAATAATCTTGGTGTAGGGCACCCCGTTGTATTCGCCTGCAAGCTCTACTTCACTATTATCAGCAGGGGCATTCTTAGCAGTATTAGTAGGCTGACTATGACCAGCATGATACTCCGCATTGTATTTTTCGCCAAAAACCTCATTCTCATAGTTTATTAGTCTTTCTTCGTCAATAAAGATAATATCCTCGTTTGTGGTAAGGAAAGCCCCTCGGCTGGCATCCTTGCAAGCCTCGTCGGGAGCAAGCCCCAGTTTCTTTGAAAAATCAATCTGATTATCTATCAGATTACCCTTGTCGGCATCGGCAATAAACACCACCTTCAAGCCGTGCCCCGATGGAGTGACATAAACAAGCAGAATGCGTTTCTTGTCGTCGTCGCTAAGCCTGTTGTAGGCTTCATCCCAAATCTCCTTTACCGAGCGTTTTTTCTCTTTGCCTTCGGTAGAAGCCTGGTTCTCGTCCACATGATCAAAGTCAATCACACACAAACCGTTCAGTCGGCATGCAGCCTGTTTTCGCCAGCATCCCTTCTTTCCTTTGGCTGATACCGACTCGCCGTATGTGGCAATAAACACCACAAAGGGCAGCGCCTTCTTTTTCTTGTCGTATGTGGCTTTGTCGCCTTGTGCCAGAGCCTGTCGTGCCTCTTTCACCAGTGTAATAGTTCGGGGCGCTGTAGTTAGCGCCCTGAACAACTCGGTTGTCACTATTTCAGTTGGCAAACCGAAGCTTCGTTGATAACAAAACATTTATCAATCTTACTTGTTAAATTGTATAGCTCTCTCCTTGTGTCAATCAATCCTTTAGCATCAAATGTGAGCCAAGCCATCACCTTGTGCTCATCCTTTGCCAACTTCACCTTCACATTAGGCTCGTTCAGCAAAAACTCACCCTTAGGCAGCTCAGGCTCACCAATCACCATATCCTTAGTGAGCTTCATCAGCTCCTTGTGAAAGAAAGCAGCCTTGTCGGGCACATCGTCATCACATTTCAGTTCAATACACGTCAATGGGTTCTTGCCCGATGTGACATACCTTTTCGACTTGCCCACCTTCTTCACATCCTTCTGCATAGGCTTGCCCTGTGCCTGTGGGTCAACAACTATCGAACCATCGTCATATATACGCGTGTTCGATTTAAACGACTTCTGTAGTTTTTTCTCCATGTTTATACTTTGTGATTTTACTTTATTTATAAGAAAAACCGAGAAAACATCCAAATATGAATGTGGAATTACGAATGTGGAATTTTGAATTAGTCGCACGGCGTGCGATGAAGAATTATTCAATTAAAAATTATCTTGCTTCCTATTCCATATTCCTGCTGGTTAGCCCTTCCCTATTGGGGAGGGATGGGAGAGGCTTTTTTATAGCATCTTCTCACCCAAGCCTTACGGCTCAACCTTTTCAGAGATAAACCACGGCACTTCGTGCCTGTAAAAACCCTAATCTGAATTTGAATTTACGAGTTACAAATTTGAAATTGGTTGCGCAAACGCAATTACAAATTATGAGTTTTGAATTATGCTAGCAAGAAACGCAACCAGTTAGTTAGCCCTTCCCTACTGGGGAGGGATGGGAGAGGCTCTTTATACTATATTTATCTTATCAACATAAATCGTGGTGGCTTGCATCTGTTCGCCAGTCTGCTGCGAGTTCCACTCCCTCACCACCATAGTGCATTGCACTCTATACATATACTGCGGGTCGTACTTAGGGCAGTTCACCGCCTTTTCGCCTGTTATCTCCCCGAGGAACGTGTCGATACCATCCGACAGCTTCAAGGTTACTGAGTTGATTACTTTCTGTTCGCCAGTTTTCTTATCAACATACTGACGAGTGTTCAATGGGCTTTGAGCCAAGATTCTTACATTTGTTTCCATAAAAACTTATTTAATAATTAAAAATGCGATTAAACATACTAATGCTATTCTTCTCAACACTATTCATAAGTTTAGTGCTAATCTTTAGGTCGTTGCATTGGATAGGTATTCCTGCAGAAGTTTTCAACACCACCAAATAGCTGTTAACAGCTGCAAACAAATCTTCCAAAGAGCCGAAACCATCAACATCGGCAATTACCTCACAGCAATTCCTTTTGTTTTCAATCCAGAACGAATATTTGCCTGCACGATTACTGTTTACTGAGTTTTCAAAAACTCTAACTATAAGCTCTAATGGCTTCTTGTCCCATTTCACTCCCAGTTCCTGCATGTGCATAACAGCATAGTTCAGTTCGGCTGGTTGAATATCAATAGAACCTTCTACCATTCTTGCTAAAGCCTTAGCCACATCTATTGATGCAGCTGTTTCGCCTTCTAAGGATAGTACATAGAAACGAGTACCTTCTATGTTTTCATCCTTAACATACTCATCAAGAGTTTTTGGTTCTTCACCTGGTGTAATGTTCACCCACTGTGCATGTCCGTAGCTATCTACACCTGCAAACATGCAACGAAATACTTTCCCATTGAGGGAGTTGAAAATATTAATTTTCTCCATAAAATAATAGCAATCCGCTTCTGAAAACACTTCAACGTGAAGTATTTTGGCCGGATTGACAAAAACAAAGATAGTGGGATTAACAAAGCACATTTGGAATTTTCCGTCGTAGGAAACACTTTTCTCTAAACAACGGAAAAACGAAAAGACTTTCACCAAATGGCAAAAGTCTCTAACTTATTTTAGTATGTTTTTTCCGTCAATTAAACATAGATTTACCCCTTATGACGGATTTTATAGTTTGAATACTATCTCTAACTTTTTCACCATCACATATTATATAATCAGTTATATTTGGTGTGTTCTCGTGATTCTCATAAAGATAAGATGCAAAATTCATTTCTTTCAAGTCATATTGCAATATATTGTTTATGATACTTAGGCATAACCAATAATTATTCTTTAGTTTATTAAAATCATCTAATGTGAAGTTTCCTTTTAGATTGTTTTCATCCATCATACCAAATGAGAAACCAAGCAGTTTGCCTGTGCATTTTGTTAATGTGCTTTGGTCGCTTATTTTTTCATCATTTGCAAGAAAAGTGTTATTTATAAAATTCATCATTTGCTTGCCGTTGTTCTTATCTTTATAAATTAGTTTTAAATCTTGCATAGCCATTTGTAATGCTGCATACTGATAGTTATGTTTAAAATCAACATACATTCCAATAGTATTAACAAGTATAAATGCCAACTTCTGTGCTGCCTTGTTAACAAATAGGTCTTTGTATTCTTCATTAGCAGGCTCTCGAAGTTCAAAAGAATCTATATGTTGCAACAACATCTTGCGTCCTTTTATATAAAGGAAATGTTGTGCAATGTCATCAAATGAAAATTTATCTCTGTTTTCTATGATTATTTTCGCAAGGTTTTCATTATTCAAAAAGCATTCATTCAACATTGTTAATGCCCTATTTCTGTAAGGATCGGTTGCTTCAAAATCCCATTTTGTTAGGAAATTTTGATATGTTTCTTTATTTTTATCTTTATGTAAAGTATAATCATTTACCCTTTCTATGAATCTCATTCGGTCATTTTTCCAATTTCCAGACTCATATATTTTTTCTAAGCATTTTATACAATTTTCCTGTTGTTGACTATCATTTTTTATATTTTCATATTCTTTATTAATATCTCTCAATGTCTTGCTAATTTTTTTAAGTCCGTTATCTATTGCCTCACTCATTAGATTAGCCTTTTTCATCAACGTAACACGTATATCATTAAACGTAATTATTTTATCATTAACTTTGGCTTCTTCATCGTCATCTGATACACTTTTTATGGTATAGTCTTCAGGTGTTCTAAGATTCAGGTCATAGTAAGTATCCTCATTTATAACAATTTCGTAAAAATTTTGCTTCTGTGGTAAAATTATATTATCTTTAAAATAATCATTCCAAGTATTGTTTAGGTATTCTATATTGTGTGCTGAATCAAAGTAGTTTATTTTAAAAGGATCAAGCACATTTTGTTTTATGTAAGTAGAAACATATCGAATACTTGCTGCTACATGATTTACAGCAGCAAACATTGCCATCATTTGAGCCACTAATTCAGTATATGTGAAGTTTTGGTATAGTTCAATGATATTTTTACCCATATCAATGACATGGGTTAGATTTGCGTCTATATTTTCTATATCGTTTGTGGTCATCGTAGTTTAAGGTTTCATAAGAGCGTGAAGGCGGTAGTTTCTTATTGTCCATACCTCCATAGGCTCTGGTAAGGCACCTTTCAGGAAGGACAAAAAAGTCTTGCCGTCTCACGCTGATATCGTTTACAGCATTAGACGTTCGTTTTCGCTAAGTTCCCGATAATTATGCCTTATGAATTTACCAGATTCTTGGAGGTATCGTAACTCTAACGACGCATATATTTATGTTATTTCGATTTTATCTCTTTATTTGTTTTCTTTTAAAATTTCTATTTTACGTAATAATTCCTCTATCTTTTCCACTATGCGGTGTTGCTCGGCAAGAGGGGGGAGAGGGACTATGCCACTATATAATTTTTTATCATTAATGGCTGGATATGCCATCCCCTTTGCATTATCACCATCATTGGCATATGCATCGAATATTGGTGAAATTAAATAATAAAATAAGAATTTATTATATAATCCTTTAATACATGATAATACTGCAAAACCAGTACTGGCAATTGGTTCTTTACTGAATTTTTTATCAATTATACAAATGTTATGTAGATATGGTCGTACCGTTGCATAAATTACATCATCATATTTTATAATTTTTCGTGCACGAGAAGGCGCATCTTTTTCTTTTATAATATTCTCTATATTATTTAATTTTTGTTGCTTATTGTCTATAGAGCCAATATCAATATATGAAAAATCACCATTTGGTTTTTTTTGACCATGATTATATGTAATCTCGCCAAGTCGAACTATTTCCCAACTCTTAGGAATCTTAAATGGTATTTCCTCCTCAGAGATAGGTATTTCTTGAAGGTCTTTCTTTTTAAGTTTACCTTCTTTTACCAGTTTTTCTTTCTCTTTACGGATTTTATCAAGCAATACAGATGCTGGCTCATCGTTAGGGTCTTGTGGCACAAGACGGCCTTCTATGGCTTCTTGCAATATACTCTTTTTAAGTTGCTCAGGTAACTCTGTATTAAGCTTATCAAGTGCCTCCTGTGCTTTGCCATATTCTTCAACCTTTGGCATCAATTCCTCTATCTTTTCCACTATACGGTGTTGTTCATTCAATGGAGGTATTGGGATAACGAGCTCTAACAATTTAGCTCTTGACAAGTTGAAAAAAGCTTGTCCAGATTTATTTGTTATTTTTTTACAGCTTTCTCTATAATAACCAGATTGAAACAAGATGTTTAGATACTCCAAATAAATATCATTTTTGTAATGTGGTAATAACATTAATACAAAACCACCTGCAACAATATCATTTTGGTCTTTTCTAATTAGTGCTGTTTTTCCAATGTGTTCCAAAGATGTTACAGCAGGAGAAATAAACATGCCTTTTTTAAGCATTAATTCCTCATTGACAAATTGTTTGCCAATCATTATGTCATCATCTTTAATACACCAACTTCCAAAGGAAATGTTTCCTCCTCTAAGGACTCTAACATACTCATTAGAAAATGTGGCTAAATCATCTTTTTTATATGCTAAACCAGATGAAGCAGACACATGATTTTTTAATCTTGTCCACTCCCAATTCTTAGGAATCTTAAAGGGAATTTCATCCTCAGAGATAGATGCTTCTTGAAGGTCTTTCTTTTTAAGTTTACCTTCTTTTACCAGTTTTTCTTTCTCTTTACGGATTTTATCAAGCAATACAGATGCTGGCTCATCGTTAGGGTCTTGTGGCACAAGACGGCCTTCGATGGCTTCTTGCAATATAGAATTCTTTAACTGCTGTGCGTTCATGCTTTTTAAATTTTAATTCCAAGAATATTTTCTATATCTGCAAGTTGCTCGTCTATCTTTGCATTAAGGGCTGCACGTTTTTTATGATAGTTTCCTAAAAGTTCTTCAGGACGCAGCACAATTTCCTCTTCTTTAGGATATTGGCATAGGTCAAAATTGCAGCCTGCATCTATCAATTCCTGTACTGTAAAAGAACGTGATTTCTCACCATTCTCAAGTACCTGACGATTCTGCCACCACTCGTTAACTGCATCAAAATGTTTATTCTGAATAGGACGCGTTTTCGAGAAGTTTTTGTAACCCTTAGGCATATCCATACGATAGAACCATGTTTCTTTGGTTGCATAGCCTTCAGGAGCACCTTCTGCACGCTCATTATTAAAGAACAGTATGTTAGTTGCTATTGAAGTGTAAGGAGCAAACACACTGCCTGGTAAGCGAATAATTGTATGTAAATTAAATTCTGTCAAAAGGCGTTTTTTAATTGCCATCTTTGCACCATCTGTTGCAAAGAGGAATCCATCAGGCAACACTACACCTGCACGACCGCCTTTGTTCAGTCGCTTCATTATAAGCACCATAAACAAATCGGCAGTTTCACTGCTGCGATATTCTGCTTTAAAATTCTGCTTTGTTGTAGAATCTGTTGCTCCTCCATAAGGTGGATTCATGGCAATAGTATCGAGTTTACCTTCTTCTTGATATTCGCTCATATTTACCCCCAAAGAATCCATGTGATAAAGCATTGGGTCTTTAATGCCATGAAGCATTAGGTTTGTTACACCAAGCAGATAAGGGAAAGGCTTCCACTCTTGTCCCATTACTGATTTTTGAAATAATATTTCATCGTTAGCAGTTTTCTTCTGCTTTTCCAAATATTTAAGAGTAGAAACAATAAAGCCACCTGTTCCAGAAGACAGGTCGCCCATAAGTTCACCTAACTTTGGTTCAAGATGTTCTACTGTGAAATCAGTTACAGGGCGTGGTGTATAAAATTCACCTGCATTGCCTGCAGCCTGAAGTCCTTTCAACAGGTTTTCATACATATCGCCAAAAGCATGACTTTCTTCTGTATCAAGCAAATCAACAGCATCAATTTCGTCAATCATCTGACGTAAAAGAATACCATTTTTCATGTATTGATTCACTTCTTGGAACACATCATATACTATGGCTTGATGACGTGGTGTATTACGATTTACTTTTATACCCTTAATATTTCCATCAAGACTATCTTCGCCTTTAAGCACACGGAACAGGTTTTCGTTTATGAAGTCAAGCAAACTTTGACCTGTTAAAACATCGCTTTTAAGTTTTCCTTCTTCATCAGTAGATGGAGCCCAGTTTCTCCAACGTAGTTTTTCAGGGATAATGCTTTTGAATGTTTCATTATTATCCATTGCATCTAATTCCCAATCTTCCTCGGCTGCATCATATACTTTTAAAAAGAACATCCATACCATTTGTTCTATACGCTGTGCATCACCATTGATACCAGCATCTTTGCGCATGATGTCCTGAAGTTTTTTTACTAAATTTCCAACTGCCATATATTTTATACTATGCTATATATTACGTTTTCTAAATCTTTTACTGCTTCATTATAATCTTGTGGACTCTTAAAAATGCCCTTCATAATGCGTGGGCGCTTGGCTATTTTACTGAAAGGATCAAGGGCCAAAATCTGTGGATTCTCAATGTTTGAAATTCCAGTTTCTCCGTATTTATCCATTAATCCTTCAATAATTTGCCGAGCCTGTCCTTCATATTTAGCCAAATAATTTCGTTTCTTTACATTTTCAATACGTTCACGGCGAGTAAGCGGTTTCTGGTCAAATGCCACATGACAAATAATGTCGAAGTAATCGCAATCTTTTAGATTGGGATTTTCTTCACGAACGGCATCAAGCAGCACATTATTTTCTGCTAATTCGTCAATGATGGCTTGCTTCTTGTTAGCTCGTGCCCATGCACCACGAAAAGCATCAAGTGAAGGATATTGTTTCTTGATAGCCTTGCGGGTGTAGTCTGTTAGTTTCTCTGTGAAAAGAGTTTTACCATCCTCGCCAAGGAACTGCACCACCTCATGAACAATTTGTATTTCATGCCCCTCAACATGATATTTCTTATGTTGTTGTTCTTTTTCAGGCTTTTTATTCTCGCTACCATCTACATGGCATTCTGTTTCTTCCTCTTTTTGAGTAGGTTCTTCTTTGGTTCTCTTATCATATTCCTCAATAGCAATATCGCCATCAAAGTCTTTTTCAAACCATTGAGTTGCACCTCTGAAATCAAGAATCTCGAAATTATACTTGTCTTTTTTCTCAAAAATGCGGGTTCCTCTACCTATTATCTGCTTAAATGTTGTAGAGTTGTTAACCTCTTTATCTATAACTATCAAGCCACATGTTTTGCAATCAACACCCGTAGTAAGAAGTTCGCTTGTGGTGGCAATAACAGGGCATGCTTCGTAAGGATCAATGAAATTATCAAGCAGTGTTTTACCCTCTCTGTCATTACTGGTAATGCGCACAACATAATATGGGTATCGGCTCACCATATCTTTATTCATTTCAATAAGAAGTTCACGCATAACGGCAGCTTCTTCCTGATCAGGACAGAACACAATGGTTTTTGTCATTCGTCCTATCACCTTCAACATTTCTGTAACGCGGTGCGCAACAACAACTTGTCGTTGAGTAATTTGTATTTCTCTTCCAAAGGTGTTACGTGTAAAGATGCTTTCTTCTATATCAATATCGTTAAGGTCTTTTTCACCTTCTTCTGGTACATAGCCCTCCATATCTACATTGATAAACGACTTTGTAACACGATAAGGTGCAAGATAACCATCTTCAATGCCTTGTTTGAGGGAATAAGTAAATACAGGCTTCCCAAAATACTCAAAGTTATCAGCGCCTTCTACACTCTTTGGAGTTGCAGTCAAACCAATCTGTGTGGCTTTATCAAAATGTGTTAGAATCTTATGCCATTCCTTATCTTCATTGATACTACTACGGTGACACTCGTCAACAATAATAAGATCAAAGAAGTCGTTAGCATAATATTCGTATGGTTGCTTTTCGCCATCGTCTAATTCGTTATCATTCTTTACCCATTGACCATATAGACTCATATATATTTCAAAACCTTTCTCTGCATTTCGGCCTTGTACTTTTGTCATAACCTTACGGAAAGGTTTGAAGTCTTGGCGCATAGTCTGGTCTATCAATATGTTACGATCGGCAAGGTAAAGTATTCTCTTAATGCGTTCTGTAGAATGTAGACGATGAATAATTTGAAAAGCAGTATATGTTTTTCCTGTTCCTGTTGCCATTACCAAAAGAATGCGTTTTTGTCCGCATGCCACAGCCTCAATTGTCTTGTTTATAGCTATGCGTTGATAATAGCGTGGAGGAAAACTGTCACTATCGCTATAATATGGAACATCAAGTAGTTTTGCACCTTCTTCTGTTAGATTTTCCTTTTCTATCATCCATTGGCGATAGCGCTCATGAAGCATTAATGGGGTTGGAAATTCATCCATTTTTAGGTGAATTTCTTCGCCTGTTTTCATGTCGTGTTCCACAAATTCCTCACCATTTGAAGAATAAGCAAAAGGCAAATCAAGATCTTTGGCATAACGTATTGCCTGCTGAATACCATCAGCAGGAGCATGTTTGCGGTCTTTAGCTTCAACAACAGCTATTGGAAAATTTTCTTCTGTGAAAAGTAAATAGTCAACCCTTTTTCCTTTCTTGCGGTGCCTCATAGAACCTTGCACAACTATCTGACCTGCTGTGTAAGGGTATTCTAATCGCATGTGGAATTTATCCCATCCCTTATCTTCCAAAGCTGGCTGGATATAACGAGATTTAATGTCTTCTTCACTGAGGTGAATATCGGCATAAGTTGCACTTTGTACTGCCATATTATTCTAATTTAATCAGGGATATTTTAGTTTTACCTTCTTACCTCTCTCTCACTAATATCTCCAATAGAATCTTCTTGCCACGTGCCGAAATCTAATGACAGGTGGGTGAAAGCATCATGAATATTGGTTTGTATCTTAGTATAGAGATAATCGTCTTTGGCTGTAGGGTGCTGAGTTACAAAGGCTTCTACCTTTGTAGAAAAACGCTTTATGCTGTCGGCTTGTGCAGAAAGCAGATTGCACGATTCAGCATAATACTGTTTCATTTCAGCATAGCTTTCTGTTTGTTTTTCACAACTGGCAAAAACAAACGAAAGGGCAATGAGCAAAAATAGAAATACCCTGCTGCAAGAGGTATATATCTTATGCAGCAGGGCATGTATTGATGTCCCGTAAGAAGCTGTTGCCTCTACGTTGTTATATGTAGCTGAAGTAATAGGGGGGGGGTAGTACTAACCCTCTGTGTATCAATGTGTTACGTGTGTCGTTTAAGATTATCATATCTATTTTCGTTTATATAAACACACAAAGATAATAATTTTTTCAGAAAAGGTGTATCGTTTTTCTAAAAAAATGGGATGAAGAGTAGGAGGTTGCCCACTTGCCCACTTGCCCACTTCGGACATTAAGGTTTTTTGAAGTTAGTAGTTAGTGGTTAGGAATTAGGAGTTTTTTAAATATTCTTTCTTGTAATTTATAAGTATATTAATATTATTATAATATATAATTTAATTATATATTATAATAAATGATTTGTTTTTCAATTCTAATTGAAAAGTGAAAAACATAAATGTCCGAAGTGGGCAAGTGGGCAAGTGGGCAAGTTTGGATTTTGTATAGAAATAAAAAAATAGCTGCTAAGCAAAAAAAACTGCGAAAATATTTGCATAATTAGATATTATTTTGTATCTTTGCAACATAGTTGCAAGATAGATGAAATGCAACGAAATTTGCGGCCCTACTAAAGAAAAATATTTTCTTAGTGCACGAGTAATTTTTTCTTAGTACACCCGCAGAAAAGCACGACAAAGGAAAAGGTTTTAAGGATGTGATAATTGTTTACAACTTAAAATTTTAATCATTATGGCACTTAAAGTAAAAGCTAAAGAGCAGTTGATGAAGGTGGGCAAGTATGCCGACACTTATCGTTACGTGATGATGCCTGAGCTCTACACTGCACTTACTCAGGACAAGGTAATCAAAGAGGCAGCCCTACGTTCGGGTGTGAGCCGTGGCGTGATGCAGGCTTGCTGGGATGCAGCAGGCGACGTTATCAAGGCATGGGCAACCGAAGGTCACTCTGTGGCATTGCCAGGACTGGGCACCATGCGTTTCGGTCTGCGTGCAAAGAGTGTAGGTAAGGTTGACGATGTGAAGGCTGGTCTTATCACCTCTCGCCGCATCATCTTTACTCCTACTGGCGACCTGAAGAACGAGTTGGCTGCCACTGCCGTACAGATCACCTGCTACGACAAGAATGGTAAGGAGGTGAAGCGCGTAACCTCAATGTCAGGAGAAGTAGAGGAAGAACCAAAGGATCAGCCCCAGCCCTCTCCAAACCCATCAACCGGAGACGACGACAACGGAGGCGAGGAAGGTCCAAATCTGTAAAAGACCCTACCCATCTCAATGGTCTTTATACCCCCTTCGTTTCCCCCGTTCCCGGGGGACAGAAACCCCTCGTGAGGGGAGGAGTCGTTTAAGCTCAAATTAATTGTTTAACTTTTTTAAAAAATCCTCTCTAACCACTTGCTAAGTTCATTAATACTAACTAATTCTGTCAGCAGCTAATGAGCGAAGCGAGGCACTCTCCCAGAAGGGGAGAGCGGGGAGAGAGGTTGTTATCCTATGAAAAAAGAAACTTGGAAAATGGTGATTCAACTGGTGATATCAGTTCTCACCGCAGTAGCTACAACGCTTGGTGTGACAAGCTGCATGTAGAATGCGCGAAGCATAGCTTCGCTAAATGATAAATGAAAAATGATAAATGATAAAGCAAGGCGGCAATAGCCGCCTTTGCTATTATCTCCTTCGCCTTTATGTTTGCAGCGGCTACGCCGACAGCAAACGCTCAGTCAGTGATTACTTCGTAATTTGTAACTCCAAATTTATAAATTGTAACTCTTAATAGTTTCTCAATGCGCCTACCAACTCGGTATTCTCGCTCTTTGTGCCTATTGTTATTCTTAGGCAGTTGCCACAGAGTTGTATGCGGCTGCGGTTGCGCACGATGATGCCTTTTTCTACAAG
>Ga0256404_1009831_pt1 | contig 13514 bp, 8 predicted proteins | sample RumenRJG_01DNA_FD_185990 | JGI IMG/M metagenome (GOLD analysis project Ga0256404, IMG submission 185990) | Bovine rumen microbial communities from Lethbridge, Alberta, Canada - RJG_01 | ecosystem: Host-associated > Mammals > Digestive system > Stomach > Rumen | place: Canada: Alberta | collected...
ATATCAATTACTTTCGGTTGTTGTGCCTGCATGTTGTGCTCTGCACCTGCGAAAATGTACAGGTTCGTGATCTGACGAGCACCCAGACGATTCTTCGGCAGCATACCTTTTACTACTTTGCGAACGAACTTGTCAGCACCTTTTGCCATCAGGTCAGCCGGAGTGAACTCACGTTGGCCACCCGGGAAACCGGTGTAACGAACATACACACGATCGTTCCATTTGTTACCTGTCAGCTGCACTTTGTCAGCGTTCACGATGATTACGTTGTCACCACAGTCCACGTTCGGAGTGTAGGACGGTTTGTACTTACCACGCAGCAATTTAGCTACTTTGGAGCACATACGGCCTAAGATCTGGCCCTCAGCGTCAACAACTACCCACTCTTTCTTAGCGGTAGCTTTGTTTACAGACACTGTCTTGTAAGAATTGTATTCCATTAATTTTGTTTGTTTTAGGCCGAGCCGACAGACATCCTTTATGACTCTCGATTTATGGGCATTTCCCTACGCTATCCACTGCCCAGCTCGACGATTAATAATTATTGTTTCGCGCCCCCTTACGCATGTGCATTACGCACACTCACGCAAAAAAGCGTGCAAAGGTACTGCTTTTTTTTGACATACGCAAACTTTTTTGCATTTTTTTGATATTTTTCTACAATTTTGCCAAAATATCGATGATTCGCTCAGCGGTATGTCCATCCCACAACTCCGGTATAGTACCTTTCTTCCACTCTCCGGCAAAGAGCTTGTCCAATGCCGGTTTGATGGCAGCAGGGTTCGTACCAATCAGTTCGTTGGTACCTACGGTACACGTCTCAGGTCGTTCGGTGTTGTCGCGCAACGTGATACACGGTACACCCATCACAGTCGTTTCTTCCGTGATACCTCCGGAATCGGTGACAACCGCTTTGGCGCGTTCCACCAGATAGTTAAACTCCAGATATCCCATCGGCTCAACAATATGCAAATTCGGCAGCCGTTTTGCCAATTCAGCCTCATCGCCCCAGAGTCCGTAGAACAATTTTGCTGTACGCGGATGGATCGGGAAAATCACCGGCAAACCATGTACATTATCAATAATCTGCTCCATCATTGCACGCAGATGGTTCTCCTCGTCCACGTTAGCAGGACGGTGCATCGTCATTACCACAAACTGCTTTTCTTGGAGCTTTAGTTCGTCCCATACTTCCGGTTTCCTGAACCGTGCCCTGTTCGCCAAAAGCGTATCAATCATGACGTTACCCACATGCCATACGCGTTGCTGCACACGCTGGTTAGCATACTTATCCTCCGGCAGAACTCGTTCTCCCGTAACCTGTAACCCGTAACCCGTAACCAATTCGGCTCCCTGCCGAATTAAGTTGCGGTTCGCAACTTCGGACGTCGTAAACATATAATCGGCCAACGAGTCCGTCACCATGCGGTTGATCTCCTCCGGCATCGTCAAGTCCCAGCTTCGTATTCCTGCCTCCACATGGCACACTTTCGTGTTCAGTTTCTTCGCCACAATCGAGCAAGCCATGGTGCTTGTCACATCGCCGACCACAAGCACCACATCCGTCGGATGCTCCAACAGTTCTTTCTCAAACGCCACCATGATATGTGCCGTCTGTTCAGCCTGTGTACCGCCACCGCAGCCGAGGTTCACATCCGGAGCCGGAATGCCCAACTCCTCAAAGAACGTGTCGCTCATGTTTTTGTCATAGTGCTGTCCCGTATGCACCAGCCGATACTCGATCCGCTTGTTAGCATCCCGTAACCTGTCACCCGTAACCTGTAACCCCTCGTTATACGCCTTAATCGCCTTAATAAGAGGAGCCACCTTCATGAAATTCGGCCTAGCCCCCGCAATCAATGTTATTTTCATATGCTATTTTAATTTTCTTCTTCCGGTTTCACCTCTTCCTCTAACTCCAGGAAATGGTCAAAATCCGACATATACAACTGATCCTGCACAATCCGGTATTTTTCAAACTCCGTCTCCGCTTTCGCTTTCGCCAACTCCGCAGAGATCCGTCCCGCATCCTGCAGCACGTCCCGATCCCACAGGTTCAGGAATCCATTCAAACGCGTCTCCCAATCGGCCATCGTCATCGGGATATGCCGTATCGCTTGCACCTCCGCAAAATCCAGATACGCACTCACCATCCGCGCCAATGTCTGCAGTTCCTCATCCGTCAGATAATTCTTCGCTACCACCACGTCATACCGATGGATCTTCCCTTCCGGAGCACCTTCCCATGTCGTCAAACCCATGTGCGCCTTCTCCGCATCGGCTCGCTCATAGATCAACTCCGCTGCCGTATGCTGATGCACCGCATAATGCAACTTGTTCTGCACTGCCGCAAAGAACCGCTTCGTAGCCGTTGCCGTAGGGTCATAATCGATACTCGTCGCGTAGATATCCGTTATTTTCTGATAGAATCGACGCTCCGACAGACGAATCTCCCGTACGCGTTCCAACTGCTTCTCGAAGTAGTCTTTCGTCAGGATGGTTCCACCGCGTTTCAGCCGTTCGTCGTCCATCACCCAGCCTTGAATCGTGTAGTCTTTCACTATCGCGTTGGCCCATTTGCGGAACTGCACAGCACGTTCGTTGTTCACCTTAAATCCCACAGCGATAATCATCTGCAGACTGTAGTGTTTCACTTCACGCGTTACTTGCCGTGTACCTTCAGGTTGAACTATCCGGAAATTCCGGATGGTTGCCTCCTCAGACAGCTCATTGTCGGAATAAATCTTTTGAATATGCTCATTCACAGTACGCACATCCACCCCGTACAACTCAGCCATCAGCCGTTGCGTCAGCCAAATGTTCTCATCTTGGTAACGCAGTTCAACGCTTTCAGGTTGATCTCCCACGGCACTGATGAACGTCAAGTACTCAGCCGCAGACGACCTGATTGTTATTTCCTTTCTTTTTGCCATATTCTCTAATTCTTTTTACCTTTCATTTTTCTATCTCTCCCACTCTATTCCCCTCAAACATGCCGGTAACTTCTTCCCGTGTTCTTTGTGATGTGCAACGCACTCGCAACACTTTCCGTGTCTGGGACATCCTTCTTTAGTGCAGGGACAATCTATGTTGTTATGTGGACAAGGCATATTGAGTATATATAATTTATATAGTTTTTATTATAACTCAGGTGGAAGGAAAAATTGATCAGTTTCTTCTTTGGGGTCTATTTGTTCTTCCGGAATATCTGCTTTTACTGCTTTGAAATTTTGTATTATTCGCTTTGGATACTTGTCTTGTATGTATATCTTTGCATTAGGTTTCAAATTCTTCAATATCTGCCTGTCTATCTCACGATTGAAGAATGGAAATGTATAGCCAATAACAACCAAAGCATCTGTTTGGCGGATAATCTTATCTATACTATTCATTATCATTTCGGAAGGTTCGCTGCTATCAAATGCAAAGGATAAATGAGTGTTATCTTTTTTGCCGACCACATACAATTGATAAAGATATATAAAATATAATACCCAAGTTTGTTCTTTTTGCAATTCGATACTACGATTCGGTTTTTCTTTGATTGCAAATAATTTCGCTCTTATCTCTTTTCGTAAAGTTGCTATGCTTGTTTGATTGTCAAAAGTTGCTGTGCCATTTATTTTGATTATCTCATAATCTATGTTAAATCTTGTATTTTTGGATCCCACACGTAACTCTTCTTTTTCATCATACTCCGAATAAGCTATTTCAAACTGGCTGTCATAATTCCATGATATAACGCGAATATTATCAGGAAAATGCAAATTAGGGTCTAAAATATTAGCCAAGAAAGTATCATATCTTGTATCAGGATAATTCTGCAACTGAAGGTATATAAAGAACAATGCCAATAGTTGTTCTAATTCTTTAAATTCATCTTCCCTCTTTTTCAACACAAGTTTCTTTGCATAAGTATCAATAGTAGCATTTTGCTCACAGTGAATATATAGGCGTTGTAAACGTCTCCAAAGATTTTTGCGTGCACTTTCCCAATCTGCAACAGAAGCTAATCCTATTTGCGGATCCATCCATTCTAAATCGTTAGGAATAGCAGTTTTGTCAATCAAGTTACATATATTCCATAAACAATCTGAGATTTCATTCACACAAGGCAATCCTTCATAGATACTATTGTCTTTCGGATCTCCGCTTGGTAAATCTTTTCCTCGTTTGCCAGCACTTGCCCCTGCTCCTATTAGGTATGTTACATTCTTCATATTTATCCTAAAATCATCTATTCCACTTCTGTCTTTACTATCAGTTCTCCCATTTTATCCCATTTAAACAAGCCAGTAATTTCTTGCCCGAGACTTTATTATGAGCATAAATTCTCTCATTTGTGCGAAATTTGCGCAAAGGTACAACTTTTTTTGCATATATGCAATTTTTTTTTTATATTTGTAGCAAAAAACGTATGATATATGGATATATCCGCGTAAGTTCTGACAAGCAGACGGTCGAGAACCAGCGGTTTGAGATTGAACGGTTCTGCAAAGTGAATAACCTGCATATTGATGGTTGGATTGAAGAAACAATCTCAGGCACAAAAGCATACAACAAGCGGCAGTTGGGGGTGCTACTGAAGAAAGTAGAGAATGAAGATGTGATCATCTGCTCAGAGTTGTCGCGGCTTGGGCGGTCGTTGTTTATGATTATGGAGATACTGAGCATCTGTATGAAGAAAGAGTGTCGCGTGTGGACTATTAAGGATAATTATCGGCTTGGCGATGATATACAAAGCAAGGTGTTGGCTTTTGCGTTTGGATTATCGGCAGAGATAGAACGAAATCTGATTAGTCAGAGGACGAAGGAGGCATTAGCTCGGAAACGAGAAGAAGGAGTTCAATTAGGAAGACCGAAAGGAAAGCAATCCCGACAATGCACCTACAAGTTACATAAAAAGGAAGAACTAATACGAGGATTGCTTGCTGAGGGAGTTTCATTCAAGAAGATAGGAGATCTATTGCACGTTAATAAAGATACGGTACGAAAGTACTATCACACGTTTATAGAGAGCTGATAGAAAGGGAGCGATTATGTTCAGTCACGTCGAATAGAATGTCGCTTCCCGTCGAATGATAGTTGGGTTATTCTCTCTTCAATAGAGCAAAGTATTAAGAACAAGATTGAAGCAGTAGGAACCCCATTGCGCGATTGGGATATAAATATCTATCGAGGTGTCCTTACCGGTTATAATGACGCTTTCATTATCGATTCTGCCAAAAGAGATGAAATACTTGCAAATTGTCAAACAGAAGATGAACGTATACGCACGACTGACTTGATACGACCGATTTTAAGAGGTAGAGATATTAAGCGGTATAACTATGATTGGGCAGATCTTTGGCTCATCTATATACCGTGGCACTTCCCATTGCACGAAGATGATTCGATACAAGGTGCATCTGAAAAAGCGGAGGAAGCCTTCAAAACTCAATACCCCACAATTTATCAACACTTATTGGATTACAAAAGTGATTTGTCTGCACGTAATAAAGCCGAGACAGGTATTCGTTATGAATGGTACGCTATGCAACGATGGGGAGCAAACTATTCGGACGATTTCAATAAGCCGAAAATTATGTGGAAACGAGTAGGATCTATATTGAGGTTCTCGTATGATGATACTGGCAAATTAGGATTAGATAGTACTTGTTTCGCTACAGGTGCGGAAATCGCTTATTTATGCTGTATCCTTAATTCGCCAATGGGGCATTTCCTCTTGAAAGATGCTCCTAAAACAGGAACAGGAGATTTGCTAATTAGTGTACAAGCCGTCGAGCCGATTAAAGTTCCTAAATTAGAAGATAGTTCAGTCTTTGTTACATATCTTCAAAGATATACGGCTGGTGACAAAGAAGTTGAAAAAGAAATCAACTCAAAGATATATACCCTTTATAACTTATCGGAAGAGGAAATTGAGTATATTGATAATACGTTTATTTAATCTCAATAAATCCTATAGATAATCTTTCTTCCTCGCTAAGGTGATATAAGTCAAATATGATTTGATCTATGTGCTTTGCTTTTGCATCAGAATATTCAGTTTGAATATCCTCAACTAAAACCTTGAATTGCAATTCAGTTTCCTCATCTGGAACTAGTACAGGTATTTTATCAAAGAATATTTTGCTAAGTTCTCTTGTCCCACCTTGTAATTCTGGGAACGCGTCTCTGAAACAATATTTAAACAATGATGAATTTAGAAACGCTGTCAAGAATGCCGTATTTGCTCCTGTTATAATAAAGCATTTTTGGTTGGTTATGAACTTCTTTGTATCCCAAACAAAAGGTAAGTACTTTGTCATATTAGGATAAATGATTTTCGGCTTATTGAAATCGTCCATATACGCACAGTTTCTAAGGTTGTATGGCATCACGCCTTGATCCTCACGCTCGCTTATTTTATCCCAATACAAATCCAAGTGTTGTTTGATAGATGGATAATCTTCTATATTTATCGGCGGGTATTTCTCTTTAACTCCATTGTGCGTGTTGATTAGGTATAAGCCATCCCAATCATAACCATATCTCTTTATGTCGCGACCTCTTAAAATCGGTCGTATAATCTCGGACGTTCTCGCACGTTCTTCATCATCTTGGCAGTTCGCCAATATCTCATCTCGCTTATCCGTCGTTATAACAAAGGCATCATTATAGCCTGTTTTTATTCCATAGTTGATTTGAATATCCCAATCTCTAAGTGGAATACCAATCGCCTCTATTTTGCTCTTAATAGACTGCTCAATTTCAGACATAATCACCCAGCTGTCGGATGTATTAAAGGCTATCTTATCACTATGTGACTGAACATAATCGCTCAAATTCTTTATGTCATCCATCTTGGCATCTTGACAAGATACAGCCGTACACTTCTGCTGTTCATTGATTGCTTTGGTGACTAATAAGATATTGGTATCAACCGTTGCGTTCTCAAAGACTTTAATACCGGCAAAATCAATTAGAATATTCGGTGTCATTTGTGAGCTTAAGAACTCGCGCGTTTTCTCACCATATCCTGCACGCATCCACTTATTAGATGTGATAAAGCAAAGAATACCGTTTTGTTTGAGTAACTGGTATCCGCGTTCATAGAATAAACAGTATATGTCGCCTGTCCGTGCGTAGGTCTTGTAGTTATTACGCGAGTCACCTTTCTTGCTGGTGTTAGGCGCATATAGTGTAGCAAGTTTACCTCCGTCTGCTTGTAATTGAATATACGGTGGATTGCCGATGATGATATCAAAACCTGCGAATTTACCGGCATCGTCCAAGACTTCGGGATACTCAATCATCCATTCCAGAGAATGAGCAAAAAGAGAATCGTTTTGAGCTGCTTGGTTGGCTTCTGTATCAAAGATATTCAACTGTGAACCATCATGTAACATGTGGTACTTTATCTGCTCAATACTTTTTCTAACTGCTTGCTTCTGCGCTTTGTCACACGTTTGCTTGTATTCAAGAACTGCCTTTTTATATGAGGCTACGTACTTTTGCAAGAAGATGTCGTTGATGGATTCTCCTACGGCAACAGGATATTTGTTTTTGAGTGAATCACCGCACTTGATGTTAATATCAATGTTCGGCAGAGTCTCCAGTTCGTGCGTATCATCCCGATAGTAAGCATTTTTGAGTAATTCTATCCACAAACGCAAACGGCATATATTGACGGAGTTATTATTGATATCTGCTCCAAACAAGTTATTCTCGATAATACGGCGTTTGAGTTCAAAAAGTGTCTTTTGTACGCGCAAACTTTCAGCACTATTTGGATTATAGTGGAAGATTTCGCCATCCTCATCCAATACTATCAGTTCATCGTTGTCTATTGAGAAAGTGTAGTCCTTTAAACGTTTACCGTTTTCATCTTGAAGTAGACCTAATTCAGCACGTATAGCGATAAGACAGTTAAGTGCTGATACGAGAAAGTGACCAGATCCGACAGCAGGGTCACAAAGTGTGATACTGTCTAAAAGGGCAATGGCTTCTGCTTTGTCGAAATCCTGATTGTGGATATCGGTTAATGTCTTACAAGAATAACCAAAGTGGACATTGAACTTTTGTATCACTATACGTTCAATCGCTTCGCGACACATATATTGTGTGATAAATGCCGGTGTGAAGAACGAACCATCTTTATATCCATTGATTTTCTCAAAGATAAGACCAAGAACTGATGCATTAATAAGCGTCTTGTTCTCTGCTTTAGTGATGTCTTCGGATTGTTCACTACCGAAGTCATACGCATCCAAGAAGCGGAACAAATACTCCAACGTATCCATTTCCATCTTCATGTGATGACCGTTCTTGTCTTTAATAACGGTCTGAGAGAACAAGGGCATCTGACCAAGTTTTAGTCCAGTGATGCGAAAGTATTTATCCTCGTTTTCAGTGATTTCAAAGAGAGAACTATTTAGATACGGAATATTGCGAAACTTCTCCTTAACTTGTGCCGGACGGTTTTGCGTCGGAATAGCAAGCACTTTGAAGAAAAGTTCGTTAAGTTCATCGTAGTCTTTGATGAATTGTGGGGCAAGAAAGCGATATTCGTCTGAGTGTTGATTGCCGTGGTAACTGATGAGTTGGCTTTCCAAAAGTTTGAGGAACAATACTCGGTTAATCCATGTAATTACAAGATTTAGGGCAAGGTCGAATTGTTCTTCTTCCGACGTGATACCATAATCTTCCAATTGGTATATCGTGCTTTCTAAAAGCGAATATGTGTTCCTGCGTGCGGTTGATTTACGCTCGATGACATTCTTTCCATCCACCTTGTGCTCCTCAAGACCGATGATATGTAGCAATTCGTTATAAAAAGCCGTATTGAGTTTGTTGGAGTCAGTGAACTTCATCGCTTTCAGCAAATGAGCAGGTTGTAATATACGATAGAACCACAACTTAGCCGTATCGCTTTTCATTGTGCGAATATCGCGATATGCGAAATCAATATTCTGCTTTACCTTATCTATTTGGGGCTTTGCAATTTCGGTATAGAAATCCTTTGTGCCGCTAAATAGCAATTCGTTGTTGTCGAACTCTTTATATAGTTTGACAAATTTCTTGTCATCTGCGAAATACTTCTCAAATTCAGAAGCGTCAATAATAAACCACTCGTAGCCGTTGGTTATGATGAGATGTTTGAGGCTGATATTGTTGTTTTTGAAACGCTCGCGCATAAAATACAGGACAAGTTCCTGCATTGCTTTGCAATTCAGATTGTGAATAGAAGGAAATTCGGACTGATTAGTAGGGGATTTAGCCTCAATTATTACCTCAATAGGACTATTAGCATCCTTTGTTTGGTAGATAGCACAATCTATCTTGTCAGCAGTATTTACCAGATTTGTCTTGCCGTAAAAAGCATCCTTCAAGAATGTCTCAATGTAACTCTTGTTGTGCTCTTCCGTCTCGTTAGGTTGAATGCTTTCTTTCAGATTGCGCAAAGCTTCTGTATAAGCAGTGAATTGCTCGCTGGTTGGCTTCTGGCGCAACAACTGCTTATTGAGGATGTCTTTAATTTCCTTTAACATGGAATGTGATTTATATAGATTCTGTTTTTAGATAAGTCCGCGTTCACGGAGTTTCTTGATCATTTCAAGTTCCTCGGGTGTGGCTTCTGGTTGAGAAGGAGCTACGGGAGCCGGGTCGTAGTCAGCAACCCAGGTTTTGAAGAGTTGCTTCACTTGTGCGGCAATCTTGGCATCGTTCTCGACGATATTGTCGGGAGTCCACGAAGTGAGGGAAGAGTTACCCAACTTAGCACAGATAGCAATTTCGGACTTTTTGTATTTCTCTTTCTTCGTTGCAAAGTAGTTATTGCTAGCCGAGATATTGAGTTTCTTCTCAAGCGGCAGTTTGTTACCTAAGTGCTCCAGCTTCTCGTTTGCGTCATCCTCATCGAGATCGAAGTATTTCGAATCCCAAGTCTGCGGGAAGATATGCTCGATTTCCCAGTAAGCGGGCAACAGTTTTGTTTGATCGTCGGACATATATGCCAGCAGTTTGAGCAACATACGCTCTACACGTCTCTGCGGATAAATGATAAGACCGTCGGTGCGTTTCTCTTCCGCTTGAGCCTCGTATTCATCTGCTGCTTTCTTCTCTTCGAATCCAGCATTGAAGAGCGGGTGTTCGGTGTCGATAATTTGTGCGTTGAGTTTGAGGATGTCGCCTTTAACAGCACTAACGGTAGGTTGCTCCAGGAATTTAGCGAGCAACAGCACGCAGAATTTACGGAGGAATTTAAGAAAGAGATTTTCGAAATCATCTCTATCTTTGTACTGCATATAGAAAATAGACACCGGATATTTCCAGAACTCATTGGTGTACGAAGATAAGATATCGAGAATCTTACGAATATCCATATTCTTACTCCACGGCTCATCTATCTCGGTGCGGCCGTTAATAACTTCCCAAAGACGAAGGTTCTTAGCCAGTTCATCAATCACCTCAACCGTCAAGCGATTCTTGTTCTTCTCCAAATAGTACTTGCGCACACCGGGAGTGGTAGTCTTGACATCTTGCTCCTGAGCACGAAGATAAAACATGTGATAGTAGAAGAGAGATTGCACGCTTTCGTTTACTTCTGCCGAATCCGCTTCTAATTCTTTCCATTTATGGATAAAAGTCTTCTTGGCAGCATCGTCCAGATATTTATAGATATGAGACTTGAAGATGTCGGCATCAGAAAGCGGCAGACCACGGTTGTTGAGGGTATTGAAGATGGTAAGAGCCGTCTCTTGGTCATCTGCATCAATAGGCAATAGGATGGTATAATTGAGCACAGCTAATATGAAGTCATAAATCTGAAGAGGATTGTTCTGCGACTTTTCGAGATACAGTTCCATGAACTTATTGTAGTTCTGGGAATAGTTATCCGTAGACTCTTTTTTTGTTTTGCCTGTTTCAAGGATTCCTCTCAATATTTCATTTCCCGAATCAGTTACAACCTCAGAAGTGAGCAGCATTTTGGTTCGATCTTCTTTTCCTGTCTTCTCATTGCGTTTCCACAAGGCAGGTTTTATCTCTCCTATGAAATGCATTGCCTCTTCCGTTTTAGCTTCCTCACTCTCCAACATGGCAAATATGGCACGTAAAAGCAAGAAAAGCGATGTTATACGCTGTTGACCATCAATGATCTGCCGTTCAGAATTCTCATGATATGATACTACACATCCTAAGAAATAGCTTTTTGCGCCATCCTCTTTCCCGCGTTCTACAGAGAAATTCCACAGGTCGTCGAAAAGCGTGCATATCTCATCTTCGCCCCAAGAATAAGGACGTTGGTACTCTGGGATGACGAACGGAGTCTCTTGCCCGCTCGTCAATAACTGCAATACAGTTTGCTTGTTTACATTAATATTTGCTGCTGCCATATCTTTGTATTAGTTTAATCAAACATACATCCGGGGTTCAGGTCTTGAGGGCTGCGCCATTCCATATGATACTCCTCACGCAGTATTTGCTTCTTGTGAGCCCAGAAGGCATGGCAAGCGCCCATACACCATTCGCCGTCCGGAATGCCAAGTTCCTCGCGCGTCAATCTCGCTGCGCGGGCATCGACTTCCTCTTCGATAGCCAGATATTCCGCCAAGCGGTTTTGCTCTACTGCTCCTTCCATATCTTGATGTTATTTTTTTGTTCAATTATATTTTCACTTACCTCTTCAGCCTGTTCCTTTTTTCAATTCTCCCCGTCAAGCCTGTTCCTTTTTTACTTAGTCCGATCGTCTTTGTCAGTTTCGTCAGTCAGCATCCAAAATGCTGGTTGGAACTATATATTACCTGGTCATTACCTATATATTACCTGGTAATTCTAGACCTTAGTCCTAATGCCACCCTAATCACACCCTAACCTCATCATTCCCATTCGCCATTAGCCTTTAGCCATTCGCCATTATTTGTTTTTGTCGCGACACTCTTGGCACACTTGGCACACTTTTTTTTGATCTGTCTCCTTATTATTTTTTTTGCGTGAGACTTTTGAGACTTTGAGACTTTCTCATATAATCCGTTTATTTACAGTCTCTTGCAAAGTCTCACCAAAGTATCAAAGTTTCATGGTTCCATCTACTTTTCTCGTTTCAAACAGCGACATCGCGTCATTTTATTCTTTTTTCAGCCCCTTCAGCCTGTTCCTTTTTTGAACTCTTGGTAGCGTTGCTGGGGTGCTCCCTATGCGTTACCTGGTAATCACGTATCCCACCTTTCCTTATATATACTATGTATATATCCCGTGATTTTGATTTTCTCCTCTTTATATTCCGATTTGTTTGAAGCCTTTATCCTGCTTTCCCATCAATAACCGATGATCACGCCTCGATTTCCCATTTACACAATTTCATCGCGCAAAGATACAAAAAAAAATCCATATACACAAGTATATGGACATTTATTTTACATTTTTCTTCATTTTGCATGAATTTTGCTATCTTTCCGACTTATTTATCCACCTACAGTTGCAATTTCTGCAACAGTCATCCAATGTTATGTTTTCTGCGCAATTTACATAACATTTCAAGGAGGGGTACAAATTGTACCCTACCATTGCTGCCCATCGAACCATTCGAAAATTTCGAATAGTTCCCCTGTTGTTCGAACTTTTCGATAAACTCACTACTTAAGTAAAACTTAATAACTGAATGTCCAGAACCAACCACTAAGAATCCGCTTAAATTCAATAATTTACAATCTATCTGGACATTTTGTCCGATTTTTTGTCCAACATCGCCTAACTTTTTGCAATGGCCGTTAATTCAACCGCGGTTGCAAAACTGAGCATGTACCCCACTCTATATATTATTAAAAGGAATATAGCCTAAGGGTACAAGCCAGTAATGAGGGGGCATGGCTTGTTCCCTTAAGAAATTAATGGATTGGATAATAATGCTAAAGGTACAAGCCTACTCTATCAATGGCGAGATGGACATGGCTTGTCCCCTTAAAAAGTAAATCAAAAACTATAATATACTAAAAGGTACAAGCCAAGACTACAACTGGTGGATATAGCTTGTACCTTTAAGAGAATAATAAAATACAAAATAAACTTAAAAGGAACAAGCTAAAACTACAACTACTGAGAGGAAGCTTGTTCCTTTAAGGATATTAAATAAATAATTATAAAATAAAAGGTACAAGCTAAACCTGTACCCTTAGATGAGATGGGAGACCCAAAAAAGATTTTATTACTTAAATCTTTCCCAAAAATCAGGGGTGGCATTCCGTGTCTCTTGCGCTGAAGCAGGGTAATGCTCGATGAACCAAGTTAAAAACTTCGCGCAATCGACCTTATCGGAGAGCATCTGATGTCTCCGTTGCGCTATTTTCTGCCTAATACTTGCTCATAAATCCTAACAATCCGCTCATTGTCATCATCTGCGACAATCGTAACCATCCAATAAAATGCATATTGTAGGATTTGTAAGAAAGTTGTAATTTTGCGGCCGATTACAAATCCTAATTTTTATGCATATGGATAAAGAACAATTTTTACAGATGTTGCAATCGCAACAA
>Ga0256404_1009832_pt1 | contig 13512 bp, 13 predicted proteins | sample RumenRJG_01DNA_FD_185990 | JGI IMG/M metagenome (GOLD analysis project Ga0256404, IMG submission 185990) | Bovine rumen microbial communities from Lethbridge, Alberta, Canada - RJG_01 | ecosystem: Host-associated > Mammals > Digestive system > Stomach > Rumen | place: Canada: Alberta | collected...
CGGATCGTGGCGATCAGCTTCTCCAGATTCGGGATCTGGCCGATGTTCGCGCACTCATCGATGAGGCATCGGACATGCACTGGCAGCCTGCCGTTGTACACGTCGTCAGCCTTCTCGCACAGCAGATTGAAGAGCTGTGTATAGATCATGGAAATCAGGAAATTGAAGGTCGCATCGGTATCTGACATGATCAGGAACAATGCCGTCTTCCGGTCTCCCAGCTTATCCAGCTCCAGTTCGTCATACATCGTGATGTCCCGGACCTCCTGAATATCGAAAGGCGCCAGGCGTGCGCCGCAGCTCACGAGTATGGATTTTAAAGTTTTGCCGGCAGCCATCTTGAACTTGACATATTGGCGTACGGCAAAGTGATTCGGGTTCTTTTTCTTCAGCTCCTCAAACATCACATCCACCGGATTCTGATAGTCCTCATCATCCTCGCGGACATCCATGCTGTTCAGCATTTCCAGAAGTATCGCAAAGTTCTGCTCATTCTCCGGAGCCTCATAATGGATATATCCGATCAGCGCCGTGTACAGCAGCGTCTCCGCCTTGGTCCAGAACTCATCACCGGCTTTGCCGTCGCCCTTGGTATTGGCGATCAGTGCGGTCACGAGCTTCAGGATATCCTTTTCGGAATGGATGTAGGAAAACGGGTTATAATGCTGCGACTTCTTGAAATTGATCGTATTGAAGACCTTGATCACATATGGCTCATAGAGAGGCTTTCCTTGTTTATCCTTAACGGGGTTCCCCTTCGCATCCAGCACCGGAGCACCGCGTTCCAGAGCTTTCCCGCATTCTATAAGGACACTGGCTTTGGGATCGGTTATGACGTAAGAGCTGTGCATCTGTAACAGGTTCGGTTTCAGCCAGAATCTTGTTTTGCCGGAACCGGATCCCCCGACGATCAGAACATTCTTGTTTCTGGCATAGGCCGGATTCTTCGGCCTGTTGCTCATCATCAGCCATTCCGATTTCGTCAGAATCACATTTCTCTGAAAGACCGGATCCTCATACGGCTCAATGTCCTTGTGCGTTCCCCAGCGGGCAGATCCATATTCCGTATTGTGACGATACTTCTTTGCATTTTTCCCTCGCATATACACCGCCAGATAAAAGACCAGAGCACAGATGACTCCGATCATCAGGTCGAACGGATGAAAGCTGGGAAGCGGATTGGCGAAGGCGGTCTGCAGTGTCGTCATCAGTTTGAGGACCTTTCTGGAAGGATCCACACCCTCTGTCAGCCGCCATGCCTCTCCGAAGTTTGTTGCCAGCAAGCCTGCCACCGCATATGGGATATGCAGGACGATTTTCTTCTTAATCGCGCTGCTCATCACAGACTGATATCGTCGTGTTCTTTGTTTCTGACCTTAGACGGCAGGGAAGCAACCAGATCCTTCAGCTTGGTCAGCTGTTTCAGGATGCTCGGTTTCTTCTGGGCATTCATCTGCTTTGCCACCAGTGAATCTGCGATCTGCTGCAATGCATCTGCATCTCTCGCCTTAAAGAACACGGTATATTGCGGTGGACTCACCGTTTTGTCTTTGGTGACAGCGAAATCCACACCGTATTTTCTGGCTTCCCGCTCAAACTCCCGGATGCTGGCATCTCCGATGGGCATGCGCGAAACGCCCTGATTCTGGCCGATCAGCTCCTTCACCGACTGTTTTCCATGGATCCCCTGTGCCACCTTTTGTCTGGAAGCACTGTTTCTGTGGTTCAGATACATCCGGATCCCGGTCACAACCGTCTGGACTGACAGCCGTGTTGTCGTAATAGCAAGGTTTACTGTCCTGTTTTCAACTTCTTCCTGCACGGCTTAGTCACCACCCTTTCCTGATATTTCTGCATACGTCTGACCATGTTGTTCTGCCGGTTCATCTCCTGCTTGATGAAAGATGATTTTGCCAGAGTATTTCTATTTTTCTTCTTCATCGTCGGCCTCCATATCAGTCAGATCCAGGACCGGGAACCCAAAGCCTGCCATCCATACTCTCTGCATCCTGCCAAACAGTTCCAGGCAGGTCTCTGCCATCTCGTCGGAACTCATGTCTGCATATTCATCATCCCGGTTCAGCCGGTAAGCAACACCGGTTCCCATCAGATAAACCCTCTTGCCGATATGAAGCAGCTCTGATGCTGGACAGCTGAGATAAATATTCTTCGTATCCAGGGAAAAGATGATCTCAGAATCATCACAGAAAATCTCTTCCAGTTCTGAATCACACTCCAGGATCATCTTGATTCCCATCTGCGGATGGATCGAAAGCATCCGGATCGAGCCGGTATCATTAGGCTCTGAAAACATCCGGTCGATATTGTCCTTGTTGAAGCTGTTTTTATATTTCCTGTTCATTGTCACGCCCTCCATGCGCTGTAATAAAAAAACGGCCATCTCTTTGCATTGCTGCATTGAAATGACCGTTCATGTACTGATATTCAATTATGATTGCTTAACGTTCCTGCTCGCGGCTGCGTTTCTTCATCCATTGCTCCAGCAGCTTCATGATGACTGCTTCCATCTGCTGCGGTGTGTAGGACTTCGGGAAGTATTTCCGCAGAACATCGCTCTTGATAACCAATTTGTCGTCAGGAGGTTTCTTTACCTCATCCATAACCTCACACATTGCCTCCAGAGAACTCTGCCCCTGCTGGCTGAGCTTCTTGATCCGCTGTGCCTGGGAAACAGACGGCGTTGTCTGGGCATAATCCATAGCCTCCAAGAATTCACGCTGCTCCTCCGGTTTCAGGTAAGAAAGCTCTACTGCCGGATTGAAGGCAATCTTCTTTTCATCGACCATATCCAGAATCTCAGGAATAAGGTTATTCAAGCGCATGAAGCGTTGAACCTGGCGGCCGCTTTGTCCAATCTCATCTCCAATCAATGCAGCTGCTTCCAACTTTCCGACAACTTGTCGGGAAGTTGTCTCAACGGATCGTTTTTGCCCTTGGTGCTTAATTGCTTCCACCTTCATCTGATAGGCTTTTGCACGTTCGCTCGGAAGGATGTGCTCACGTTGAAGATTGGAATCAACCATGAAAATTGTCGCGGTATCATCATCCATTTCCCGGACGATAACCGGCATTGTTTCTTTCCCTGCAAGCATGGAAGCATATCTGCGTCTATGGCCGGAGATCATTTCATATTCGCCATTCTCCAAAGGTCTGACGATTGCCGGAACCAGAACGCCATATTCGCGGATACTTTCCGCCGTCTTCTGCATCTCTTCATCATCTACGATCCGGAACGGATGGTTCTTAAAAGGATGTATCGCATCCAACGGCAACATGATCACATGCTCTCCGGTTTCCTGTCTGCTCTCCTGGGTGGAGAAGATGTCATCGTAGCTGCTCAAGCTGATGTTTGCGCCTTTTTTCGGCATTGGTCATTACCTCCTTCGTCAGATTTTGATACGCCTCCGCAACCTTACCATTCGGATCATGAAGGAAGATGCTTTTGCCTTCCGCGCTGATCTCCGCCGCCCTGACGGATCTGGGGATCTCAGAATTGAAGATTTTGATATGTCCACCGTAGGTATCCCGTATCAGGGAAGAGATCTCCCTGCCATAATTCGTCCTGCCATCCACCATCGTCAGCAGGATGCCTTCGATCCGGAGCTTCGGATTGATCTGCCGCTTGACCTTGTTGATGGTCTGAAGCAGCTGCTCCAATCCTTTAGCTGACAGGTAATTCGCCTGTACCGGAACGAGCGCCGCATCGGCGGCAGCCAGCGCATTCACAGTCAGCATTCCCAGGCTCGGCATGCAGTCCAAAAGCACGTAATCGTAATTGCCTTTAACCGGCTCCAGGAACTGCTTCAGGATCCGCTCCCGGTTCATCGTGTTGACCAGAGCAACCTCCAGACCCGCCAGAGAAATGTTCGCCGGGATCAGGTCTATGCCTTCTGTCTGATGCAGGATTCCTTCTCCGGCTGTAACGATGTTTTCGTTGATCGTCTTGTTCAGAAGATCAAACAGCGTGATATCCAACTCATCCGGTCGGGGATATCCCAGACTGATCGTCAGGCTCCCTTGAGGATCGGTATCCACAAGCAGGACTTTCTTTCCTTCCCGGGCAAGTCCGATACCCAGGTTCTCCACCGTAGTCGTCTTGGCGGTGCCGCCTTTCTGATTGACCACGGCAATCACTGTCGGTTTTTCTTTCATCAGCTTCATCCTCCATCATATCCATACAGGTCATGTCCGACCTTTGTCTGGTAGTAGTGATCAATGGTCATCGATGCGTTGTAGAGCGTCGTCAGCATGTAGGCCTTGATGTTCCGGACCTCCGTTGTGTTGTCATGGATGCAGTCCAGAACGTACTGGATATGTCCATAGTCCAGCTTCATGAACCGGCTCTTCACAACTTCCGCCGGTCTGTCTTCTCCGGCGCAACGGATCGTCTTTGCTGTGCTGCAGACGGTATCGACCAGCAGATCCAGGATTTCATCAATGCGCCCGTGATCATAGGGATAGCTCTGCTTGAGGTCATCAATGTACAGATGCTCCCGGAAATACCTCTCATAAGATTTTCTTTTTTCGATAGGATCCTCTCTCATCCCATCCATCCCATCAGATTCATCGTCCATGCCGGTGACATTCACGGATAGATGGATAAGATCAGTCTTATTATTTTCAGTCTGGTTTTGATTAGTTTTATTACCTGTCGATTTGCGAAATTCTTGAGTTTCGATTTTCACAACTCCTGAATTTTGATTTTCAAAATTCTTGATTTTTGATTCCGGATCTTTCTGTGGACAGACTGTGGAAAACTTCAGAACATAGATCAAAGACGGCTTTCCAAGTCCCTGGCGCTTCTTCTTAATGAGCCCAGCGCTCTTCTCCAGTTCAGATACAAGCTTGCAGGCTTTCTGGCTCCGGCAATGCATGTCCTCCATGACATCCTCAATGGTGTAGATGATGTACGCCCGGTTGAGCGAATCGAACCACCCGTTCTTTATCGATAAAGAGAGCCGGTCCAGCATGAGACCATAAAGGAGCTTTGCCTCAACGGATATATCTTTGAACTGCTCACTGGTGATCAGCAGCTTCGGGATCCGATAGAACTGATACTGCTCGGCATCTTCCGGTCCGTAGAAATAGTCAAACTCCATCTGCTCTCCTCCTTTCCTCATTTTTCTGCAACAAAAAAGGACGCTTACTTACTGCGAAATGCAGAAAATAAACGTCCATAATCAGTTCAATATTCTATTGTCTATAAGTCCTCAAGTTTTGTGCCTACAGTGACGAGTTCTATTGCTATAGCCACCCGGACATACTTTTCGAGGCGTTTTCCACGCTTCGACCAGTCGGTCTCACCGAAGGTGAAATGCTCGTAAAAGTGCTTAAAATAAAGGATTTCTACGAGTTCAACTTTTGTAGCAACACTATAGTCTCGATGTGCTCCGTATAGGGGAACATGTCCACGGGCTGGATCTTTCTCACCTCATAGTGTTTCTGCTCCGTCAGGATGCCGAGGTCACGGGCCATCGTCTCGGGATCACAGGAGATGTAGACAATCCGCTTCGGTTCGGTTTTCAGCAGAGAGGAGAGAAACTTTTTGTCGCTCCCGGCCCTCGGCGGATCCATGAACACGACATCCGGACGCATGCCGTCTTCCGCCATCCGCTTCATATACTCTCCCGCGTCCCCGGCGGTGAACCAGCAGTTTTTCAGGCCGTTCAGACGGGCATTGACGATGGCGTCGGCCACCGCGTCCCGGTTCAGTTCTACCCCGATGACCTGCTTTGCCCGGTCGCTCGCGGTGATGCCGATGGTGCCGATGCCGGAGTAAGCGTCAAGGACAATTTCATCGCCCTGCAGGTCCGCATAGTCCACCGCGGTCTGATAGAGGCGCTCGGTCTGAACGGGATTGATCTGATAAAAAGAGCTCGGCGAAATCCGGAAGCGTTTGCCGCAGAGCAGATCTTCAATATACCCGTCCCCCATCAGCACCTTCTGTCTGGGGCCTAGCACCACCGGGCCGAAGCGGTCGTTGATATTCAGTACGACCGTCGTAATCTCTGGATGGAGTTCCCTGAGTTTCTTTACAAAGTGCTTCTGCGTCGGGAAGATCGGGGACGCAGCCACCAGAACCACCATCACCTGGTCTGTCGAAAAACCGCGGCGCACCAGGACGTGGCGCAGCCAGCCGGTGGAGCTTCTCTCGTCGTAGACGGGGATTTTAAAATCCGGCAGCATTCTACGGATGTCCACAATGATCGCATCCGCCGTCGCATCCTCGATCATACAGGAGTCAACCGGGACCACCCGATGGCTGCTGGACTGGTAGACGCCGGAGACAATCTTCCGCTTCGCGTCCAGGGCAAAGGCCGCCGTGACCTTGTTCCGGTAGTGGGTTGGGTCCTGCATGCCGATGATCTCCTCCACATGACCGAAGCGGCCCAGAAGGCGGATCTCACGAAGCTGCTTGTGGTGCAGCTGTTCCTCATAGCTCATTCTCTGAAGCTGACAGCCGCCGCACTTTTTATATACGGGACAGAGTTCCTTCTCGTTCAGAGGGAACACCACCTTTCTTCTTTCCTGATGAAAGATATTGTAACACAGAGGACAGACAATGTTCAATGAGCAATGTTCCGCGCCCCATGAAAAGGCAGGGATGATTCCGTTCCCGAACGCATTCTTCTTACTTTCCTTACATTCCCTTTGCAAACCGCTTGCGATATCATCAGGATTCGTGTATAATACCTCCGGTTTGGCGCCGCTGATCAAATGCGGTGTTCCAAAGGCAGTTCAGGTCCGAGGTGTCCGGTAACGACACCGCACATTGACCCGGGAATTCCGGGCAGTGATGAAAGGAGAAAACAATGAAGAAAACGATTCTGGCACTCACCCTCGTTCTCGCCCTGCTTCTGGCAGGCTGCGGCGGCACCCCCTCGGCGGCACCGGCTCCATCCGCGGCGCCTTCGGAAGCTCCGGCAGAAAGCTCAACCGAGCCTGCTACGGAAACGGATGCGGCAGCAGCCACGACAAGTCCCCGGGCGGCAGCCAATGAGATCAGCATCGGCATCGCGCAGGATTTCGACAGTCTTGACCCCGACTACATGACGGCGGCAGGAACCAAGGAAGTTCTGTTCAACGTGTTCGAAGGGCTGGTCAAGCCAAGCCCGGCGGGAGAGATTGTACCCGCAGTGGCATCGGAAGTGGCAAAGTCCGAGGATGGACTGAGCTATCAGTTTACCCTGCGTGACGGCGTAAAGTTCCACAACGGCGAGCCGGTGGAGATGGACGATGTTCTATACTCCGTGGAGCGCAGGTGGAAGGGCGAGGATACCGCGGCACAGCTGAGTGCTCTGTCCGTCATTGACAGCCTCAGCGCGGACGGAAACGTGCTCACCATCACCCTCGCAGAGCCCAGCAACGAATTTCTCGCCGCGGTGATGAACGCATACATTCTCCCGTCGGATTATACCGACCAGGAGACCTCTCCGGTTGGCACGGGGCCTTACCGCTTTGTTTCCAGATCCGTGCAGGACAATCTGGTTCTGGAGCGCTTCCCGGACTACTGGGGTACCCCCGGCAGGCTGGACAAGGTTACCTTTAAGATTCTTGAAAGTGCGGACGGTCTGGTGCTCGGGCTGCAGAGCGGCGCGCTGGATCTGGTGGCACATTTGAGCAGCGACCAGATTGTACAGCTGAACAAGGATGAGTTCAGCATCGCCGAAGGCAGCATGAACCTGGTGCAGGCGCTTTACCTCAACAACGCGGAGAAGCCCTTTGACGATGTCCGGGTACGGCAGGCGCTGTGCTGGGCGATCGACAAGCAGGCGGTCATAGACCTGGCGTTTGACGGGTATGGAATCCCTCTCGGGACCAGCATGTTCCCGTCCTTCAGCAAGTACTATGACGAGTCCCTGACGGATTATTATACGCCGGATCCGGAAAAGGCCAAGGCGCTGCTCGCGGAGGCGGGTTATCCGGACGGGTTTGAGATGACGATCACGGTTCCCTCCAACTATACGCCGCACGTGAACACCGCTACGGTACTGGTGGAACTTCTGAGCGAAATCGGGGTGAAGGCGACGGTGCAGCCCGTGGACTGGGGCACCTGGCTGGAGGAGGTTTACTCCAACCGGAAGTTCCAGAGCACGGTGACCGGTCTGACCAGCGACAACATGACCGCGCGCAAGCTTCTGGAGCGCTTCGGCTCAGAGGTGGGGAACAACTTTACCAACTACTCCAATGAGGAGTACGACGAGATCCTCGCGAAGGCGCTGGGCGCGGCGGATGACGCGGAGCAGACCGAACTTTACAAGCAGCTCGAGCGGAACCTCACCGAGAACGCGGCCAATGTGTATCTGCAGGATATGGCAGACCTGGTAGCGGTACGGAAGGGTCTTGACGGGCTCACCTTCTATCCGCTGTACGTGCTGGACGTGTCCACGCTCGGCTGGGCCGCATGACGGCTGCGCTGCGTTATTGCCTGCGACGTTTGCTTCTGCTGCTGGTCACGATGCTGCTGGTGTCGCTGCTGACGTATCTGGCGTTTGAGCTCGTCAGCGGCGACCCGGCCAGGACCATGCTGGGAACCGAGGCCACGGAGGCCCAGGTGCAGGCGCTGCGGCATGAGATGGGGCTGGATCGGCCCTTCGCAGAGCGATATATCCGGTGGCTCGGCGGGTTCTTCTCCGGAGACCTGGGGATCTCGTACAGCTACCGGCAGCCGGTGTGGGACCTGATCAGCGGGAAGCTGGAGCTCACGCTGTGGCTGAGCCTGATGAGCTTTGTGCTCATTGCGCTCATCTCCATCCCTCTGGGGCTCATCTCCTACCGGTTCACCGGATGGTTTGCGGGCTGGCCCAGGACTGTGCTGAACCAGCTGTGCATGGCGCTGCCGCCATTCTTCACCGGGATTCTGGTTTCCTGGGGCTTTGGGATCGCCCTGCGCGTCTTTACCCCGGGGGACTTTCCCGGGCTGCGAAATGACTTTCCGGCAGCGCTGCGGCATCTTTTCTTCGGCGCGGTCTGCCTCAGCATTCCCCGGATCGCCATGACGGTGCGTATGATGCGCGCCACGGTGATCTCGGAAATGAACAAGGCATATGTCCGCACCGCCATCAGCCGCGGCAACGACCGTGCCGCCGTGCTGAACCGGCATGTCCTTAAAAACTCTCTGGTCTCTGTGGTCATCTTCCTCGGGCAGACGCTGGCCGAGCTGGTGGGCGCGGGGATCGTGGTTGAGCAGGTGCTGGGCATTCCCGGCCTGGGACGTTTCCTTGTAACAAGCATTTCCCATCGGGATTATCCGGTGGTGTCGGCAATCGTGGTGATTCTGGCCTTCTGGGTCGTGCTGGCCGGGACCGCGGCGGATCTCATCAGTCAGGGAATCGACCCCCGGCTGAGGCTTGGCGGCGGGAAGGCAAAAATCGGAGGTGCGGCATGAAAAAGAGACGGGTAAACCCGTATCTTGCGGCCGGTCTCGTGATTACGGGGCTCATGCTGGCCGTCATCGTGATCGGGATCTTCTGGACGCCCTATGCCCCCACCGCCATGAAGTACGGCCGGTTTCAGGCGCCGAGTCTCCGGCATCTCTTCGGGACGGACAACTTCGGCCGCGACATCTTCAGCCGTGTTCTCAAAGGTTCCGGAACCACCCTGGCGATTGCCCTGTCCACCGTGTCCATCGGGGCCGTGGTCGGGACGCTTGTCGGGGCCGTCACGGGTTACTTCGGCGGCTGGGTCGACGAGGCGCTGATGCGGCTCAACGACGCATTGACGGCATTTCCGAGCTTTCTGCTGGCGCTGCTCATTGTAAGTCTCGTGGGGCCGGGGAAAAAATACAGTGTCGTTCTGGCGCTGGGGCTAGTGTTCATTCCGAGCTTTGCCAGGGTCATGCGGGCGGAGTTTGCAGCCCTGCGGAGTCGGAACTTCGTCACCGAGGCGCGGCTCATGGGCGCCGGGAACGCGCGTATTCTCTTTGTGCATCTGCTGCCCAACACCGTACGGACGCTGCTGCCGGCCTTTACCATCGGGTTCAACAACGCCGTGCTGGCCGAGGCGAGCATGAGTTTTCTCGGCATCGGCGTCACGCCCCCTGACGCGTCCCTCGGCTATATGCTTTCCGAGGCCCAGAGCATGCTGAAGGCCGGGCCCTGGTACGCGCTCAGCACGGGACTGACCATTGTACTGCTGGTCTTCGGCGTCGGGCTCATCGGCGAAGGACTGCAGGCGCAGGACCGGGAGGTGGCCTGACCATGCTGGAAGTAAAAGACCTTCATGTCCGCTTCCATAACCGGGACCGGGATGCCGTCGGCGGGATCAGCTTCCGCATCGCGGATGGCGAGATTCTCGGCCTGGTCGGGGAATCCGGAAGCGGCAAGACCGTCACCGCCATGAGCATCGCGGGTCTGCTGCCCCGAAAGCAGTGCACGTATTCCGGAGATATTCTGCTGAACGGGCAGGATCTGCTGCACGCCGACCGCAGCCTGCTTCGCAAGCTGCACGGCCGGGAGATCGGCGTGGTGTTTCAGGAGCCGATGAGTTCCATGGACCCGCTGATGAAGATCGGCGAACAGGTCGGAGAGGTACTTCGCATCCATACGGCGCTGAGTGCAAAAGAGCGCAAAGCGAAGGTGCTTCAGGCCATGGAGGCCGTAGAGCTGAACGACGTGGAAAAGGTATACCGCTCCTATCCCCACGAGCTCTCCGGCGGCATGCTGCAGAGGGCCATGATCGCGGCGGCCATCGTCATCGAGCCCAGTCTTCTGCTGCTCGACGAGCCGACGACCGCGCTGGACGTCACGATTCAGGCGCAGATTCTGGAGCTGCTCAGGCGGCTCAACCGGGAACTGGGGATCTCGATGCTCTTCATCTCCCACAACCTCAAAGTGGTGCGGAAGCTCTGCGGCCGGGTCGCGGTCATGCAGCGGGGCGTGCTGGTGGAGACCGGCGACACCGAGCAGGTATACACGAACCCGCAGCATCCCTATACGCGGCATCTCATTGAGGCGATTCCGTCGCGGAAGCGTCTCTCCCCGCCACAAGCAGTCATCGGCGAAGAAGCAGCACAAAAAACGCTTGACATTTCCGCACAGAAAGATTAAAATTGATTAAATTCTGAGATCAGAGAATAATATCGGACCACCCTTCGGGGTTTGAGGCCATACGGACAGCCGGGTCCAATGCCGATTCGCAGCGGCTGCTGCATTATTGATTGAGTTAAGAGTTCAAATTTTATAAGTTGGTTACTATAAACCGGTGTCCAGTGCAAACAGACACACCTAACTTGTGAAACGATCAATAATCTGATTGGCAATGGTCTTGACCTGTTCGTCATAAGATCTATACGATGGAACAATGCAGGTAGTGTGTTTACACCTATCTGCATTTTCTTACTTTTCAAGGAGGAATCAATCATCATGAAAAAAATCGAACTGATCATTCGTACCGAAAAGCTTGAGCTTCTCAAAGGGATCCTGACCAAGTATGAATACAGCGGTCTGACCGTCATGTCCGCGATGGGCTGCGGGCATCAGAAGGGCAACAGCGAAGAGTTTGAGAAGCTTGGGATCGAAATCAACCTCCTTCCCCGCCTCTATGTCATGACGGTGGTCTGGGACGAAGATCTGGATGAGATCCTTGCAGAGATCATTGCCAAGCTCTCCACCGGCACCGTGGGCGACGGCAAGATCTTTATTTCCAACGTGGAGGATGTGGTACGCATCCGCACCGGAGAGCACGGGAAAAACGTCCTATAATCCATAAGGAGGCCACATGTCATGATGAGTGGCAAAGTCATCGCACAGCTTGAAAACATTACAAAGGATTTTGACGGCGTACAGATTCTCAAGCCGACCAACCTGTCCATCTATGAAGGCGAGTTTCTGACCTTTCTGGGTCCCTCCGGTTGCGGAAAGACAACGACCCTGCGCATCATCGCGGGACTCGAGACCCCGACGGAAGGCACCGTGAAGCTGGAAGGCCAGGACGTGACGAATCTGCCGCCGTATAAGCGGAACGTCAACACGGTCTTTCAGAACTACGCCCTTTTCCCGAACATGAACGTCTTCGACAACGTGGCCTTCGGTCTGGTCGAAAAACGTCTCGGCAAGTCGGAAATCCGGGAAAAGGTGGACGCCATGCTGCAGTTGGTTCAGCTCGGAAAGATGGGAAAGCGGAAGCCGAACCAGCTCTCCGGCGGGCAGAAGCAGCGCGTTGCCATCGCCAGAGCCCTCGCCAATGACCCGAAGCTTCTCCTGCTGGACGAGCCGCTGGGGGCGCTGGATCTGAAGCTGCGCAAGCAGATGCAGCTGGAGCTCAAGGCGCTTCAGAAAAACCTCGGCATCACCTTCGTCTACGTGACCCACGATCAGGAAGAAGCGCTGACCATGAGCGATCGGATCATCGTCATGAACAACGGCAAGTTTGAGCAGATCGGCACACCGCGGGAGATCTATGAGCATCCGCAGAACAAGTTTGTCGCGAACTTCATCGGCGAGTCAAACATCTTTGAAGCCAGCGTTGTCAGCGAGACCGGAACCGCGGGCACCCTGACCCTGATGATGGAGAACGGGCACGTTCTGGCCGAGGGCGAGGGCTTCAAGTATGAGGAAATCGTCTATCTCTGCCTCCGTCCGGAAAACATTGAAATCTCGACTTCGGCCCGCGAGGGGTTCACGCTCAAGGGCTTTGTCCGGGATCACGTCTATGTCGGCAACATCGTCAAAACCGTCGTTGAGCTGCCGAACGGGAAAACCGTACAGGTAAACCGGAATCCGCACGGAGAGCTGATCGAACCGGGCATGCTGGTGAATCTCTTCTGGGATCCGAAGGACGCAGTCGTCATGCATACCAGAGAAGACTATGTATACGACGCCATCGAATTCGCGGTGCTCGGAAAGTGAAGCGGAGGATCAACGAATGAAGAAGAGATCCCTTAATCCGAACTTTCTGCGCATTCTGGTGATGGTTGGGCCGTCGGCCCTCTGGCTGCTCCTGTTTCTCGCCGTGCCGCTGGTCTACGTCGTCGTAATGAGCTTCTGCACCCGCGGACTCTACGGGGGCATCCAGTATCAGCTTTCCTTCGCAAGCTACAGGAGCATCTTCTCTTCGCTGTACCTGAAGGTCACGTGGAAATCGCTGCTGATGGCTTTTGAAACCTGCGTCATCTGTCTGCTGATCTCCTATCCCTTCTCCTGGTTCCTGAGCCGGGTTCCGAAGCGGCACCACGGGATCCTGATGCTGCTGGTCATCCTCCCCTTCTGGGTCAGCGCGCTGCTGCGCCTGAACGGCTGGAGCAACATCCTGAGAGACAGCGGCATCGTCAACACCCTGCTCATCAAAGCCGGAATCATCAAGAAGCCCATCACCATGATGTACACCGACGGCGCCGTTCTTTTCGGCATGGTGTACTGTATGGTTCCGTTTATGATTCTCCCGCTGCATACCAGCATCTCCAAGCTGGACCACAGCCTGATCGAGGCGGCGATGGACCTTGGCGCAAACCGTTTCCGCACTTTTATCCGGGTGATTCTTCCGGCGACGCTT
>Ga0256404_1009834_pt1 | contig 13512 bp, 13 predicted proteins | sample RumenRJG_01DNA_FD_185990 | JGI IMG/M metagenome (GOLD analysis project Ga0256404, IMG submission 185990) | Bovine rumen microbial communities from Lethbridge, Alberta, Canada - RJG_01 | ecosystem: Host-associated > Mammals > Digestive system > Stomach > Rumen | place: Canada: Alberta | collected...
AATCTCTTTCTCTGCAGATTGGAATCCACCATGGCCAAAACCGCTTCATCGTCATCGTATTCTTTTACGATAGCAGGGATTTTCTCTAAACCGATCTGATTTACTGCGAATAACCGTCGGTGACCGGAGATCATCTCATAATCACCGTCTTCTAAAGGACGTACCGTGACAGGAACCAGTACACCATTCATCATAATACTTTCTACAAGATCATGCATCTTATCATCATCCAAAACTTTGAACGGATGATCCTTAAATGGATGGATCCGGGCCACTTCTATTTCATCACATCCTGTGATTGTTGGAACTCCCAGCAATTCATCGATGGATGTCATTTTAATTTTCTGACCTACTCTTTTAGCCATGGCTGATCACCTCCTCCGTCAATGTTCTATATGCAGTAGCTGCTTTTCCCTTTGGATCATATTGATAAATGCTGGAACCCTCTGCGCTGATTTCTGCAGCTCTTACCGAAAGAGGGATCAATGTATCAAAGACCCCCAATTGATCTGAATAAGTATCAACCACCAACTGAGAAATATCCCTGGCATAATTTGTTCGTGAATCCACCATAGTAAGAAGGATTCCTTCTATGGACAGTTTCTTATTTAACCGACGCTGCACACGGCCTATCGTCTTTATCAGCTGTTCCAAACCTTTTACCGGTAAATATGCAGCCTGGACCGGTATCAGGACGCTATCCGCACAAGCCAGGGCATTTATCGTAAGCATTCCAAGCGAAGGCATACAGTCGATTATGATATAGTCATATTCCGATTTAATAGACTCCAAGAGGCTTCTAAGCATCACTTCTCTGCTCATAACGTTTACAAGATTGATCTCCAAAGCAGATAATTCAATATTCGCAGGAATAAGATCTACGCCTTCCTCATGATGGATTATGGTTTTACTAACCGATGGTTTCTGTTCTTCCATAATCTCTGACAAAAGAGATGCCAGAGTATACTCCAGCCTATCCGGCTCTCTATAACCAAGACTGATTGTAAGCGATCCCTGCGGATCTCCATCGATCAGCATAACCTTTTTCCCTTCACTCGCAAGACCAATTCCAAGATTTACAGTGGTAGTTGTTTTTCCGACTCCACCTTTTTGATTTGCAATAGCAATCACCTTACACATAGCCATCTACCTCCTTAAAAATCTGACGGATCATCCGCACACATGAGTTCCAAATACTCATCTACTTTTTCTGTATTTACAAGAACAATACGGTTCACGCGATATATTGCTTTCGCATCTTTTGCCAGCTGTCTGAATGAATTGATTCCCATAGAATAGAGAATTGCACCCTCATCGTACCGAACCCACTTTTTCTTACCATTTGGAACCAGTTTTGCGATATTCTCGATTTTGCTGTTATCCTGATCATCTAATTTTTTCCTGTTATACATTTTCAGTACCTTCCTCTCTGCACTGCTCCTCGATATATTTTTCAAGAATATCGAGATCAACAATTACCTTTTTCTTAATTTGGATATTTGCCCCGGCTTCTTTAGCCAGATTCACAAACGAATAATAGTTCATGGAATAGAGGCTTGCGCCACGGGAATAAGTGGTGAATTTCCGCTTTTTACCCTCAACATACTGTTCGAGATCCGGACCCTTTCGAAGTTGTCTGACAATTTCTCTCTTCTTTTCGGCTTCAATCTCTTCTTTCTTCTTTCCCATAGACTTCTTTTTTCCTTTCTGCGCTTGAAAATAGCTACTTTCCCAATCCCATTAACGCAAAAAAGGCACCTACCTTAGTTTCCTAAAGTAAGTGCCTGATTAAGCGTTCTCGAAAGCTGTTCCTTCGATACTCTGCTGATATTTATTTGGATTGTTTCCTGCTGTACGACGTGTTCCGTCGCGTTGCATGAACCGTTTTATTGCCTTTACATAAGCTTCCGACAGGTTCCGACACGTTTGTCAGAAATCGTATCGATCAGGGTCAACACGTCCTGATTCGTCTTTCTCCGTCTGACTACGGATTACCATGTCAAGCTACGTCCTTCTCCATCAAGACAAACTCTTCATCGTCGGGAACAATAACACATCTCTTATAGCAGCACTGTCAGTGAGAAGCATTACCAAACGATCGATACCATAACCGATTCCACCGGTAGGCGGCATACCGATCTCCATTGCGTGAAGGAAGTCCTCATCTGTGTGGTTTGCTTCCTCGTCGCCGGCCTCTGCAAGTGCATCCTGTGCCTTGAAACGCTCTCTCTGATCGATAGGATCGTTGAGCTCGGAGTAAGCATTACACATCTCACGTCCGTAGATATAAAGCTCGAAACGTTCAACCTTTGAAGGGTCTGATGGCTTCTTCTTTGTAAGAGGTGAGATCTCAACCGGATGATCCATGATGAATGTTGGCTGGATCATCTTCTCCTCACAGAATGTCTCGAAGAAGAGGTTCTCGATGTCACCGATCTTGTGGTGATCCTCAAACTCGATGTGGTTCTTCTTGGCAAGTTCACGAGCCTCTTCAAGTGTCTTTACTGTATCGAAGTCGATACCGCTCTCTTCCTTGATAGCCTCTGTCATAGTGAGACGACGGAATGGCTTTCCAAGGTCAATCTCAGTTCCCTGATATGTGATGGTTGTTGAACCGCAAACCTTCTCTGCAAGATAACGGAACATGGACTCTGTAAGCTCCATCATTCCTTCATAATCTGTGTATGCCTGGTAAAGCTCCATAAGAGTGAACTCAGGGTTGTGACGGGTATCTACACCCTCGTTACGGAATACACGACCGATCTCGAATACTCTCTCCAGACCACCGATGATAAGTCTCTTAAGGTAAAGCTCAAGAGATATACGAAGCTTAACGTCCTCATCGAGAGCATTGTAATGTGTCTCGAATGGACGCGCAGCTGCACCGCCGGCATTGGAAACAAGCATAGGAGTCTCAACTTCCATGAAGTCACGTCCTGCAAGGAAGTTACGGATCTCACTGATGATCTGAGAACGCTTGATAAATACTCTCTTTGACTCCTCGTTCATAACGAGGTCAACATATCTCTGTCTGTATCTGGTATCAGTGTCCTGGATTCCGTGGAACTTCTCAGGAAGCGGATAAAGTGACTTTGAAAGAAGTGTAAGCTTCTCGGCATGAACTGAGGTCTCGCCTGTTTTTGTTTTAAATACATAGCCCTCGATACCGATGATATCGCCGATATCAAGCTTCTTAAACGCCTTGTATTCCTCCTCGCCGATGCCGTCACGTGATACGTATGACTGTATTCGACCCTGCTTGTCCTGAAGGTGTACAAATGAAGCCTTACCCATAACACGCTTCAGCATGATACGACCTGCGATAGCTACATGCTGGTTCTCAAGAGCCTCAAAATTTTCTTTGATCTCCTCTGAATGATGTGTCTGATCGAACTTGGTTATCTGAAAAGGATCCTGTCCTGCTGACTGAAGCTCCGCAAGCTTGTCAAGACGTGCCTGTACGATGTGATTGGTATCCTCAACCGGCTGATTCTGCTGATTGTTCTGCTGATTCTCTGCCATTCTTTTCTCCTTGAACTTTGATCTATTATGCTAATGAAGACGGCCGGGTCATCTTCACCCTGCCGTCTGTGATATTAAACCTCTGATTCCTCTGTATGACAGAAGGAATAAAAAGACTTTAAGTAGATTTCTTATTCTGCTTCGTGACGGGCAACCTCAAGTACCTTAAACTTGAGAACACCGGCTTCTGTCTCAACCTCAACCTCATCACCTGCTACGTGATGAAGAAGTGCATGTCCTACAGGAGACTCATTTGAAATCTTTCCTGCAAGGCTGTTGGCCTCTGATGAACCTACGATGAAATATGTTACCTCTTCATCAAACTCTTCATCCAGGAGTACTACGCGGCAGCCAACATTGATCTCGCCTTCAACGGACTCGTCAACTACCTCGACATTTTTAAGAAGAGCCTCAAGCTCACTGATTCTTGCCTCGATATCACGCTGCTCATCCTTAGCTGCATCATACTCGGCATTCTCTGAAAGATCACCCTGCTCTCTTGCTTCCTTGATCTTGGCAGCGATTTCCTGTCTGCGGTTTACCTTGAGATCATGAAGCTCAGCCTCATACTTGTTGAGACCTGCACGTGTGAGTAAATTCTTTTTAACTACCTGCTCTTCTGCCATGTTTTACATAGCTCCTTTCACATATATTGCTGTCGGAAAGACCCGGCAAACTGTTATCATAAAAATTTGTACAAATGTCAAATTTGAATGCTTCTTTTACAAATGGTGATTTTATACATTAATGGCTAGTTTGTCAACAATCTCAAAGAGTTTTTCGATACTGCCGGCTGTGTTGATTTCTGCTCTCAGCTTTGATGATTTAGGCTGCCCTTCCGTATACCATGAGATATGCTTACGCATCTCCCTGATGGTGGTGTACTCGCCCTTGATTTCCTTCATAAGTTCAGTGTGCCGGTGGATCATTTCGATGATTTCTGATATGGTTGGCTTCGGCAGAAGTTCACCGGTCTCAAGGTAATGCACAGTCCTTTTTATGAGCCATGGGTTACCCTGTGCGCCTCTTGCCAGAGCTACTCCGTCGCAGCCGGTTTCTTCAATCATCCTTTTCGCGTCCTCAGGCTCGAATAAGTCCCCGTTTCCGAATACAGGTATCTTTACGGCCTCCTTGACACGTCTTATAACGTCCCAGTCAGCTTTTCCCGCGTACATCTGGGACCTGGTCCTTCCATGTACCGTTACAGCTGAAACGCCTGCACTTTCGGCCATTTTTGCAAATTCCACTGCAGTATCATCTTCTTTTGCAAAACCTTTTCTGAATTTGACGGTTATGGGGGTGTGGCATTTCTTTACCATCCGGCTTAATATCTCATAAGCCAGATCCGGGTGGTTCATGAGATCGCTCCCTTCATGGTTACTGACGATCTTACCCACAGGACACCCCATGTTCACGTCAATGATTTCGAACCGGTCTTCTATCTGATGGGCAATATCAGACATTATCTCCGGGTCTGAACCGAAAAGCTGTACCGCAACGGGGCTTCCGTCTCCGCCCCGGGTCATAAGCTCCTCGGTGTTTTTGTTCTTATATAATATGGCCTTGGCGCTTACCATCTCTGTTACGGTAAGACCGGCTTCCATTTCATGACATATGGTTCGGAAAGGCAGGTCAGTAACTCCGGCCATTGGCGCCATGTAGACGTTATTCTTTAGTTCTATATTTCCTATATACATATATCAATCCCCAAACAACGTATGATATGCGTTCTGTTCTGCGTCGGGGTCGTCGGGGTGTACCGGCATATCCCAGGAACCTGTCTTTTTGATGGTGCCCTGCTCTTCCTCGCTGACAATGGTCTGATCCATATCGGTATCATCGCCGTAGAAGTTCTGCATCTCTTCGGCAGTGGCCTGTCTGACCTCTGCGATACCTTCGGGATTGTTTAAACCTGACTCTCCCTTAAGGTCTTCATCAGTTATCTCAATCTCTTCTCCGCCTCTTTTGGCATTTCCACGAAGTGTCTGAAGGGCTGTGTAGTAGGCTTCCAGCTTTGAAAACAGGGGTTCATATTTTTCTGCAAGCTCATCGATTTTCTTTCTTGAGTTATCTTCATCAAAAAGGCTGTCACCGTCTTCATGCATGGATTTAAGCACCAGCTTGTCATCCCTGTTGAACTCCATCAGGAAGATGCCGCCTATCTCTTCTGTATAACCTACTGAAATGATCTTCAGTTCCTTCTTCACATCCTCCGGAAGATTGTTGTAATCCGGATTCAAAAAGAACTTCTGATTATAGGCATTAGCCGCACAAAGGACGATATTGCTGCCCTCGAGGTTTTCTTTATTATTATAATCTGCCATAAAATATCCTTCCATGTGCCACCGGGGACGGTTCTCGCCGGCGAGAACCGTCCCCGGTGGATAACTTACAAAAGATGTGTAGCACGCATGATAACACAAGTTTAGAATGCTTTCAAGAAGGTGGATTGGCGGTTAACAAAAAAGATGTGGCTTCATAAGTGAAACCACATCTTGAAATGATTATCTTACGAGAAGATTTGCAATCCTGTACTGATCCTCAGGGATGTCCTTCTTCATCTGGAGTGCTTCCTGGATATCGAAATCCACGAACTCGCCATGCTTATAAGCAACGACTCTGTTTGACTTACCGTCGCGAAGAAGCTCTGCTGCTCTTGCGCCCATCATGGATGCATAGTAACGATCCTTACAGGTCGGTGAACCACCACGCTGGATATGTCCGAGGATGGTTGCTCTGGTCTCGATTCCTGTAGCAGCCTCGATACGCTTAGCCATGGATGTGCTGTGTCCGATACCCTCGGCATTGATGATGATGTAGTGCTTCTTTCCTCTCTTACGAGCCTCAATGATACGATTGATGATCGCCTGCTCATCTCCATCATAACGCTCCGGAATCAGGATCTCCTCTGCACCGTTTGCCACACCGCACCACATAGCGATATATCCGGCTCTTCTTCCCATAACCTCGATGATTGAACAACGCTCATGGGAAGTAGAAGTATCTCTGAGCTTATCGATAGCTTCCATTGCTGTATTGATGGCTGTATCAAAACCGATGGTATAATCTGTACAAGCTATATCAAGGTCGATGGTTCCCGGACAGCCTATGGTGTTAATGCCGAGAGCTGAAAGCTTTCCGGCACCTCTGAAGGATCCGTCTCCGCCGATTACTACGATTCCGTCGATCCCATGTTTTCTGCAGACCTCTGCACCACGCTGCTGGCCTTCAGGGGTTGTAAACTCCTGGCATCTTGCTGTATAAAGAATAGTTCCGCCACGGCTGATGGTATCGGAAACGGATGTGGTATCCATATCCACGATTTCTTCCTGAAGAAGTCCCGCATAACCTCTCATGATTCCTTTTACCTTGAGACCTTCATGGATTGCGGTTCTTACAACAGCTCTTACACAGGCATTCATGCCGGGTGCATCGCCTCCTGATGTCAAAACTCCGATTGTTTTCACAGCTTTAGCAGCCATAGTAGTTCCTCCGTATTTGAGAAGATTCTTCTGAATCAGCCCGAAATAAGCTTCAGACTTAAAACAGAACTTATCATAATTATTTTTTATTAAATTAAATACTCTAAACTGAGACTATATATTAGTTTAATTTTGTATTTTTTTCAATACTTTATATGTAACTTTGACATTTTTTTCACTAAGTAGGCCATTAAGTGTTGTTAATAGTGCATTATTCACATTAACAGACTGCTCCCGGTTTAGTTTCTTTACAGCCTTTTCTTTTTTCAGATATACAGAAACCTGGTCAAGGCCTTTATATTCCGAAAGTATTCGGTCTACCTGAGGTGCAAGTTTCAGGTAACTGTCTTTATCCTCAAACTGAAGCCAGAGCTCTTTCGGCGCCTCCTCAAAGGTGTAAATGTTGTTGGCGATAAGCTTTGCATTGGCATCATCTGAGATATCAACGGAACCAAAGATAAAGACCTTGTTGTCAGGCCGGATAAGCTCACGCTTTTTCTGATAGGTGTTTGGAAATACCACCACATCAATAGTACCGACCATATCTTCTATTTCTATAAATGCCATCTGCTGCTGTTTGCTGGTAATCTTGTTTTTTATACCGGTGATTATGCCGCCTACTGTTACCTGCTGCTTATCCCTGAGAGGCTCCCGGTCAGTTTGTGCCTCACGGTTAAATGACAGACTGGTGGCAGTGATATTGGCACTCATGACATCCCTGAATTCATCCAGTGGGTGTCCGCTGAGATAAAAACCGAGGGCCTCCTTCTCGAACTGGAGTATCTCTGAAAGATCGAATTCAGGAAGCTTCGGCATGGTTATCCTGAATTCTTCCGCATCCTTACTGTCCTCCCCCAGTAGGTCTGCCAATGTCATCTGCCCTGCCATGGAGCTGCTCTTTTCTTTTGCTTTATTTTCAAGGATCATGGGAAGCACGATCATCTTCTGCCTTCTGTTTCCGGGGAATTCGTCAGTTCCGCCGGCCTGTATAAAGTACTCGATGGCTCTTTTGTTAATGCCTTTGGCCGAGGCTCTCGTGACGAAATCTTCAAAATCCTTAAAGGCCCCATGCTGATTTCTCTCGGTAATGATCTGCATGGCGGCGGAACGTCCCACACCCTTTACGGCGCTGAGACCGTATCTTATGGCTCCATCCTTGACGGAGAATCCAACTTCAGCATAGTTCACATCCGGAGGAAGTATTTTGATTCCGAAGGACTTAACAACATCTATATACTCTGCGGTTTTTGACATGTTGTCCATGAATGAGGTCATGAGAGCCGCATAAAACTCTGCCGGATAATAGCAGCGGAGGAAGGCTGTCTGGTAAGCCACAACCGCGTAGCAGGCTGCATGGGACTTGTTGAAGGCATACTTCGCGAAGTCGATCATTTCATCATAGATTCGGTTTGCGATTTCTTCACTGATGCCGTTTGCTATGCAGCCGGGGATATTTTCCTCTTTGTTTCCGTAAACAAAATTCTTCCGTTCCTTTTCCATGACGGAAGTCTTCTTTTTACTCATGGCACGGCGAACCAGATCGGATCTTCCCATGGAATAACCGGCCAGATCCCGGACGATCTGCATTACCTGCTCCTGGTATACGATGCATCCATAGGTGTTCTCAAGTATGGGCTTAACCTCCGGGCAGTCATAGCTTATATGGTCAGGGTCTGTTTTTCCTTTGATGTACTTGGGAATGAAATCCATGGGGCCCGGTCTGTAAAGAGCCACACCGGCTATGATGTCCTCGATGTTCTGAGGCTTCAGCTCCTTCATGAAGTTCTTCATGCCCGTGGATTCCAGCTGGAACACGCCCTCGCATTTGCCCTGGGAGATCATCTTATAAACCTTGGGATCGGTATAATCGATCTTATCTATGTCGAGATTCACCCCGTAGGATTCATTAACATACCTGACCGCATCCTTTATAACCGTAAGGGTTCTGAGTCCCAGGAAATCCATCTTGAGAAGTCCCAGCTCCTCAATAGTGGTCATGGTGAACTGAGTGGTGATGGAGCCGTCGGAGCCTCTTGACAGAGGTACGTAATTCACAACCGGCTTTCCCGAGATAACCACACCGGCCGCATGCATGGAACTGTGCCTGGGAAGTCCCTCCAGACGTTTACTCATGGAAATGATACGATGGGTCTCTTCATCAGATTCATACATTGACCTGAGTTCCGGGTTCATTTCCAGAGCCTTGTCCAGGGTAATGTTCAGCTCGTTAGGTACCAGCTTGGCGATAAGGTCGCACTTTGCGTAAGGCACATCAAGAACACGCCCCACGTCGCGGATAACGCCTCTAGCCGCAAGGGTACCGAAGGTTACGATCTGGGAAACACTGTCCTTTCCGTATTTTTCTGTTACATAATCTATGACATCCTGTCGTCTCTCGTACTCGAAGTCCACGTCCACATCGGGCATAGTCACACGTTCCGGATTCAGGAAACGCTCAAATATGAGATTGTATCTCATGGGGTCGATGTCGGTAATGCCTATGGCGTAGGCAACGATGGAGCCGGCAGCCGAGCCTCTTCCGGGACCTACGGAAATGTCATGGGTTTTGGCATAATGGATGTAATCCCAGACGATAAGGAAGTAGTCAACAAAGCCCATGGAGCTTATGGTGTCAAGCTCGTATCTGAGTCTGTCCTCATACTTGGAAGCTTCCTCCCCATAACGCTCCTTCATGCCATTCTCGCAAAGCTCAGTAAGATAGCTCTCGGGGGTATAGCCTTCCGGAACCTCATACTTAGGCAGGTGATAATGTCCGAACTCGATCTCGACATTACACCTTTCGGCAATTTTATGGGTATTCTCCAGAGCTTCCTTTGCATAAGGGAAAAGCGCCTGCATTTCTTCTTCCGACTTTATATAGAACTGCCCGCCGGGATATCTCATTCTGTCCTCATCGGAAACTTTTTTGCCGGTCTGAAGGCACAGAAGGATATCATGAGCTTCGGCATCGGACTTATAGGTATAATGTATATCATTGGTGGCAACCAGAGGTATGCCGGTTTCTTCATGAAGACGGAGGATTCCTGCATTAACCTTTTTCTGCTCGGGATATCCGTGATCCTGAAGCTCCAGGAAAAAGTTGTCACGCCCGAAAATCTCAACATAATGAAGAGCCGCAGACTTTGCCTCATCATAAAGATCCCTGGTGAGATTTTTCGAAACCTCTCCCGCAAGGCAGGCCGAAAGGGCAATGATCCCTTCGTGGAATTCTAGAAGGGTCTCAAAATCAACTCTCGGCTTATAGTAGTAACCGTCTGTGAAGCCGCGGGACACGATCTTCATGAGATTTGAGTAACCAAGGTTATTTTCCGCAAGAAGCACCAGGTGATAATATCTATCGTCACCCTTCCCGACTTCTCTGTCAAATCTTGAACCGGGAGTCAGATAGATCTCACAGCCAAGTATTGGCTTGATGCCCTGATTTTTTGCTTCTTTATAAAAATCTATGACTCCATACATGACTCCATGATCTGTGATGGCCATGGAATCCATCCCCAGTTCCTTGCAGCGGGCTATCATCTCGGGAATTCGTCCCGCCCCGTCCAAAAGACTGTAGGATGTATGTACATGCAAATGTGTAAAAGCCATTGTAATCTCCTATTGCTGAATGCTTCTTTTGAAAAACAAATACATCATACCACACATGGCACAAATTTAGAATATTTGTTCTGAATAAAAACATCCACCGACTGAACTGTTACCTGTCCACCGGGAGAATAGTTCTCACCGACGGGAACCGTCCCTCCCGGTGAGAACCGTCCCTCCCGGATAGCCTGAGAAATTAAAAAAGAGCTACCGTTCAGATGATAATCATCTAAAGCGATAGCCCCCTTGAGCGTTTCAATATTTATGTTTATCAAACTGCCTCACCCTTGAGGTAATGTGCGATAGCCTCAACAGCTGCATCCTCATCTGAACCTTCAGCGGAAATAACGATCTCCTGGCCATTGTTTACTCCGAGTGCCATCATGCCCATGATTGACTTGGCATTAACCTTTCTTGGACCGTCGGCCATATATATACGTGACTCATATCTGCTGGCGATCTGTACAAGCATAGCCACAGGGTGGTCATCAGATTTCTTTGGTAAATTAACTACTACGTTTGTGTCCTTCATCATTGTCCTCCATGAAGATCAGCTAATGTGAGCAATGAATACCGGGATTCCCCCTTGCATTGCAATTAACAAAAAACTCAACTTCTTTTCATACTCTCTCGGCGGTCTTTTCACGTAAGGAGTCAGCGATCTTTGCAATCTTTCTCATACGATGATTGGCTCCGCTTTTTCCAATGGGTTCACTGAGTCTTTCTGCAAGCTCCGAAAGAGAAGCATTGGGGTCTTCCAACCTCTTTTCTGCTATCTCTCTGAGTCCCGGATCTATATTCTTAAGTCCCAGCTCCCTTTCGATAAGTTCGATGTCAGAAACCTGTCTGATGCCTGCAGAAACTGTTCTCTGCAGATTGGCTGTCTCACAGTTGACACGTCTGTTGACCTTTTCACTGACTTCTTTGAGTATACGTACATTTTCAAATTCCATAAGACCGTCAACAGCACCCATGAGATTGAGAACATCGGATATCTGTTCGGCATCCTTCAGGTAAACCACCAGATGACCGTTTCTTTCCATAATCCTTGGTTCAAGTTGAAATGCACATAATCCGTCTGAAATCCGGTCAGCATCTTCTGCACCTTCACAGACAAACTCCAAATGATAATCTTTTTTTGGATCTGTAACCGAACCGGAATTTAAAAAACATTCTCTTATATAAGAGCGGGTTTTCAAATCCCTTGAATCGACGCTACCAATATTAATTACTTTTTCATAAGCTGTAAAGTCTTTTTTCCGTAACTCATCCTTTACCCGGCTTGAAAAAGATATTTTGTTTTTAGAATGTTCCATTCTGAATCTCCCGGGTTTGAAAAAAGTATCAAAAACGGTAATCAAAAACCAGTCGTATTGTTGAAACTCGACAAAGACATTGGATACAAAATTCTTTATGGGTATATCCATAAAAATATTACATAGGAAACATACCTAAAATTCATATAAATTGTCTTAATGCCTATTTGCTTATATCCCTATGATCGATACGTATGCCATAATCCGCTGATTTACTGAGGCTTTGGTACAAAAGCTCAGCTATGGTAACGGAACGGTGTTTTCCGCCTGTGCAGCCGATACTGATAACCAGCTGGTTTTTTCCTTCTTCTATATAATGAGGAATCAGGAAGCTTACCATATCCTTTAGCTTCGTCAGAAATTCATCTGCCACACCGTCCTTCTGAACAAAATCCTTTATGCACTGCTCAAGTCCCGTATGAGTCTTAAGCTCCTGAACATAATAGGGATTGGGCAGGAATCTCACATCAAAAAGCAGGTCGGAATCCTCCGGGATACCGTACTTGAAACCAAAGCTTAATATGGTCACCTGAAGATTCTCATAAGCCCTGTTCTTTTCAAATATATCGGCAAGCTGAGCTCTGAGCTCCTTTGTAAGTAAGCGGGTAGTGTCAATGATGAAACCGGCATTATCCTTCAGCCAGTCCATCTCCTGACGTTCAGCCTCGATTCCGGTCTCTACTCTTCCATCCTTACTGAGAGGGTGGGCACGTCTTGTTTCTTTAAAACGCTTTAAAAGTGTTTCGTCCGATGCATCAAGAAAAACCACCTCATAATCCACATTTCCCTTGATGTCCCATTCATCAAAGATTTCCTTTAGTAAAGGAAGATCCTTTCCGGAACGTACATCTATACCGAGAGCAGCCTTGGTGATCTGTTCATTACCGTCAGTGATCAGCTCGGCAAATTTATCCACGAGAGGGATGGGCAGATTGTCAACGCAGTAGTACCCCATGTCCTCAAGAGATTTAAGGGCAATGGTTTTTCCTGCACCACTCATGCCTGTAACTATCAGAAGTTTCCCCATATTTTAACCTCCGGAGTGAGTTCTACACCCTGTTCCAATAGTACTCTCTTACGTATTTCTCCAATGAGCCAGTATATGTCGGCTGCTCTTGCGGTTCCGTCATTGATCACAAATCCGCAATGCTTTTCGCTCACCATGGCACCGCCGTGTTTGTAGCCTCTTAAACCGCATTCTTCGATCAGCTTTCCGGCAAAGTGTCCTTCAGGTCTCTTGAAGGTGGAGCCGGCTGAAGCCTTATCTATAGGCTGCTTGTCCTTACGCCTCTGCTGGTAGTCTGCCATCAAGGCATTAATCTCCTTCTTATCTCCCTTTTTAAGTGCAAATGTTGCCGACACCACAACATATTCCTTCTCGGGAACGATGCTGTAACGGTAGCCGAGCTTAAGCTCCTCGGGAGTAAGTGTCAGAAGCTTTCCTTCCTTTGTAACAACGTCAACTGACTTGAGAACATCTATCATTTCGGTGCCGTAGGCTCCGGCGTTCATGGTCACCGCGCCGCCAACGGTTCCGGGAATTCCTCTCAGGGCTTCCATTCCGGCGAGACTTTTATCGGCAGCAA
>Ga0256404_1009835_pt1 | contig 13511 bp, 15 predicted proteins | sample RumenRJG_01DNA_FD_185990 | JGI IMG/M metagenome (GOLD analysis project Ga0256404, IMG submission 185990) | Bovine rumen microbial communities from Lethbridge, Alberta, Canada - RJG_01 | ecosystem: Host-associated > Mammals > Digestive system > Stomach > Rumen | place: Canada: Alberta | collected...
ACTTTGTGGATACCCACGAGAATGAGAACGGCGTTCTGTCTGCGGAGGATAACGCGACTTACAGCCGTATGGAGCAGGAGATCGAGGATCTGACTGCGGCGATCGACCGTCAGCAGAGAGCTGAGGCAAGAGAGGCGGAGTTCAACAAGCCTGTCAATATGCCTCTTACAGGAAGACCTGCGAGACAGGAAGTGGAGGAAAAGACAGGCCGCGCTTCCAATGCGTACAAGGAAGATTTCGGCGCGCATCTTCGCGGAAAGAGACTTGTTCACAATGTCCTTTCCGAAGGCGTGCAGGCGGACGGCGGATACCTTGTTCCGGAAGAGTTTGAGCGTCAGATCGTGATGGGTCTGGATGAGGCGAATGTGGTGAGAGGGCTTGCGAAGGTCATTACCACAAGCGCTGAGAGAAAGATCCCGGTTGCGGCGACTCATTCCGAGGCAAAGTGGACGGCTGAAAACGGCGCTTATACCGAGAGCGATCCTACTTTTGACCAGAAGACTATTGATGCATTCAAGCTTACCGATCTTGTGAAGGTTTCCATTGAGCTTCTTCAGGATTCCGCGTTCGATCTTGAAAGCTATATCGCGGCTGAGTTCGCGAGGGCTTTTGGTATCGCGGAGGAAGAGGCGTTCTGTGTGGGTACCGGAACCGGCCAGCCTACAGGTATCTTTACCGCGAACGGCGGACAGGTGGGCGTGAATGCTGCGGGTTCTACCGCTGTTACCGCGGATGAGCTGATCAGCCTTGTATACGCGCTTAAGAGCCCTTACCGCAGAAACGCGAAGTTCCTTACGAATGACGCGACCATCGCTGCGATCAGGAAGCTGAAGGACGGCAACGGTGTTTACCTCTGGCAGCCTTCCCTTCAGGCAGGTGAGCCGGACAAGCTCCTGGGCTATGACCTTTACACCAGCCCTTATGTTCCGCAGATGGAAGCAGGCGCTTACTCTGTAGCGTTCGGTGATTTCAAGAATTACTGGATCGCTGACCGCGCCGGCAGAACTGTCCAGAGACTCAATGAGCTCTACAGCACCAACGGCCAGGTTGGCTTTGTTGCTACTGAGCGTGTTGACGGCAAGGTCATTCTTCCGGAGGGCATCAAGCTCCTGAAGATGAAGGCGTAAGGATAACGGATAACAGGGCTGCTGTATTTTGCGATACGGCAGCCTGGATTTTGGAGGTGTGAAATGAGCGAATATAACGCAAAGAATTATACAGAGCAGGGCGGCGATGTCACTCATATCGGCGGCAAGATCGTGTATGACAATGGCCTGATGCCGAACATGAGCACGGCTGATGTGACAAGCGACACCGTGGCAAAGGTCAGAACTACTCTGAATGCCCTGATCACAAAGCTTAAGAATGCGGGCCTTATGGTGGGCGATGCGTTTACCATGCAGTATGCGGCGGTGACGGACAGTGTTGCCGGCCATGCGGATCGTTCCTATAACACTGGGAAGATTTCCGATGTTACGGTGGATAATGACGCGCATATCATCACGATCACTTTGTCCGAGAAGGTGAAGGATCTTAAGGATTTCGAGGCCGGTAATGGATGGGGCAAGCACAAGTGGCTTGGCGTTGGTCTTGGCGTTGGGATCTCTCCGATTACTGGTCTGTATTACAACGGTTCTGCTTTGAGCGCGGAGGATGTTTCCGAAGCGACTCAGTGTGGTTTGGATGCCGGGTACTTTGTCCGCTGGGTTGCGGCTGATCTGGTGCTTGCCGGTGATAACACGGAGAAGTCGGTGGATACCTTTACGCTCTGGGCGGATGGTTACGCGGAAACGGCTTATAAGCTTGTGATCGTGGAGCCGGATGCGGAGTAAGGAACATGGGCGGTGGAGAAATCTGCCGCCTTTATTGTGAGGTGAGTTCAGATGACTTTGACAGTGGAAGAAATGAAGAATTATCTGCGGATCGATTTCGAGGATGATGATTCGCTTTTGGAAAACTTCATAGCAGCCGGGAAGAAGCAGTGCATGGATATCCTGCGGACGGACGATGAGGCGGATCTGGACGCCTGTGCTAATGGGAAGATTGCCGTGATGTTTACGGTGGCTTATCTGTATGAGCACAGGGAAGAAGCAGATCATCACGCAATGGATCTGACACTTCGGGCGCTGTTATTTGGCAGCCGAAAGGAGGGATTCTGATGAATGTGGCGGCTTTGAGGTCCAAGGTGACATTCCAAAAGAATGAGACCGTGACGGATAAGTACGGCAATCATAAGAACGACTGGACGGATTATTATACCTGCTGTGCCACGATTGGCGGTGAGGGGCTGGCCAGTTCTAAGGAAGAAGAGGTTGCTGGAACTACGGTTGAGGATTTTTCAATGACCGTATCTATCCGTTATTGCCAGAAGGCTGCTGCGATTGATTCCACGCACTACCGGGTGATGTTTATGGGTGAAATCTACAACATCCTGAATATCGACCATATGAACTTCCGGAAGAAGTCATTGAAGTTCACCTGTAGGAAGGAGCGGCGCTGATGGCACAGACGATAAAGATTGACCAGCTGGCGGATACCGTGATGAAGGGCATGGAGGAATACGCGAAGCTTGCTGCGGAGGACCTGAAGAAGGATGTCCAGAAGGCGGGCAAGACCGTAAAGCAGCAGATCGAAAGCACGGCTCCGAAGAAGACGGGTAAGTATTCCAAGAGCTGGGCAGTGAAGAAGACCAGGGAAACGTCGGATTCCATCCAGATCGTGGTGTATTCCAAACGATACCAGCTGACACATCTTTTGGAGTTTGGCCATGCGAAGCGCGGCGGTGGAAGGACAAGGGCGTTCCCTCACATCGCGCCGGCGGAGCAGGCGGGTATCGAGCAGCTGGCAAGGGATATCGAGCGTGACCTGCAGAAAGGCGGTTAGAAATGGAGATATTGCTTTTGTTATTCGTGATCGCTCTTGGGATTGCGGTGTTTGGCGTTGCTATTTACCACAGTACCCGGAGGGGCGAGGATTGTCATGGTTATCCGTATAACTGCCCGGTTTGCCGTCATGCTGCGGAATGCATTATCGAGATCGGGAGGAAGAAGGATGACGCATGAAGATGTAATGCAGATGCTGGCTGAAACGGAGATCCCATTTGCGTATGACCATTTCGCGGAAGGGGAAAGTCCTGATCCGCCATTCATCTGCTTTTTATTTCCGGGTTCGGAGAACTTCGCTGCGGATAACGTGGTGTACATGGAGTTTTCCAACCTGAGCATTGAACTTTATACCGATGAGAAGGATCCGGAAATTGAAGACAGGGTCGAGGCTGTGCTGAATGCCCACGAACTGTTCTGGAACAAATCTGAGGTATGGATCGAATCAGAGAAACTATACGAAGTGCTGTACCAGATGACGGTATAGCGGAAAGAGAGGTTTATTATGCCGAGTACAAATAACAAGGTGAAATTCGGACTTAAGAACTGCCACTATGCCAAGGCAACTCTTGATCCGGATACGAATGAAGTTACTTTCGCTACACCGGTAGCCATTCCTGGTGCAGTGAATTTGTCGCTGGATCCTGAAGGGGATACCGAGCCGTTCTATGCGGACGATATGGTGTATTACACCACAGTTGCGAACAACGGTTATTCCGGCGATCTGGAAATCGCGCTGATTCCTGAAAGCTTCAGGAAGGATATCCTGAAAGAGACTGAGGATGCGAACGGCGTCATGGTGGAGGATTCCACGGTGGAGCCTGAGCATTTCGCCCTGCTCTTTGAGTTTTCCGGGGATAAGAAAAAGATCAGGCACTGCATGTATTACTGTACCGCTGCGAGACCTACGATCGAGGGCAAGACCAATGAGGATTCCAAGGAAGTCCAGACTGAGAAGCTGGAGATCACGGCGACTCCGCTTCCGAACGGACTTGTGAAGGTGAAGACTGGAGCGAATACTTCCGATGCGGTTTACAACGGATGGTATTCGGGTGTTTATCAGACGGAAAGCGCTCAGGTATCGGCGGTTCTTACCGGTATCACAATCGGAAGTCTTCAGCTTACGCCTGCTTTTGATGCCGGTACCACTTCTTATACGGCTGAGACCGTGAATGATGAGGATGCGGTATCTGCGACGGCGGCAAGCGGAACGGCGGTTACGATTCTGGTAAATGGTGTGGCTCATACCAGCGGCGATGATGCAACTTGGGAGAGCGGAACCAATACCGTGACGGTGATCGCAAGTAAGACCGGATGCACCAGCACGGCATATACCGTGACGGTGACAAAGAACGGACAGGGTTGATAAGTGTTTTTTAGGGCAGGGCTTCGGCTCTGCCCATTCTTATGATTGGAGGAAAGTGAAATGGCACTTACAAAGACAGTGAATATTGATGGCAATGATGTGACTTTCAGGGCATCGGCAGCCATTCCGAGAATATACAGGAACAAGTTCCACAGGGATATCTACAAAGATCTTCATGACTTGCAGAAGAGCATTGATGAGAATGATCCGGAAAATTCCGCGCTGGATTCTTTTTCGCTGGAACTGTTCGAGGATATCAGCTACATCATGGCGAAACACGCGGATCCGCAGAATGTTCCTGATACGCCGGATGAATGGCTGGATCAGTTCGGGACTTTTTCCATTTAGCAGGTGCTTCCTGAGATTATCGAGCTTTGGGGCTTGAATGTGCAGACGCAGGTGGAGAGTAAAAAAAACTTCGAGCGACTGACCGGGAAATGACAACGCCGCTCTTACTTTTAAGGGCGGTGCAGCTGGGCGTGCATATCAGTGAGATGGATTTGCTGACGATAGGATGCTTACTGGATATGTATAGTGAGCTTCAGGCTGATGATGTGCCTCCGGTTTACACAGCCAGCCAGGATGACATGGATAAGTTTTAATTGATATTTGTATGGATTAGTAGTATTATACTAAAGGAAAATAGAAGAAAGGCACGCATCTTGTGTGTGGGTGAGGAAATGAAGAATAGATAATTTGATTTGGTAAACGCGAACGAAAATATTATGGCCTGAAAAGGTCTGTTTGTGTATGCCGAATTGGATTATCGTATTCATTTTGAAGCCATCTTGAAGTGATGCTTTCTTTCGGCATATATTGGGTCTTCATTTGTACGTGTAATCTGCTTTCGGCTTGGAGCAGATTTTTTTGTGCCATTAAAAATATCGGAGGTGATGTGTATGGCACAGATACAAGTGACGGACCTGACATTTTCCTATGACGGAAGCGCGGACGATGTTCTTAAAGATGTGAATTTTAACATTGATACAGACTGGAAGCTGGGGCTGATCGGAAGAAATGGTAAGGGTAAAACAACTCTGCTAAACCTTCTTATGGGAAGATTTGATTACCATGGCAATATTAAGACATCTACCTGCTTTGATTATTTTCCGTATACAGTATTTGATTCAGATCTGACAAAAAATGCAGTTGATCTCATAGAGAGATGGAAACCACAGATTGAAATCTGGCAGGTTCTGATCCAGATGAATGAGCTTAAGATGGATCCGGAATGCTTATACAGACCATTTGGTACGCTTAGCTTCGGAGAGCGGACAAGAGTGATGTTGGCAGTGCTGTTTGCGGCAGAGAATGAGTTCCTTCTGATCGATGAACCTACGAACCATTTGGATACCAAGGCACGGGATATTATAAAAGAGTATCTGGCTTCAAAAAAGGGGTTTATCCTTGTATCACATGATAGGGATCTTTTGGATGCTGTATGTGATCATGTGCTTGTTTTGAACAGGTCTACAATCGAGATACAGGCAGGCAATTTTTCAACATGGTGGGAGAATAAGGAAAAGAAGGACGCATTTCAGCAGGCGGAAAATGAAAAGCATCTTAAGGAGATAGGCAAGCTGAGAGCAGCGGCTGACAGGAGCAGCCGGTGGGCAGATAAGAATGAAAATTCCAAGATAGGATTTGATCCCGTAAAGGAGCATGACAGGAGCATCGCAACCAGATCCTTTATTGGCGCAAAAACCAAGAAGATGCAAGCTCGTGTGAAATCCTATGAGCAGCGTATTGGACGCGAGATTGAAGAGAAAGAAGGTCTTCTGCAAGATATTGAGAGAGTATCAGATCTGAAAATAGAACCGCTTAAATTCCATAAGGGGGTGCTTATCAATGTGAATGATCTGTCGCTTGGATATGAATCTGAGAAGCCACTGTTTGAAGGCCTGCGTTTTCAGGTTAAGCGAGGCGAAAGAATAATTCTTTCTGGTGAGAATGGATGCGGGAAATCGAGTGTTCTGAAGGCGATATTGCAGAAGGCAGATTTTAGGGAGTGGGGAGCCGATTCGGGGTTACTCATATCAGGAGATCTGGATGTTGCATCCGGCATGACTATATCGTATGTCAATCAGGATACGTCTTTTTTGTCAGGTACTTTACGGAAATACAGTGAGATTAAAGGGCTTAATGAAAGTCTGTTTCTTGCGGTGCTAAGGCAGCTTGATTTTGGACGGGAACAGTTTGTGAAAAATATGGAGGACTTTTCGGAGGGTCAGAAGAAGAAGGTACTGATTGCAGCAAGTCTGCTCACGCCGGCTCACTTATATATTTGGGATGAACCATTAAATTTTATTGATGTGTTCTCACGGATGCAGATAGAAAAACTGATCCTGCAATATAAGCCTACCATGCTTTTGGTAGAGCATGATGTCAGGTTTCAGGAAAAAGTAGGTACAGATATTATCAGAATAGGATAATGTCAGAAAAGAAATAATTGGGAGAAGATCGGGAAACCGGTCTTTTTCTTTTACCCAAAATCAGGAAGGAGGGACATAGATGGCTGGACGGATCCAGGGTATCACCGTTGAAATTGGCGGCGATACCACCAAATTACAGACTGCCTTGAAGGGCGTAAATACAGAGATCAGAAACACTCAGAGCCAGCTGCGTGATGTCGATAAGCTCCTGAAACTTGATCCGGGAAATACGGAATTGCTTGCACAGAAGCATAGGCTCTTGGGAGATGCAGTTAAGGAAACAAAGGAAAAACTGGAGACCTTAAAGACGGCAGCTGAGCAGGCAGATCAGGCACTGAAAGATGGCACGATTACACAGGAACAATATGACGGTCTGCAGAGGGAGATTGCTGAGACAGAGGCAAAGCTGAAATCCTTGGAGGAACAGGCAAAGAGTTCTGCAACGGCTCTTCAGGAAATCGCCGCAAAGGGTGAGAAGCTGAAGACGGTCGGGGATAATATCACGAATGTCGGGAAGAAGTTCCTTCCTGTGACAGGGGTTGTGGCTGGACTTGGTACGGCGGCGGTGAAAACAGCCGCTGATTTTGATTCTGCCATGAGTAAAGTGGCGGCGGTGTCCGGCGCGACAGGCGCAGACTTTGATGCTTTAAGAGATAAAGCCCGTGAGATGGGATCCAAGACAAAGTTCTCCGCATCTGAGGCTGCGGAAGCCATGAACTACATGGCGATGGCAGGCTGGAAGACGGAGGATATGCTGGAAGGCATCGAAGGCGTCATGAACCTTGCGGCGGCTTCCGGTGAGGATCTGGCAACTACATCTGATATCGTAACGGATGCGCTGACAGCTTTTGGACTTTCTGCATCTGATTCCGGCCACTTTGCGGATATCCTTGCAGCGGCAAGTAGTAATGCCAACACGAATGTTTCCATGATGGGTGAAACCTTCAAGTATTGCGCTCCAATTGCCGGTGCTTTGGGCTTCTCTGCGGAGGATACGGCGGAAGCGATCGGTCTGATGGCCAATGTCGGCATCAAGGGTTCTCAGGCAGGTACGGCTTTGAGGACGATCATGAATAACCTGTCCGGTGATGTGAAGATCTGTGGTTCTTCTATCGGAGAGGTGACGGTGGCAACTACCAATGCTGACGGTTCCATGAGAGATCTGTCAGATATCCTGGCTGATTGCCGGACGGCGTTTGCTGGTCTGACAGAATCAGAGAAGGCACAGGCGGCTGAAAGCCTTGTTGGTAAGAATGCGATGTCCGGTTTTCTGGCATTGATGAACGCCGGGGAAGGAGATATTGATAAGCTTTCATCTGCCATTGCGAACTGTGACGGAACGGCTGCAGGGATGGCGGAGACCATGCAGGATAACCTTGCCGGTCAGCTGACAATATTGAAATCACAGTTGCAGGAACTGGCTATCTCTTTTGGAGAACTGTTGATGCCTGCGATCAGAACCATTGTCGGGTGGATCCAGAAGTTTGTGGACTGGCTTAATTCAATGGATGAAGGCACACGGAAAGTCATTGTTACGATTGCCCTGGTTGCGGCTGCAATCGGACCGATACTGATCATAGTCGGAAAGGTAATCTCTGCGGTCGGTACCATTATGACTCTGGTGCCGAAGCTGGCAGGGGTGATCAATGCAGCGAAGGGAGTATTTGCTGCCTTCAATGCGGTATGCGCAGCCAATCCATATGTGCTGATCATAGCGGCTATCGTGGCTTTGGTGGCAGCGTTCATTTATCTGTGGAACAACTGCGAAGAGTTCCGTCAGTTCTGGATCGACCTTTGGGAGAGCATCAAAGAGATCGCCGTCGCCGTGTGGGAGGCTCTGAAGGAGTTCTTCACGGCGGCATGGGAAGCGATAAAGACCACGGCTGTTACGGTCTGGAATGCGATAAAGGATTTCTTTACCGGGCTTTGGGAAGGTATCAAGAATATCTTTACGACCGTGGTGAATGCGATCAGCACGTTCCTGACGAATGCCTGGAATGCGATCAAAAATACTGTGACTACGGTGTTCAACGCGATAAAAACCTTCTTCACCACGATCTGGAACGGGATCAAGTCGGTTATCACGACAGTGGTTACGGCGATTTCCACTTTCCTGAGTACGGCGTGGAATGGTATCAAGACCGCTATCACAACGGTGCTGAATGCGATCAAGTCCGTGGTAACTACGGTATGGAACGGCATTAAGACCACAATCACCAGTATCGTGAACGGTATCAAGAATGCGGTCACGACAGCATGGAACAATATCAAGTCTGCGGTATCGAATGCAGCCAACGCCATAAAGAATGCCGTTTCCAATGCGTTCAATGCGATGCTGAACGGCATCAAGAATGTCTGCGGAAATATCTATGGCGCCGTGAAGAGCGGATTTGACAAGGCAATCAATTTTGTGAAAAACCTGGCATCGGAAGCCTTCCAGTGGGGCGCTGATTTTATCGGCGGTATCGTAAATGGTATCAAGTCCATGATCGGTAAGGTCGGGGATGCGGTTTCATCGGTTGCGGATAAGATCCGGAGCTTCCTGCATTTCTCCGTGCCGGATGAAGGACCTTTGACGGATTACGAGAAGTGGATGCCTGATTTTATAGGAGGCTTGGCGAAGGGTATTGAGAAGAGCCGGGGCATGATCGAGAACACCATGAATGGCGTTACTTCTGACCTGACCATTACTCCGAGAGTGATGGCTGCTTCTGGCGGTTATGCCGGAGCCGGTGTTTCGGGCGGTGATCTGATCTCCGGTATCAATACGGCGCTGAATACGGCTCTTGCCGGTGGAGGCGCTGCCGGGGATATCGTGATCCCTGTTTATATCGGCGGTGACATGATCGATGAGATCGTGGTTACGGCTCAGCAGAGAATGAATCTAAGAAGTGGAGGCAGGTAAGATGGCTCATATGCAGTATCTTGTTTTTAACAATGAGAACATCCCGAAGCCTGCCTCTTATTCTGTGAATCTGACAGATGTAGAGGCGGACAGCGGAGGTGTGACAGAGGCAGGTACCACGCAGAGGGATGTTGTCCGTGAAGGTGTGGTTCAGATCGGAGTGACCTTCCGGGTATCAAAGAAGTGGCTGAATAAGTTTTCGGCATATAAGAAGCTGGCAAGCATTACTGTGGGATATCTGGACACAGCGACAAGTAATCTTGTGACTACGCAGATGTATATTGACGGATATCAGGTGAAGCTGGTCAGCGATACAAGCTATGGAAGCTTGTGGGAGGTGTCCTTCACACTGAAAGAGTTTTAAGGAGGGCGGCTATGTACCCAGTGAGCAATGCCTTCCTTGAAGCGGTGAAGGCGAATACAAGAAAATATTACTGGACCGGCAGGATTACAACGACTGCCGGAACGGTTTATGAGTTTGATCAGGATGATATGGTCAAGGGCAGCGGTTATATCACTTCCCAGTGTTGCGGTTCCACGGAGATCGAGCTAGGAACAGTGTATGCTGCGGAGATGGGGATTTCTCTTTTCTCTGAGATCAACCGGTACACGCTGGAAGATGCGAAGGTGGAACTGTTCTATCATCTGCAGGTGGCAGGCGGTTCCTATGAGCGGATTCCGATGGGAATCTTTGAAGTATCGGAGGCGAACCGTAAAGTGAAGTGCCTGGAGATCAAGGCCTATGATTACATGGTGCGGTTCGAGAAGGCTTTTACTTCTCTGGAATCGATCGGCAATGCATATGACTTTATGGTGCTCTGCAGCACGGCATGTGAGGTGACGCTGGCTCAGGACAGGGCAACGATTGAGGCTTTGCCGAACGGATCAGAAAATCTGTCCATCTATTCTGATAATGATATTGAGACTTACCGCGATGTGCTGTTCTATGTAGGACAGGTACTTGGCGGTTTTTTCGTGATTAACAGATCCGGGGAGCTGGAGCTTCGGAAGTATGGTAATACGCCGGTACTGACGGTGGAGAGGAAGCACAGGTTTACTTCCAGCTTTTCAGACTTTATCACGAGATATACAGCGGTTTCTTCAACGAACCTGCGGACGCAGATTGCAGAGTATTATGCGCTGGATCCGGATGATGGACTGACCATGAATCTGGGAGTGAATCCGCTTTTGCAGTTTGGTCTGGAAGAGACCCGGCGGCAGCTCTGCACAAATATCCTGAATGATCTAGCTGTCGTGAATTATGTTCCGTTTGATTCGGATACCATTGGAAATCCGGCATTGGATGTGGGAGATATCCTTTCCTTTACCGGCGGACAGGCGGATGCTACAAAGTATGCCTGCATTACATCAAACAGCATCAAGATCGGTGGCAGGCAGAGCATCAGGTGCGTAGGGAAGAATCCGAAGCTGTCACAGGCGAAGAGCAAGAATGATAAGAACATCTCCGGACTCCTGGCTCAGATCGAGGCAGGGAAGATTGGGATCCATACCTTTACCAATGCTTCTGCATTTACGGTCAGGGATGTTGATACGAAGATCATTTCCATCGAGTTTGCCACAACGGAAGCGAACCATGCGCAGTTCTTCGGGCAGGTGATCGTGGATGTAACGGCTCAGCCGGTGACAAGATCTGTGACGGCATCCGGGGATGTGATGATCCCGTCTGTCCCGGTTGATGATCTGCCGGTTGATCCGGATGATCCTGAGGAAGAGCCGGTGGTGATCGGCAATACGGAAGAGCAGACCATAACGGTTTCCCTTCCGATGAGCTGGCAGGAGGATGGTCATGCGGATGTGATCTTTTCCTTTGAGTTCAATAACCAGATGATCCCAGTGCATTATCCGCAGGAGAACTGGCACTCTGGAAGGCATACGATCCTTCTGTACTATCCGATTGAGAACGTGGTTCCGAACTACACGAATATCTTCAATGTCTATATGCGTTGCGTCGGTGGCACGGCTGCGGTGGATACCGGGATGTGTATTGCTTCTATTTCCGGTCAGAGTATGGGTGCTTCGGCGGCATGGGATGGCAGGATTGATATTGAAGAGTATGTGGATCTGTTCAGAATCGGCAACGGTTCTCAGACTGACAGGCTGCAGGTGAAGGCATTTACTGAGAACGATATCTGGGAGATCAAGGAGACCGTGAAGCGGTTCTATTCGGATGTGAAGTCAGGAAGAACAAGCGTGGGCGGATTCGCCATGCCGGTAGATGTGCCGGGAAGTAACACTTAAGGAGGTTGCGATGAAGAGATATACAGGAAATCTGGTCTTGGAACTGGAAGATGTTAATACGGGTGTTGTGGAGACGGTATTGGAGACCAACATGGTCACCAATGCCGTCAATGACATTCTGGGAGTAAATCCGATGGGTGTCATGTATAAAGCCGGCGGACAATATGATGATTCACTGACTTGGAATGAGGAGTTGCTTCCGATCTGTCCGAATATGATCGGCGGCATCCTGCTTTTTCCGAGTTCCATTACGGAGCAGGTGGATAATCTATATCTGCCGTCAACGAATCTGCCGGTGGCTTATGCCAGTAATGATGTCAATGCCACGGCAAATACGAAGAGGGGCAGCATGAACCTGACAGAGAGCATGAAGTTGTCGGATGGGTTTAAGTTTGTCTGGGAGTTTACGCCTTCTCAGGGAAACGGCACAATCGCAGCAGTTGGACTTACTTCCAAGCATGGCGGTGCTGATGCCTACGGATCTGAGGTAGCTGTGGACAGTACTCTGCTTCAGATCAAGAAGGTCAGCCTGGATGATGGGGACGGCTTCATCAATGACCTGTTCCGCTGTGTGACAGTTGATTTTGAGAATGCGAAACTGTATGCGCTTTGCTATGCGAGCAACACTGTGACGATCAAACGTTACAGGATCCCGGTATTCGATATCGGTCTGAATGAAAAGCTGGATGATTCCACGCTGACTTTAGAGGATACGACAGTTCTCCAGTGTAGCACCTTCCATTTCTACGGAAGCTATACGCCGTATGGAATCTTTATGGATGGTGGTGATGGGTACTGGTATGGTTTTGCCAATCAGGGCAATTCTTCCGGCAGCGCAACGGTTCTCTGGATCAAGATCAGGAAAAGTGATTATACATTTACGGAAGGTCAGTGGACGCTTTCCAATGCAACGCTGATGACGATGGGAAGCTTCAAAGAGGGATCTAGTTATCCCTCCGGGAACAGAAGCGCTGTGGTAAGGAACGGATATTTGTATGTGCCGTCTTATGACAAGACCGGCGTTTACAAGATCAATATCTCCAACAGCACGGATGTGACGTTGATCAGTCTGGGATTCACATCAACTATGAAGTGCCTGGGTGAGACAGGAAGCTGCGATTGCTGCATGTCTACCATCAATGACATTATCGTGGCTTACGATTTTGAGATTGATGTGAATGATAATGTGATCGCTACGTTTGCCGGTGAGAGATGCGGGAATGTTTCCACACCGTTCTTCCGGTATAAGGAATATGTCTTTGCCTGGGGCGGCGCTTATCTGAACCAGTACAGATATACATGGTTGCTTACTCCGTATCTGGCTACGATCTGCAATCTGAGTCAGGCGGTGGTGAAGAATGCGGATAAGACGATGAAGATCACTTATACGCTGACGGAGCAGACGGTGTAAACTTCGGTAACTGAATAATCTGTTTTCGAGGGATGGCTTCGGCTGTCCCTTTTAGTTTGTAACGAAATGGAGGGATTTGCGATGAAAGAGTTTTGGAATGTGATTCAGGCAATCTTTGCGGCGGTAGGTGGCTGGCTTGGTTATTTCCTTGGCGGCTGTGACGGCCTGCTTTATGCGCTTCTGGCTTTTGTGGTGCTGGATTACATCACCGGGATCATGTGTGCAGTGGCGGATAAGAAACTGTCGAGCGCTGTGG
>Ga0256404_1009836_pt1 | contig 13511 bp, 16 predicted proteins | sample RumenRJG_01DNA_FD_185990 | JGI IMG/M metagenome (GOLD analysis project Ga0256404, IMG submission 185990) | Bovine rumen microbial communities from Lethbridge, Alberta, Canada - RJG_01 | ecosystem: Host-associated > Mammals > Digestive system > Stomach > Rumen | place: Canada: Alberta | collected...
TCTTCATCAGCTTCTGCGAGAATCTCCAAAAGTTCGATCCTTGCTTTCATTCTTTTATACTCTTCATATGCGAGAGTAACCGTATCTCCTCGCCCATTTACCGTAATAATAACAGCTTCATTATCCTCATGGCACTGTTTGGAAATTTCATTATAGTGATTTCGTAAATCTGCAGATGGTCTGATTACCTCTTGCTGTGTAAACATAATTATCACCTCCATTTATATAGACACATTATATCATCATTTGTCTATATACACAATGTTCACGGATTGGTTACTTAGGAAACCTTCTACATATTTAACTATCCGGCTATCAAATATATGTTATCTTTATCAAAACATATTTCTGTAGTCTTATCATAAATCTGAATCATATCCTCCATCTTTTGCATAAACACTCCCGTATTAGGATTACTTACCTCCGCAAATGATTCAATTACTTCCTTGCTTATGCCTGATGCATTTGATTTAAGCTTTCCACCTGCATCTTGAAGGAATTCATCAACTGGTCCTTCTTTTATCATAGGAATGCTTCCAATAAACTTACCCATAGCATTATTTGCCGTTCCAAGTCCTTTTAGCACATTTAATTCAATAGTACCATTTGCAAGTTTATCCAAGAACAATGAACATTCACTAAAGCGATTGCGATACTCATCAGAATTTTCCCTTATCTCATTGATTGCTGCCTGAATATTCTCCTCCCTAAAATTACCACTCAGCATAATCTCTACCAACGATGCTAATGAGAATGAATATAAGGAAAGCCTATAATACTTAAACTTTTTTTGTAATTCGTTCAATGTATTATTTACCTGTCCTTGGGCAACCACTATTTTTTTAGACTTCAAAGCATCTGAAACACTTTTTTGAAAAGAAATCATATTTTTCCTTGATGTTCTTTTTATATCTAGAACCATCTTATGATTGCTAGCTATATAATGGTCATTATCCCAATTATACTTATACTTTTGGATAATCTCATTTAGCGTAACTACATCTGCTTCAATTTCAGATTCCTTCTCTATTTGCAGAAATGATAAAATTTGTTTCTCCATGTCTGCAATATTACCAAGTTCTTTTTCTATAGAAAAAAGGGCTACTGACATCATAAGCATAGCAGGATTCGCATTCATGGCTATAGTGCTAGTTGCTGAAACTGGATCTGCTGCAGCAAGCTGTGCAAATTTAGAACCTCCTTCTGCGGTTTTAAATGCACCCCAAAAATTACCATTTTTTGCAATCTTAAGAGTATCGCCAACACTTGCATTAGCAAGCCGATACAAACCACTAACATTCATTGTAGTTGTTTGAGTAACAGTATTCAGCGCTGGAATAAGAGATGATACTCCGGCACCCAAAGTAGAAAGTTCAGCTATAGGCATAGAAATACTTCTATTCTTTGGAATCTCTTTCGTCCTAACATCCAGTAATAATTTTTCAGTCAGTGTAGAAATATCATTTCTTTCAAATGACAATTCATTACTATTTGTTGATGTAATCTCTGACATTATCTAATCCCTCATTTCTATATTCTTGTATTATCATTCTATTGATTATAAAATTCGTACCATTCATTATTTTGCCCTCCTTCCGTTCTTCTTACCGCGCTTCTCGTAATCACGATCAATGTCTGCTTTCCATGCGCCACCTGCAAATGTCATAGCCATATCTGCAGCTTTGCATTTTCTTACTCGTGTTACGGCAGCTTCAAGAACCTGATAATTAAGGGCTGTTCCTACTTCATCACAATTATAATTTGCTGCTCTATCTCTACTAATGCCCATATTGCCTGCAACTTCTATAGCATCAATATTGGCTCCAAGGAAAAGGAACTCCCAGTTATACTTTTCCTGCTGACGTTTAATTAGTTTCTTAACATCCTTGAACGAATAATATCTACTTGCATTTTCCAATCCATCTGTTGTAATAACAAACAACGTCTTAGCCGGTCTATCCTCTTCTCTTGCATACTTATGAACATTACCGATATGATGAATTGCTCCACCTACCGCATCCAATAGTGCTGTGCAGCCGCGAACATAATAATCTTCTTCTGTAAGTTTCTTTACTTTACCAATAGCTACTCTGTCATGAATCACATCTGTTTCATCATCAAAAAGAACGGTGGAAACAATAGCCTCTCCTTCTTCTTTCTGCTGCTTAGCTATCATGGAATTAAATCCACCAATAGTATCCGATTCAAGTCCGCTCATAGAGCCACTTCTGTCAAGAATAAATACGATTTCTGTTAAGTTTTCTCTCATAGTGATTACCTCCGTAATTAACTTATTTGCTTGTTTCTGAGGTAATCATATTTCTATATGCATTTATACCGGTCACTTGTCAGGCGACATTTACGAAGCCTGCGTACCAAGCAGTGGTTCTCCATGTTCAAAAAGAGCTACATTGATTTCATATATGTCATATGCTTCTTTCTCAATAAAGTACTGCACTATAACATCCTGCTTACTACATGGAGATAATGCCAATCCCGCTCTCGAAAGAAGATCCTTCGTATCATCCAAATTCAATTCTAAAGCTACTGCTAAAGCAAGAGCTGTGGATTTACTAGGATTCTTTGTAGTTCCGCATTTAAGCTTAGAAAATGCTTTCCGATCAAGATTCGCCTTCTTTTGAACCTCTACATCCGTAAGTCCTTTTGCATCAGCAAATGAAAAAACGAGTTCCATAAATGTTTTGTCCAGATTATTTACAACATCGTCTAGGCTTCTTTCTTCCTCTAATATCGGTGCTGATAAGCACATATCAGAAGAAAGCATTTCCTCTTCATCTTCAAATGCAGCCTCAATTTTTTCTTCTACATAATTGTCATTGATATACTCATCTATATCCCCATATAATTCAGAAGACAAGGAAACTGATTTTTCATCAAAAACCACAAGATAAACATCCATATCACTCTCCGACATGAATGCTTCAATCTCAGACAATGCTATTCTTAGAGCAATGCCTTTAGGAAACCCGTAGCTACCTGAAGCCAAAAGCGGTATTGCAAGACTTGTAATATCATTATTAACCGCAATATCAAACACGCTTCGATAGCAGCTTCTAATAATATCTTCCTCACCAGCTTTACCACCTTGCCAAGCCGTTCCAACTGTATGAATGATAAATTTTGCAGGCAAACTGTAGCCATCTGTAATAACCGATGTACCAGGTTCGATAGGGCCTATTTCATGACGCTTCGCTAAAAGCTTATCTTTACCAGCCGCTTCATAGACAGCACTATCTATCCCTGCGCCATATCCAGGCATAGGATTTGCTGTGTTCACTATGGCATCTACATGCATTTTTGTAATGTCATTTCTCACTATCTGAAACGGCATATATAATACCTCCCTAATTATTTATGAGCCATGCTTAAGCCTAACAGTGCCTGTCACCAGATACGCTTTTCCTGATCCCAGTCATCAACGAGATCACCAAGACAAACTACTTTGTCATATTCTTTTTGAGAAAGGATTTCCTCTGCCTTATCCAAAATCCAAGGCTTCAGATGAACATCTGGGATTACAAACACCTTACTCATTACGTTTCATCTTCCTTTCCACCGCGCGTCTATTGTCACACGATGAATACTTTCAATATCTGACAGGATACCATCCTTTATGATCTTCCCAAGATTGATGGGCGTATAACCACATACATTGGCAGCAAGATTGATGTGCTTGCAACCATCTTTGTACGCTTCCATATTATTATGATCATGTCCATGTATGTTCAAACACCAGGGAAGTCCGTATACAGGCTCATGTGACAGAAGAATCTTATCTGAAATAAACAGCGGTCCGGCATATACCTCGTTGAACAGATCTTTATATGCGCCACGCGCATCATGATTTCCCAAGAGCAAAATCTTTTTACGTGCCTTGATCATAGGTACATACTTCGGATCACCAACATCGCCAAGGCAAACAAAGGTATCTCCTTTGCCGACCATTCCGTTGATTATATCAAGTTGTTCCTCCGGTGTGATCCAATTTGGATCCATCAATTTGCAATCACTGTCCGAGAAATGCAGATCCGAAAGAATATATACACTACCGCCTTCAGACCAATGACGGAATGGTTCATATAATGTTGTGATCATCTACATTCACCTGCTCTCCAAAGAAATCTATTATCTGCTTTACCGGAACCGGAATAATGCATCAATGCAAAGTTACGACCATCTATAGAAATCTTCATAAAGTCCCGAATATCCTCAAAGAGTCTCGGGTCATATTTTTTATCATGATTCCCAATGATCAGATACTTTTTTCCATTCAGCTTTTTGATAAGGGTATCCGCATCATCGACTTTCATGTGATGACAGATATCACCCAGAATATAAACTGTATCATTCTTGCGAACCACCGAATTGAAATTCTGAAGAAGAACTCTGTCCATTTCCTCTACAGATTCAAAAGGACGGTTCTGCATATTGATTATGGCTCTGTGCCCAAAATGCATATCAGCCGTAAAATATACCATCTAAAAACCTCCTCAGTGTAGTCAATGCGTATGCTTCTTTCTATATTGACATGTAGTCATTGACTACATGTCAAGTCAAAAAACACCCGCCCTTCAGGCAGGTGCTTTATTCTCAACGATTCTTGATGAATACCTTAGCAACAATTTCTGCAATCGATTTATTGTCGGAATTCTGAGATACTTGTTCAATTACTTCTTTTATCTTGTCCATAGTTTCGTTAGCAAGCTTCGACTCCAGTATTTTTTTCGCCCAATCGATGTCATCTACTGTCTTTTTACCCAGATAAACTTGCTCGAAAAGATAACGAGATGTTTCTCCGATCGTACAGACAATGGATCCAGCAATAACCGCGTTCAATACAGCTCCTGCAATATTAATTCCCGGTATTGCTTTTATAGCACTTATTAGCGCTTTAGCTGCTGTGCCTACGGTGCCCACTTCGATGATCGAATTAATAAAATTCTTGGATTCTTCACTTTTACCTATCTCATAAATTCCAGCCAAAGCGTTAACTTCCGCAATCTCAATGGGGGTCAATATTGCAGCATCTGCAAACGGAATGGGAATAGCACCAACAACCACACCTGCTGTTGTGACTGTACCAATCAAGCTTTGAGAAAGAACATTTTTCCTCTTAAGTTTAAATGTATTGATATCCCTATCGGCAGCTTTGATGCCTTCCGGCAGACAATTATTCGTAATATCAATTAATTCTGCTATCCCCTCGGGCGCTGCGAAAGCTGTATCGTTCAAAACATATGTGGAAGCCACCACTGGTATAACATCATATAAATTCTTGGATATTTTTTGTTTTGCAAAAGCATTCTGCACCATTTGAATGTTTTCTTTTCTTTCTGGCACAGAATAAGACTTTGTTATAACCACAATGATTGGGACAGATTCCCAAATCTTCGTTGCTAACGATAGATCCTTGATGGTTTTAGCAAATAGCTTCCTAGACGTTCCGTCCACGCAAAACCAAATGGTGTTAATCTTCTTATCATCCTCACCATTTTTAGCCGCATCTTTTGACCATTTCTTTACGGCATTAATTGCTGTCACCTCTTTAAAAAACGAGGGTTCAAAACCAACTGTATCAATTATACGGAACGGGACCTCTTCGTTTTCATATGTTTTCAATTCCTTTGTGGTGCCAGTTGTTCCCCAACTGGTTTCAGCCACTTTCTCTCCCAACACGGCATTGATCAATGTTGATTTTCCAACACCGGAATTACCTATGACTAATACATTTCCTCTTTCCATGATTATCCCTCATCAAATATGTCAACCTTTTCACCATTAAATAATATTGTCCTCGGATATTTCATTTTTGTAGCCGCATTCTGTGCATTTCCAGGTTTTCTTATGGTCGTCAAATCCTTTTTGTCGATTTAAGTATGCGTGGCACTTATCGCAATACCAAATAATTCCAGGGAATCGGTCATCACAGATTTCGTGCTTAACAGTGCCTGTCACCAAGATTCCCTTGTATTGTTCGGCCGTCACGGATGTGCTCGGCGTCGACTTTTCGCCGAGTGGATTCAGAAATACGTTGCATAATCGGTTCCTTTCCTAACAGAAAAATTATAACATCTGTTAGGTGGTGCCGTTACAAATTCGTTATACCATTACACCTCTTCTCAAATCTAAAGAACAAATTCTCTCCATCATCACCATCAGGTGCATTTGGATCCATGTGCTTGGGATTATAAAATTCCACAGCTGAAAAGCCACAGCAGTTAATATAAAAATGCAGGTTCCTTGTATCAAAACAACAATGGCACCACCACACATATGTCCTTCCATCACTGCTTTATATGCAATGGAACCTTTTGCACTGAGCGACCTGTCAATGTGGGATTCTGGTAGAATTTCTTCTTCCAGATTATCTTCCCATGCCATCGCACCAAGCTGAAATGCCTCCTGCATGTCACGTTTGAATACTGCCAAATCCTTATCTTCAATCGTCAATAATTTGAAATCCATTTACTCTGCTCCGTATAGGCTTTGTATTTCATTTAGAATCCGCAACCTTCCAGCTTCCATTCTTTGTCGAGCCCTCGCGTGTAATAATGCCTGCTTTCTTTAGCTTTGTCATGGCTTTTCTTACTCCACCCTCAGACATACCGATTTGAATTGCCAAATCTTTTTGTGTTATATTGCTGTTCTCAGCTATTATTGTAACTATCTGCTTTTCTGTCTTATTCAGATTACCGATACCGTTACTTTTCTCCGCTACTTCTCCGCTACTTTCTCCGTTACTTTCTTCGTCACTTCCCAAGGTCACTCCATAGTTCAGATTCCAAAAAGTCACATTAAAGTCGGATTCATCAGAGAAGAAAGTTGGTAATCTGTCCTCAGTAATGTTGGCAGATGCCTTATAATCATTCATGATTTCCTTGATTCCGCTACCCGAGCGCTCCATCAGCTGCAATCTGTGGAAGATATCTGCCAAAAATGGATTACGTCTTCTGGAAGCAATATGGTAAAGATCCCTTTTCTGAATTGGAAGACCTTCAACCATTCCTCCCGGAGATGTAATCTCTATCCTGTTATCAAAGATATCAAGATGTACCTCACTTCCGATTTCCATGTAATCACGGTGTACAAGAGCATTCACCAACGCCTCATGAATAGGTCTTTCTATATAGTCAGGCAGGTCTATTCTTGAATTAGGAAGCTTCTTCCATTTCAGGTGATTATGCTTCTTGGCAAATGCCTCAGCAGTCTCAAGAAGTACCAACACATTTCCCTGATATTCAGCATTGTCTACAGCATCAAACGAACCACCTGACATGTTATTTCCTGTCCATCTGGTACAGAAGAGGCGAGAATACTTGATTGGGCAATCATCTGCCAAAAGGAGCCCTGCATTAGTAATCCTGCCATCCGAATCGCATATCTCCCAAGATTGAAACATATCATCTTCAAAGCTTATCCCTGTCCTGGCATGATACAAAGACTTCAATCTTGAAAAGCTGAAATCTTTCATACTGTATTCTGAAACAAGCGAATCCCACGACTTATTACTGCCTTTAAGGGAGAGTCTTCGGATTGTTACCGCATCAGCTTTCACGCTGGAATTTCCAACACGGGTAAACGCAACCATTTCTCCCTTGTATTTGTAAAAATATGGAGTTTCTGATCCCGGATGTACGTAGAGAATGACTAATACCTTTTCTATACCATCTTCATCCTTCACCGTTTCAAAAGAAAGCTGTATTTCAGGGCTGGGATCAACCCTATTTCTTATAAACTCACTAAGTTTATCTGCAACATATTTGGGATTAACCAGCCCAACAACAGTATCATCATCTGCAACACCATAGATCAGGGCTCCTCCGTCAGTATTGGCATAAGCGACTACGCTCTTAAGCCAGCTGAGCGGTTCCTTTTCTTCAAGCATTTCTTTTTTATCGTATTCTGTTGCTTCACCCAAATACTTTTTTAAATCAAATTTCATATACTATGATCCTCTCTTCTATTTCAAAGCTGCACTCAAACTGTTCGGAATCCCTCTCGGTCCTCGTACAGCGTATATTCCATATTCACTCTTAAGCAGATCAAAGGTAAACTTGTCTGGCTTGTATCTCTTCTGAAGCTGTATCTTCATCAGTGCCTTTATGGTCAGATTTTTGTCCTCATATTCATAAGGAATGTCTGTTTCAATAACTTTGCATTTATACAGGATAGCTGAAACAGGAGATCCAACATACATATAAACAGTATCTTCCTTGATGATGCCTGCTCCCTGCTTTCAATCAATTATCTTAGCATCATCAAAGGTGTGCTCAATATCGTAATACTTTGTATTAGCAGGAATGATCCATTCCTTGCCAAAATCTTCTCCCCTTTATCGTTTATATTTGCTGAGATTGAAGCCTTCCCTTCGTGCCATTTAAAGAAGCTGCTCATTGGAAGCATCCTCAGCATCACACATATCCAAGGAAACCTAATCCTCCCGAAAAGGATGCACTCTGGATCCCATACTCTTCCACAAGATCTCTGCTGAGTCTGTCGTAGTCATAATCGTCGGAATCATTATTACTGCTGTGAAAAAACAATCCAATATCACGGCTCCTCCAAATACCTTACTTCTTTGCCATGGATCTTTGCGTAATCTATCTCAGATCTGGTACTATCTCCGATATATCCGCCAACATTGATTACAAATATACTGTCGGCCATATCTATCTTACGTTTATGCATATCATCCAGCATTTCCTTTGTCTTCGTGAGAGTACCTTCGTCCATGTTCTCCCAGACTTCCTGATCTCCTGAATGACCAAAGAGGCCAACACTGATAACAATGTTGCCCTCCAATGTAAGTTTCTTCTGAGCTTCCATAAACTCATCTTTAAAACGTGTGCTACCGCAAAGCGTAATAACAGGATATCCGGATTTTATCTTTCTGAAATTATCTATTAGGAGCGGAATACCTCTGCAAATCCAAAACTCTCCACAAACCGATCCTGATGGCATTCCTCCATGGGCAAACCTTTCAACATACACATTTGAGCCATATTTTAAAGGCTCTCCAACTGCTTTCTCATAATATTCACATATATCATTGCCCAAGTCTCTTTTAGAAATATCCAGTGATTCTCCTCCGAATACATCCCTCATTTCATCCCAAAGATAAGGATCCCCTCTCAGTCCCCATTGTTCCGGTTTATTTTCGAATATCAATGATAAATCCTTGCTCATCATCCCCTCCAAGCATTACTTTATTCCCAGCTTATTGCAATTATAGAAATACTTCTCATACAGATACAACAGATTATCCTCATCTTTTATCTCAACACAGAGTTCTCCCAATCCTTCACTGGGATTCGGTAATCTATCTGTTTCTGAAAAATCCGATACCCAATCAATAGCACGAATATGAGGTAATTCTTCCGTTGCTACATATCTATAATTACCAACACGATCAGCTAAAGCTATAAGTTTATTGCCCGTCATAACCACAAATACATCAACAGCCCTGCTATCATTTCTGGCTTTATAGAAAGAATCAAATTGATTTGCCTTTCGCTTTGCTTCTTTAGCATCTATGCCATACTGATCAACAAGGCTCTTAGCAACATTATCTCTTCCTTCCATCATCTTCTTATAGCAGCTATCAAGACTCCTTACCTGCTTAGTTGGAAGTGCAATTATCCTTTTCTTCTTCCAGGCATCGGCATATGATATTCCTTCAAACCTTGCATCGATACGATAAAAATGAACATCTATCATACAGCCAAAGATCTTGTATATTGTCTGCGTAAAATGAATCACGTCATATTCTGTAGTCTCAACCATTTTAATAAGCTGTCCTACTCTTCCGTAGTAGGTATCTTCAGGCTTAACAAGGAAACACATGACTGCTTTTCTAATCCATTCATCATTGTAAAAAGGCACAAAAACTTCTGGATAGTTCATATACAAATATTTTCTTACCCAGGCATATCCGGCATACTTATCGATTTTCTCTCTCAGTTTCTTCTCAAACAGGACATAATCCTGTACGGTGTCAAACCTACTTCTTTCGACAAGTTCCATTGCAGCCAGCAATTGATCAACAGCATACTGCGCTATTGCAGATGCTTCTTCAAAGGTCAGTTCCCTTTTATTCTTTAAAACACCGGTGTACCACTTACCCTTATTCATATAGACAGGATATTTGTTTGGTGAACCACCTTTAATACTTCCAAGATCAAGATACTTATCCTTATATTCCAGAAGATAGAGCATGCTGCTTTCTTCTCCATCTGAATGGAAAACTTTCATAAGAATCCTATCTTTCGGAGTCTCCTTTAATGCTTCAAATCCAAATTCAGCCTGAAACTCCTCGCAGGTTCTAGCCTGCCGATCTGCCACGGGGTGAAAAACAAATCCTGACTCTATGAAGTTAGTAACAAGTCTTCCAGCTTCCTGGTATCTATCCATCTCGTGCCCCCTTAATCCAACTCAAATGTGTTTTCTATAATTTTTGTATCAGGTCAGTGTCTATGCCTCCCCTTTCGTCATCATAAGTAACGATAATGGTTTTCCCTTCAACTATTCCATTTTTCTCATAGAATTTCTTCTTATCCTCCCAGCGCTTACGATACAGAGGATCTATCATCATACCACAGTGCTCCCAACATATAACGGTGCCTGTCACCAAGATTTTCGAACCATCATTTTCGATCATTTAACACCGAATTAATGGTATTCGGTCTCAATCCTGTCTATAATATAGGCATTACATATCAACTCTTCAAAAACCCAGACAGGGCTCGGCACGCACGAAATGTGCACGCTGAAGATACGTCTCTCCAGGATGGAAAAAATTATTATGTGGTGGAGAGGAATGCCTGCCCGATTGGTTTTGCGGTCGATCAGGTGATCACAGAGCGTGATCTGAAGAAAATGGATGAGAGTGAAAGAGGCCTTGTTCTCCTGCAGCCGCTAGAATCTCCTGGCCTTCATCCGGAGATCCTGTTCTTGCAGCCGCTCTTCTTCCTGTTTCACATTACAAGATATACTCCATCTGTCTTTCTTTGGTCTTCATTCCCATTTTTTCATAGAACTTCTCCGCAGAAGTGTTGCCTGCCCATACATTCAGGGTCACCTCGTAGCAGCCCATTTTTTTCGCTTCCTGCTTCACATGCTCAAAAAGCGCCTCACCCACGTGTCTGCCCCGCGCGCTCTGATCCACGCACAGATCATCGATGAACAAGGATGTAAAGGGAACCATATTGTTCGAGGACGGCTGATCTCTCTTCTGGCAGAATGCATAGCCAAGGCAATGATCCTGCTCGTCAGTCGCCACGTAAACCGGCTTTCTGTCATCCTTCAGCATCTCTCTCAGCTCATCCACCGTGTACTTCGTGGTTCCAGGAATAAAAATATCCGGCCGAATGCCGGCATGGATCTCCAGCACCTGCTTCAGTAACCCGAGCAATGCCGGTATGTCCTTCTCCTCAGCTCTTCTGATCTTTACCTTTGTGTAACTATTCATCTTCCCGTGCCCTCCATTCTCTGATGTTCCGGCTGTATACACTTCCGGACTTCTGAAAAAAATGATCACTGGCAGTACAACCGCCACTGTCAAAACTGCATTGAACAAATTTATATTTCCGATTGGAGAATCATACAGAAAGTGGTCTGCCATAACAAGGAGAATCCAACCGATACCCTTTCTTCTATGGTTTCTTCCGCTGGACCTTAAAATCAGATAGAGCCCGGCTGCGGTCACTGCAGAATAACACCAGTGCGACCCAAGCGCGCCGGAGATCCGATCCAGTGCCGTCGGAAACGCGTCATTTACATTTTTGAATCCGCTTTCTGTAATGTACGAGATATCTTCCTCGATCTGAAAGCCCATGCCAAGGCACATTCCAATAAGAATGTACTGTCTGAACGTTTTTCTGTTCCACACATACACCAGCAGTGCTGTTGTGCCCAGTTTCAGAAGTTCCTCTGCAATTCCCGCTTCGAGTGAGCCCATCCACGCCTCAGAATAGGAATGACCCATCATGGATTTCATCAGATTGTCAAAGCTGTCGTTCACTTCTCCGACAAATGCGGCGGGAATAAATGCTCCACAGAAAACAGCAGTCAGCAGTTCCCGGCTGCTCATCTCTTCCTTTGCACCGATCTGTTTCACAAAAATTCCAAAGGGTACAATATAGACCAGAAGCGGAAGAAAAGCGCTGTATACCTCCAGATACTGAACCGCCTTCGTGTGACTGCTGCCCATGTAATCCATTTCATTGATAAGAATTCCCAACCCTGCCAGCAGGATCAGTACAGCTGTCACAATCAGCTGCCGTCTCTGTTTCTTCTTATTCATTCAATTCTCCTCTTCACCCGTCTCTTCAATCTCTGCTCTTTCCAAATATGCAAGGAGGTGTCTTCCGTGGTACCAGAGTACCGTTGGATCAAATGCACCCAGCGCTGCCACACCGGTATACCCCATCAGCTCTTTCAACTGTCTGTTCATCTGCTGCAGCTTTTCCTTCACAGCCGGTGTCCCGTTTTTCAGCAGCCCCGGCAGGATGGCACGCCCGGTCGAAACAGCATCAGCTCCCAGCGCCATGAGTTTGTATGCATCTCTTCCATCATCCACGGAACAGTCCGCGAAAATCTTCATTTTTCCTGAAACTTTCCTGATATCAGGAAGTATCATCGCCGGCGGTACGGCAAATGGCAGTCTGCCGTGATGATGACTGACTACGATTGCATCCACGCCTGCCTTCTCACAGATGGCGGCATCCTTGATGCTGAGGACTCCCTTGGCAACAAAAGGAACTCCCAATTCATGTGCAATCTCTGCAAATCCTGCCATATCCTGATCCGTCAATGTGCCCATTTTTTCGCCATCGACCACATCTATATTTCCATCATTTCCGATGCTGTGATCGATATCAATGCCAACCGCAAATGCCTGGTGTTTCACCGCGAAGGCCATCTGCCTCCTGATCTTTTCATGATCGGCAAAAGGCTTGATGATGCGAATTGTATCAGCGCCGACTGCGGCAATGTCCGCATAATCCTCATCGGACTCCATGCCGACCCAGTTGACGAGTCCCAGATCCTTTGCCGCCTGCGCATACTCTTCCATTGGCCGGTGATCGAGCCCTGCCTTGTTTAAATGCGAAAATGCCGGCATCATGATCGGAGATGTAAATTTCCGTCCCCAAAGCATCATCGAGATATCTGCCGTATGCGTTCCGATAATGCGCTCTTCTATGAGAATTTCATCCAAAAAATGCCTTGTGTGCCAGCTTGCGTTCGATGCATCTTTTGGCAGCGCCGGAATAAGCCCCTCCGGTCCCGGCCAGTTTGCTTCTTTTTCCATCTGTCAACCTCCATACTATAAAAAAACGGTCAGCCATGCTTTCTACAAAGATACGGCCATCCTGTTACACAATCCTCCATCGGCACTATTCCATCAAATATTGTTATGTCAAATTAGCGAGTGATCTCATGACAAGATCTACGTCCTGGTTCTCAAGCTCCTGAATGACATGCAGGTACGT
>Ga0256404_1009837_pt1 | contig 13510 bp, 18 predicted proteins | sample RumenRJG_01DNA_FD_185990 | JGI IMG/M metagenome (GOLD analysis project Ga0256404, IMG submission 185990) | Bovine rumen microbial communities from Lethbridge, Alberta, Canada - RJG_01 | ecosystem: Host-associated > Mammals > Digestive system > Stomach > Rumen | place: Canada: Alberta | collected...
GATGCCTTAAATGCGGTTATGACAGGTCATCCAATAATCACAACACTTCACGCTAAATCTATCGAAGCCATCCCTCACCGCATGATGCGCATGATTCAAAGCGGTAATTCCATCGAATCACCTGAAGAAATACTTGGAGACATTTATGAACACATTGATTACTACGTCTATTTGAATCGTGAGATATCAAAAAGTAAGAAAGTTGTTAGATATATTGACTCAATCGCCCATGTGAATGAAAAGGGAGAATTTGAAATTATTTATAAAAAGGAGAAAGCAAAATGAAGAAAGTTGATTTAGCGATAATTATCATTTCACTTGTTATATCGGTAACATCTTTTATTTCGACAAATATCATCTTTGTTCCTTTTGTTATTTTTCTAGTATATGTTGCTTATTATTTCTTATTAATAAGAAAAAGAATAAAAAATTATCTATCGAAAAGTGAGAGAATTCATGCTTGCTATCATTTCATAAATTCTTTTGTTATTACGATGTCGGTTAAAGAATCTTTAGAAGAGGCTTATCAAAACGGCTTAAGAGTTGCTCCTAAAAGTTTACTTGAAGAAACTAACGAAATTGAAAACAAAACAATCATCGAAAGAATCGATTTTTTAAGAAGTTATTTCAATCTCGGCATTTATAAGATGTTTATTAACATCATTAATCTTTATCAAGAACAAGGCGGAAATATTTTGGTTATTTCTGACTCATTAATTAGAGAGTGTACGAGAGTTGAGAAGAGTCTTACTGAATCAACTTCAATAGGTAACCGTCATTTAGGCGAATATCTCGTTTTATGGCTATTATCTTTCTTCATCTTAATCTTTTTAAGATTTGCTTTATCTCAGTTTTATATGCAAATGATCAATTCGACATTAGTTATCGCTTTGATATGTGGTTACTATCTTATCTTCTTAGCAAGCAGCCATCTCTTTTTTCTAAGATTCACTTCTATTTCAGTGAAGGAGGACAATCTCAATGAATAAACTTAAAGAGAGACTAATTGCTTTAAATATCTCATTTAGCAAAGAGATTGTTAGGTATGTTGCAATTGTAGTTGTTTTGTTAACAGGTTTTGTTGTAGCGGCTTTATTAACTAAAACATATTATTTGTTCATCGTGATGCTAATGATTATCATTGCCTTTTCTTATCTATATTTTTCTCGCTACAAATCGATGGAAAAAAGGCAAAGGCAAGATAACTTGATGGAATTTGTCAATTTATTTACATTTTTTAGGATGTATCTTAAAAATGGTTTTGGAGTTTATTCCTCATTAAAAGAAATGGCAAATTTCGCTAATCCTTCTTTAAGAGAAATGTTAGAGAAATTGTTGTCGCAAATCGACGAAGATAAGTCGATTGCTCCCTTCATTAATTTTGCTCATAATTTCGATGAATTAATCGTTGAAGAAATGATGATATCAATTTATCAAATGATCGATGATGGTTCCGATTCAAATTATCTTATTCAATTTGAACTTATCTTTGATAAATTGTCTGACTTACTATATTCAGGCCAACTAAAAGATAAAGATAAAGGTTTAGCAAATATCGCTACTTCATCTTTGATTGGTTCGGCCTACTTAATTATTACGATTACAATGGGGGTTGTAACCCTACTAGGAGATATGATCAATGGCTTATAAACTAGGTGTTATTTTATCGATGCTATTTTTAGCACAGCTATTCGTTTTCACTGGCGATTTAATTTCAATTCAAATCATCTATACAAACCTTGATGCAGTAAGCGTTACTGCGGGTAATCTAATATCATCTCGAGGTGGGATAGATGATGAGATAGTTCAGCTTGTTTATGAACAAAGCGGTGGGCATATCGAGGCGATCGGAGATGAGACGCCACGATTTGGAGCGGTTTATGAATATAAAATAAGCCGTGAATATAATCCTTGGGTGATGTCTAATAACCCAATGGAAGTAACGATTCTTAGAAGTGTCGTTATTGGTTATTATGCTTAGACAGAAAGGAGGTCACTATGTCCGAAATTAAAGGTCAATTATTAAGCATTGTCTTAGTTTTAGCGGTCTTTGGAGTCGTCATCGGTATCATGATAGGTGCTTTCCAAGGTTCTGCCGAAAAAATCGGTGATAGAGTTGAAAGTATCGCTACAACTGAACAATACGTAAATCCAGCTCAACCAGCAGGAAGAGCCTATTCACTTCACTATTAAGAAAGATTATAGAAGGGGAAGATCCCTTCTTGAAATAACCCTAGATTAGGATTATTTTGAGAAGAGATTTGAAGCCTTATCAAATTATGATAAAATACTTTCATTATTAGGAGCGACATTATGAATAAAGTTGATGAAATTAGAGCTCGTTTAGCAGAAGCTGCTCATAAAGACAGTGTTTCAGATGAAACTAAATTAAACGAATTAGGTTTAGATAGTTTAGATGTTGTTGAATTATTACTTAAACTCGAAGAAGAATATAACGTTCACTTCGATGATGTTGACATGTCAAATCTTGTCACTGTAAAAGATTTATTAAACGCAATTTCTTCTCAATTAAAATAATTTGTTTTGTTGTTGTTTTTACTATAAGTATTTGATAAGATTTAATGCGCAACGCCTTCTTAGCTCAGTTGGTTAGAGCGGCTGACTGTTAATCAGTAGGTCGTAGGTTCGAGTCCTACAGAGGGCGCCATCCAATGTGGCCCATTGGAGAAGTGGCTTAACTCATATGCCTTTCACGCATACATTCATGGGTTCGAATCCCGTATGGGTCACCAAACGAAAAAATACCCGCTACTAATTTGCTCGACTTCCAGTCAAAAATGCAAAAAAGTGCGGGTTTTATTATGGAAAATAACTGAAAATGCGGTATTAAACGGAGAAAGCACTGAAAGCCAAGTCGTCTTCGTTGTTCAAAATGTTGATATTGAAAAGTGGGTATTTTGGGTATCGTGCTCGTGGACTCGCTAATTTAAAATTATTATTTAATACTTATAAAATAAGTATTTATATGTTATAATAATGTTGTAAATATGAATATTGAATTTATCCCTAAAAAGGACTTCGATTCTTTTTGCGAGGCAAGCAAAAACACTGCTTGCCCTTTTACCAACAAAAAATGTTTTAAGTTGTCGAGGGCTAAAATAGGTATATGTGCATTAGAGCACAACAATATGAAACAAATCATTTGTCCATCTTTGTTTCCAAGAAAGGATATTTTTGATTCGATTGCTAATGATGTAATTAGAACCAAAAACTACACCGTTTTTAGTGAAGTGAAACTAGGCGACAACTACCTTGATTTTTTAATGGTTGATAATAATGATAAAAACAATTTTTGTGGAATTGAGTTTCAAGCTCTTGATACATCCGGTAATTATCGCTGGTTGTTCGGTGAGAAAGTAAAACCGTTTTGCATTAATTGGAAAACTACAAAAAAGACAATTATGTCTCAACTTATTACTAAGACAAATATGTTTCTCAAAGAAAAAAGAAAACTTGTGTTGGTTGTTCAAAAGACATTTCTTGATTATATACATTTTCAGAACCTTAACAATTCCCTTGATGGCGAAGCGATTATTCTTGCTTTTGATTACAACAATAATGCAACATCAAATTTTAGATTTTTTTCTGTTAATTTTGCTGATCTAATAGCTTCTTTTTCCGATGACCAAGTCTGTTTGAATGACATCATAGATAAAACAATTAAAGACAATAGGAAGATTGTTAATGTTTGATATAATCAATACATGGCTAAAAAACTAATAAAAGGTGTTAATGATTTGCAAATAGCACATCCAGAATTAGTCAAAGAATGGCATCCAACAAAGAATGGCAAACTTACACCATATAACGTTCGTATGGGTCAGATTAAAATGCGTATCAGTCCTTTTTTTATTAAAATGCATAATCAAACTTGATACAATAATTTTCTTTGAAAATAATTGATGGGTTTAAATCAATGTGATATGTTATAAGTGTCAAGAGGGATGGGAGACATTAAAAGACCACCCTATAGATCTGGCCGGAGATCTAAAACACCGTCCTATTAGTGGTGGCGCACCTAAAAACGCTTTTTTATTTCTATGCAAACTAGCAATAAGCGATGGTTCTTTCACTATTGGTTTTACTGGTGGCAAGAATTGCACTTATCCTAAAACAGTTTTAAATAAAAATCGTCTTGATGAGAAAAAACCTATCATCAGAGTTATTCCATCAATAAAAGCACATAAATAAAAAAACGAACCGAGGAAGGCTCCATTTGCCAACTTGGGTTCACACTTATATTTTATATAATTTACACTTGTTGTCAAAGTGAATTTTCAATCATAGATTGATGTGCGCTGATATATTAATATAATATCATTGTCAAAGGTGGAAAGTCGCTGTGCGACTACGACGCATTTCTTAAGAAATGGATTGACTAGCGATTCAGGATGAAGCGCCCTGATTGACAAATAATCACATCTCACTGAGATGTTTTCTTTTATGCTTTTGCTATCACATATACCTTTTAAAATTCGCACTGTGTAACCAGCAACGCATCTACGAATCCGCTAATGGTTAGAGGTTTTTTATTCTTATAAGAATTTTTGTGGTTTAGTACCACTAAAATTTTATAGAATTAAATAAAGAGGTATTTGATATGTTTGATGATGCGAGACTAGAAAAATTAGAAAATCTATATGATAAATATGATTCAGCCACAACTAAAAGTGAAAAAAGGCGTGTTTTAAATGAAATTCTTGAAATAAATCCAACTGATATTGACTCTATGCATCGTTTAGTGGATTTGCTTCCAGAAAATCAACAACTTGACGCACTTTTAAAATTAAAAGAAGATGCTTGGCAAATTATCAAAGATAATTTTAATGATATCGAAGACCTATATTATGACCACGACACTAGACCATATATGTTTATTTTGATGGACTTATTAGATAGATATGAAAGAAATAAAAAAATCGGAGAGGCTTATCAAATAATTAAGGAAATGATGGAATTAAATCAGGGTGATAATTTAGGAGAAAGATTCCATCTAGTGGCTTATTATATTGGGCAAAATAAAATAAATGAATTAAGAGACTTTGTTAAAAATTGCCCAGAGAATTCTAGTGTCGCCTTAAGGTTTGCTATTTTATATTTAGATAATCTTGCTAAAAAAGATAAAAAATTCAAATCACTATATGATGAATTTCCTTATTTATATGCCTTAATAGGCAAGGAATTATATTTTAAAAAATATCAATTTCAAAAAATAAAAGGTTTGATTAATTATTATCGTCCGCATGGATTTTTTGAATGTTTTCTTTTCTATGAGATGCTTATCACATATTGTGATACTCTAACAATGTCTTTGCTGCAGCATAAATGCGCTTACTATAAAGATATGCCAATAATATCAATTACCGAATCTTTACCAAGAAATACAAAATCATATCTATTTGCTCTTGCTGATACATACGATGAGTCGTATAAAACTTTTTTGAAGAAATTAAAAGATTTTAATATAGAAGAAAAAGAGTTTTTGAAAGATTATGAAAAATTAGAAAAAATGCAAATTCTAGAAAAAAGAGAAGATAAGATATGTTTTAATGAAGCATCTTATGCATTGTTAATTTATTATGTTAAAAAAGAAGAACAGACTCTAGATTATATAAAAGAAGTAATTGGTATTTAATGGTATTTAATATGAATGAGAAAAATAAACAAAAAATAATCGATTTAAAATCTAAAGAAGAAGAAATGGATTATGATGCTTGGGTTGAAGAAATAAGCAAAGCAAATAACAAAATTATCGATGAATTCGAACAATTTTTAAAAACAGAAAAATTATCTAAAAAGACAATTAATCGACATATTGGTAATGTTGATACTTTTGCTAATTATTATTTAACTACCTATTCCTACTGTGGAACTATCTTTGATGGCTATAAGAATTTCGGAGATTTTTTCGGTTATTGGCTTATAACAAAGTATCTTGGAATTAGTAAATCCTTTATAACCGCGATGATTACCACGATGAAGAAATTTTATACTTTCTTATTCTTAAAGGATTACATTGATGAAAATAGTTGTGCAGACGCTTTTGCGACTCTTACAGATGGTAAAGAAGAGTGGCTAGAACAACTTGAGATGTTCGAAGATGGCGCATATTATTCCCAATTTGATGACTGATAGGAGGAATAATATGCTGACTAAGATTCCTTTTGACGATATCGAAAATTTTATTAAAAAGAATATTTAACTAATTTTTATTTGTTACAAAGGTTTCAAGTTTGTTCCACTTGTATTAAAATCTTTACACCTTGCCAACTTAGGGGGCCGCGGACGAAAAGTTGGACCATCCGATATGGTAACACTACGTGTATAACGATGATCAAAAACTTAAGGCTGTACAGATGTATTTCAGACTTAAGAATTATCCGGCAACCCGTGAAATAATGGGTTATCCAGATTCACTAAATACCCTTAGAATGTGGGTAAAAGAATATAGAAAAACAGGCACTGTAAAATCAGTTCTTCCAAGCTATTCGGAGGAAGAAATTGATTTTGCCTGTGAATATTTTGAAGAATGTGGAAGTATTCCTCAAACAGTTAAAGACTTAGGTTATCCCGACTCTAGGATGACTCTTTGGAGATGGCTCAGACGTAGAAACATAAAACTAAGAAGCGACTATGCTAAAACAAAAGAATACAACCATAAGGCTAGAATGAATATAATAATTGGGTATTTTAAGTCTGGTACCACGCTTAATAAGTATGCGAATAATATAGGTGTATCTTACGCTACGATTAAGAGGTGGATTAATGATTATGAGATGTTAAAAGTTGGAGACGATTATATGGCTGCAATGAAAGAGAATCCCCCAATTATTGATATAGAAAAAGAAGAATTAACTGATCAAGAAGAATTAGATGCTCTTAAGAAGGAATTGAAGTCTCTTAAAGAAGAAAATAAGAAGACTAAAAAGAAACTTAAAGAAGCTAACGAGAAGCTTGATGAGATAAACAAGAAAGTCGCTGACGCTAGACTTGAATATGAAGTATTAGAGAAAGCCGCCAAGATAATAAAAAAAGATGAAGGCATTGATGTAAACCTTCTCACTAATAGAGAAAAAGCCATCGTCATTAATGCCTTAAGAAAGAGATATAGCTTAAACAAGCTACTTAAATCTCTCAAGATGGCTAAATCATCATACATGTATCAAAATAAAGTGATGTCATTAGATAAATATGCATCACTAAGAATTGATATATGCGATATATTCCTAGAAAGCTACGAAGCATTTGGATATAGAAGGATACACGCTGAATTAAGAAATAGAAATATAAAGGTTTCTGAAAAAGTAGTAAGAAGAATAATGAAGGAAGATAACATTCATCCATTTGTTCCTAAGATGAAGAAATATTCTTCTTATCAAGGTGAAATAAGTCCTGCTGTTCCTGATTTATATAAACATAATTTCAAGGCTGATAGACCATTTGAAAAATTTGTCACTGATATAACTGAATTTCATATAAATGCAGGTAAGATTTATCTATCACCAATGATTGATTTATTTGATGGATGCCCAATTACTTGGAAGATAGGTATATCACCTTCGGATGAGTTTACTTCATCAATGCTGATAGAGACACACGATCTAATTCCTGGTGATGCTTATCCTATCATTCACTCAGATAGAGGAATGCACTATAGAACCGATAATTGGATAAGATTAATGGAAGAATATGGTTATACCAGATCAATGTCGAGAAAAGGATGCTCTCCAGATAACGCTGCATGTGAAGGATACTTTGGAATATTAAAAAGAGAATTCTTCCATAACCATGATTGGAGCAAGGCCACAATCGAAGAATTCATAAAAGCATTAGATGATTATCTTAAATGGTTTAAAATAAAGAGAATAAAAGAAAGGTTAGGATATTTAAGTCCAATGGATTACCGCGCTAGCTTAGGCTATTAAGTGGTACGAAAAAATGTCCGCACCTCGGTTAATAATAGGATTGATACAAATCAGCCCTTTTTCTAATTAATAATCGATTTCTTCCGCTTCGATAAAATCCACCCAACTGCCATAGTCGTAATTTCTCTTTGTTTGGGATGTAATGATTGTTCTAACATAGTTTACTTTCTTTTTTATGATATATGGCAAGATGACAGTGCAATCAACATCATCGATATTTTCTGCTTCTACTTCTATGGTTTTATATACCGTATTTATACCTAAAACACTACCTTTGCCCCATTTTAAAATAAATCTTTTCATTTTATTCCCTTTCCTCTTTTGAATTGTTATTATCTTTTTTGTCTATTTGATTTAATTTGTTTGTTAAATATATAGGTAAATCTTCAAAAAGTTTATATTTTGAAATTCCGATTGGTGTTTTCAAACCTTTAAAAGAAGTTTCTACAACATAATTGTCTGCTGTTTTGCATAGCAACATGCCTATCGTGTCATTATCAGTTTCTGTTTTTTCTAAATCATCAATTGCATTGACATAAAAGTTTAATTGGCCAAAGTCTGCAGGGGTGATATCTTCTAATTTAACTTCTATAACAACATAAGCATGAACTTTGGTGTGATACATTAATAAATCAATGAAGAAGTTTTTGCCAGTTGGAGTTAGTAATTTATATTCGCGTCCTACTAATGCGAATCCTGTTCCAAGCTCTTGAAGAAATAATATGATGTTGTCGATAAGTTTGTCTTTTAAACTTTTTTCATCTGTAACCTCATTTTTGCTTATAAAATCAAAAGCCAGTGTATCTTTTATAATGCCTTGAATATAAGCGTTTTCGTTGGTAATTAGTGGTGGCACAGTCTGTCTTTGATAAGCTTGTAATTCAAATTGTTTCAATACATGCGAACGCGACCATTTGTATTTGACTATTTGACCAACATACCATAGCGATTCTTCTTTAGAAGAAGACAATCTCATAAGTTCAACAATTGTACTCCAAGGAATTTGGTGCACAGCCTGTGCACTAATTTCGTTTTCGCTAAAGTAACTAGCAAAACGTGACATCCTTTTCAGTTGATCAGTAGAGTATCCACTCCCATATTCTTTTAAATCAGAAGCAAGCATTTCGATATATTTGCTGCCCCATGTTTTTCTTTGATTGATAATTGTCCCAATTTGATAATAAGTGATAATCATCGCACTATTGACTACTACCATTGTCTTGTTGCGGTTTTCTGTAATCGTCTTTTTGATTTTTGCTAGATCTTTAAAATATTCATTTTGTTCCATTCATTTTTCCTCCTTACTAGAACAAGTAGTTAGGTGTTTTAAGAAGAAAAAGCCATCCAACTCAAAACACCTTTGTAACTAACTGCTGATATCCCTACCAACCATAGTTACTGGTGTTTCATCCTCCGTTGGATGGCCACTGATTCAAATAAAATATATTTGTGTGGAGCGTGGATAATATTGCTACATAAACCGTGTCCTAAAGGTCGCCATTTATTTATGTACCGCCATTACCTTCTGGGCGATGCTTTCCACAATGCAAGATCCTAACACGTCCAATCTTGCAGTCTTTATTAGGGTGTCCTATCGTTTACCTGCGTATGGTCGACTTTGCTCAGAGCTAGTTCATAGCGCCGATAGTCTGCTAATAAATACATATTTATTTTATAACATTTATAGCGCCAATCAATCGATACGTTATGTAACGCAATAAAAAAATATGGAGTCGCATTATTTCTGTTCAATTAGGCCAATTCAATTAATAGGATTGGTACAACGGTGTCAGTCCTTTTTATTATTTGATATCATATTGATAATGAAAAAGTTCATTCAAAAGATAAAAGACATATATCATTCAGGAGATAATGCATTTTATGCATCTTTAGTTGGACCATTATTAATGGGTACGATTCATCTTGTTTTTGTCATTATTAACTTTGATTGGATCTTGCTCAATTATTGTTTGTTCTTTTACCTTATGGCTATTTTTAAAGTTTGGCAGTGGTCAATTGAAAAATATCATATTAAACCTAGTCATTTTGTCGCAGGTATTATTTCGATGTTAGTTATCATTGCTCCGATGATGGCGGCATTTGTTTTAACAATTCTATTTAGAGATACTCCTCATTACTTTTTAGATTGGTTAATTTATGCTTATGCCTTATATGGCACTCTTAGAATGGTTTTTGCTTTCAAAAATTTAGTAAAGAAAGATAAAACAGACCAACAATATGTCTTATCATTTCTTAACCTACTTGGGGCTCTATACACAGTGCAAATGATGGAATTCTGCTTAATTAAAACATTCTCCACTGATGGAAGCGATAATTCCATGTATTTGATGCAGTTATTTAGCCAAGGCGCTATATTCCTATTCTCTATTTTTGTAATTGTTTTATTTATTTATAAAGCGATATCTTTAAACAAGCAAAATAAAAATAAGTTAAACTAGATATATAATTACTAACGAGTTTATAGGAGCTTTAAATAATGGAATTCAAATCAAGTTATAATGAAATTTATACCGAGGATTTTGCTGGTAACCACATAGGTTATGTCACATTTGAAAATGTCGGCTTTTCAACATATTGCATCACTAAAACACATGTCGATCCAATTTTAGTTGGTCAAAATGTCGATGGAAAGCTAGTTGAACTAGCTGTTAAAGAAATTAAAAGCAGAAACTGTAAAGTAACTGCAACCGATCCATTTGCAGCAGGTTGGTTAGCAAGAAATAAAATACAATAATGAAAGATTCTTTTTCTCGAGAAGTTGATTATTTAAGAATATCAGTCACCGATCTATGCAACCTTAGATGTTTTTATTGCATGGCTGAAAATGGAATTCAAAAAATTCCGCATGAAAAAATCATTTCTCCAGAAAGAATTAAAGAAATAGTTAAAGCCTCAGTTAAACTTGGCATCAAAAAAGTTCGTTTAACTGGAGGAGAGCCTCTTGTTAGAAGAGGAATCATCGATATCATCAAATTGATTCGAGAAGTTAAAGAAGTGGAAGAAATTTGTTTAACCACTAATGCGGTCAATCTAAAATCGATGGCCAAAGACTTAAAAGAAGCCGGATTAGATAGACTCAATATTTCTCTAGACACATTAGATGAAACCAAGTTCAAATTCTTAACTAGAGGTGGAAATCTTAATGATGTTATCGATGGTATTTTAGAAGCTCAAAAAGTTGGATTTAAAAACACGAAAATCAATACCGTGTTAATCGGTGGATTCAATGATGACGAAATTGAAAAATTCCTGGAATTTGCAAAGAAATATTCGGTAATTGTTAGGTTTATTGAATTAATGCCTATTGGGGAAAGTGCCAATTTTAGTAAGGAAAAATTTATCTCAAATCAAGTTGTTTTATCTAAATTAAATAATCTCAAATTAATCTATGATGATGGTGTTTCATCTTATTATGGATTAGAAGGTAAAGCATTGATTGGCTTAATATCTCCTTTATCTCATAAATTCTGTTCGACTTGTTCAAGAATTAGATTAACTAGCGATGGTAAGATTAAACCCTGCCTCCATTCACGAGCCGAATTTGATTTAACTGGTTTAAGTGGAGAGTCTCTAGTTAACAAAATTAAAGAATCGATATTAGCTAAACCAAAAGAACATTATCTTAATGAAAAAGGTTATTCAGATTCACTAAGAGGAATGAGTAAAATCGGCGGATAATTAATTTTTAAAAAAATTTTCACACATATGCGCGCTATTCAAGGTTAATAGCGGCGCGCACGTACGCACAGCGAACTTTGTTCGCATTTTCTTAATTTGACAAAATATTTGTCATTGTTAAAATTAACACGAAATTATGAAAAAGATTAATACAGTAGATGCAGTGGGCCAAGTCCTTTGCCACGACATTACCCAAATCATTCCAGGTGTTAAAAAAGGACCAGTCTTTAAAAAAGGACATGTGATTACTAAGGAAGATATTCCTGTTTTATTAAGCGTTGGCAAAGATCAAATCTATATTTTAGAAAATGATGAGACGATGGTTCATGAAAATGACGCCGCTAAGATGCTTCAAGAAATGTGTGGCTCTAAGAATATGAAATTCTCTGAACCTAGCGAAGGCAAAATCGAATTATTTGCGGATGTTGATGGACTATTTTTAGTCGACAACGAACGTCTTAACTTAGTTAATAGTTTTGGAGAGATGATGATTGCTACTAGAGCAAGTGGCTTTTTAGTAAAAAAAGGCGATAAGCTTGCTGGCACTAGAATAATTCCTCTTCTTATAAAGAAAGACAAAATGGAAGAAGTTAAAAAACTTGTTGGAGATAAACCGATTCTTCAAGTCGTTCCTTTAAAGAAAAAGAAATATGGTTTAGTGACAACCGGTAATGAAGTATTTTATGGTCGCATCAAAGATGCTTTCACTCCAATCTTAAATGCGAAATTATCGCAATATGGTTGCGAGATGGTTGAACATGTCGTTTTAAATGATGATCCAACCAAGATTACCGAAGCAATTAAAGACATGCTTTCTAAAGGTGTTGATATGGTTTTATGCACGGGTGGAATGAGCGTAGATCCAGATGACCGCACTCCACTTGCTATTAAAAATAGTGGTGTTGATATTGTTACTTATGGTGCTCCAGTTCTTCCTGGTGCAATGTTTTTAGTTTCTTATACCAAAGACGAACGCCCAGTCGTTGGTCTTCCTGGCTGCGTAATGTATGCAAAAAGAACAATCTTTGATTTAGCTCTTCCTCGACTTCTTGCCGATGTAAAAATAACTAAAGAATACATGGCTAGTTTAGGTAATGGTGGTTTATGTTTAAACTGCGATGTTTGTACTTTCCCAAATTGTGGTTTTGGAAAAGGAGGTCACTAATAATGAATAAATTAACTCATGTTGATGAACATGGAAACGCTCATATGGTGGATGTCTCTTCTAAGGATGTGACTATAAGAACTGCTGTTGCAGTTGGCTACATTTTTATGAGCGAAGAATGTCAAAAAGCAATTGAAGAAGGTAGAACTAAAAAAGGCGATGTTTTAACAGTCGCTCAAGTTGCTGGAGTCATGGGAGCAAAAAGAACATCTGATCTAATTCCAATGACGCATAATATCAATTTAACAAATGTTAAAGTTGAATTTGAAAAGATTGATGGTGGTTATAAATGTATTTCTACCGTTAAATGTGAAGGAGTTACAGGTGTTGAAATGGAAGCTTTAACTTCCGTCTCAATCGCGTTATTAACTGTCTATGATATGGCTAAAGCCATTGATAAAAAGATGATTATTAAAGATGTCCATCTAGTTGAAAAACATGGTGGTAAATCAGGAGACTTTTATTTCTAATGGCTAAGATAGTTGCAATTTGTACTTCATCTAAAAAAGGCCTTCAAAAGAAAGAAGTTCCTTTTGCTAATGTCATTGAAGATTTTGGTATCGAAGGAGATGCGCACGCTGGAAAGTGGCATCGACAAATATCGTTTTTAGACAAAGAAGAAATCGATGAATTTAATAAAAGAGGCGCTCAAGTTGTTAGTGGTGCCTTTGGAGAAAATTTCGTTGTTAGTAATTTAGAC
>Ga0256404_1009838_pt1 | contig 13509 bp, 8 predicted proteins | sample RumenRJG_01DNA_FD_185990 | JGI IMG/M metagenome (GOLD analysis project Ga0256404, IMG submission 185990) | Bovine rumen microbial communities from Lethbridge, Alberta, Canada - RJG_01 | ecosystem: Host-associated > Mammals > Digestive system > Stomach > Rumen | place: Canada: Alberta | collected...
ATCAAAATAGCAAGATGATTCAACTAGTACAGACGGAAAACGGAGCTGCACAGGAATAATATTTCATTCCTATATCCGATCTTCACGGTTACTGATCTGGTAACTGTCCTAATTGAATTTGTTGATTACTCCCACCATCGACTTCTTAGGCTAATTGAATGACATTGGTTTCTCCTTCCCTTTTCAGAATTCTGTATGCATACATCAATCGCATCTCTTTCTCCGAACAGCGTCACTTTCTGCGATACTCTCGTAACTCCGGTGTACAGCAGGTTCCTTCTCAGCATGTAACGCTGGCTGTTCAGCACAGGTATGATCACGCTCGGAGTCTCTGAGCTCCAGATCTTAGTAGAGAGCAAAAAAATGCGGAAATCCGCAAAGAATTAACGTATATAGTTGACAGCAATGCAGAAGAGACGGTATCATTTAGATGAAAAAAATGCGGAAATCCGCAAAATTTTAACGAGGTGTATCCGGATGTATCAGAGAGAACAGTATTTGGACAAGCTGATTTCAAAAAAAGATAACGGGCGGGTCAAGATAATTACGGGACTCAGAAGAAGTGGAAAGTCGGTTCTCCTATTTCAATTATATCGAGACTGGCTTCTTCGCGAAGGCGTCCGAAAAGATCAAATCATAGAACTTGCGCTTGATATTTTGCAGAATGCCAAGTACCGGAATCCTTTAGAACTGGATAAATATATTCGAGAGCGGATGGTTGACCCGGGTACGAACTATTACATTTTTATTGATGAAATTCAATTCGTTTCAGAGATACAGAATCCTTATGTGGATAATCCAGATTCGAAGATTACCTTTGTCGATGTTGTGCTTGGCTTTATGCAGATGAAGAATGCAGATGTTTATATCACTGGGAGCAATTCCAAAATGCTTTCTTCTGATATTCTGACTCAATTCAGAGACAGAGGAGATGAAATCCATGTATTTCCGCTTTCGTTTTCCGAGTTCTATGCTTCATATGAAGAGGACAAACGAGGCGCATTGCAGGATTATTACACTTATGGCGGCATGCCCTTTGTAACAACGCTGAAAACGCATGAAGAAAAAAGCAGCTATCTGAAAGACCTTTTTGAGAGAACATATATCAAAGACATTCTTGAACGTCACAAAATCACCAACGATCGAGAGGTGCTGGACATACTACTTGATGTTCTAGCCTCTGATATAGGATCGCTAACAAACCCGAGCAAGCTTGCAGATACTTTCAAAAGTACGCGTGGAATTTCTATTGGATCTGCAACTATAGCAAAATATATACAGTATTTTGAAGATTCATTTCTGATAGAAGAAGCAACACGGTATGATGTGAAAGGAAGAAAATACATTAGTACCCCTTTAAAGTATTACTATACCGACCTTGGCTTAAGAAACGCCAGGCTCGGATTCAGACAGCTGGAAGAACCGCATATTATGGAGAATGTTCTCTATAATGATCTTATCCGGCGAGGATTGGATGCCGATGTTGGTGTGGTTGAATATAATACCAAGAATCAGCAAGGCAGGAACATTCGAAAGCAACTGGAAATCGATTTTGTAGTGAACAAAGGAGATAAACGGTATTATATTCAATCAGCATTATCCATAGCAGATCCTGAAAAAAGAGCTCAGGAAATTGCATCACTCATAAGGGTACCGGATTCGTTTGAAAAAATAGTGGTTGTAAAAGATTATTTGAAACCGTGGCGTGATGAGAATGGAATCCTGTATATCGGAATAGAGCAATTCCTGCTGGATGAAAATGTTTTGAGCTGAAATATCCAAAAGGCACCAATATTGTCATCACAATATCTCTAAAAATCAGAAGGCTATGAATACGGTAATGGCACTGATGCTGGCGGTATGTGCGGTCAGTATTGTCGTATCATGACAATGAAAAGGGCACTTACCGTGCAAAAACTATACTTTCTTCAGTTCTGAAATGTGTAAAATCATTACTTTTGGCTAAATTTAACTATGCAAAATATATACTTTTCATAATTTATGAGGCTGTAATAGCTTTATTTTTTATAATTTTTTAAGTTGTAAAAACGGTAATTTTATCCTTTTTTTATATTGGAAAAGCTATACTTTTCTATTATTCTGTAGGTAGATGAAAAGATTTCTGAAGGAGTGGGCAGATGAAGTTTAAAAGGAAAGTATATGATCAGCTGCTGGAATGGAAAAATACATGGCATGGACAATATGCTGTGCTTCTGGAAGGTGCGCGTCGTGTGGGCAAAACTACGATTGCAGAAGAGTTTGCGAAGAAGGAGTATCAGTCGTATATTCTTGTGGATTTTTCAACTGCCAGCAGCGAATTAATGGATGTTTTTTCTGATCTGAATGACCTGGATATGTTTTTTATACGTCTTCAGGCCGTTACACATGTCACTCTTATCGAAAGAAACTCTGTTATTATCTTTGACGAAGTGCAGCTCTATCCCAAAGCGCGTCAGGCGATCAAGCATCTTGTTAAAGATGGAAGATATGATTACATCGAAACTGGCTCTTTGATTTCAATCCGAAAGAATGTGAAAGATATCCTTCTTCCTTCAGAAGAGATGAAGATCAATGTTTATCCGATGGACTATGAAGAATTTATGTGGGCCGAAGGAAGAACTGCAGATGTTCTGAAACAAATGGCAGGAATGAAAAAGCCAATTGGTGATAGTACCAATCGAAAACTGATGCGGGATTTCCATGTATATATGGCTGTAGGCGGAATGCCGCAGGCTGTCGAAGCATATTTAAATGCCAAAAATATGGAAGTTGTTGACAGGGTAAAGAGAGAAATTATTCGTCTGTACGAAGATGACATCAAGAAAATTGACCCGTCAGGCAGGATGTCTGCGATGTATAGAAGTATTCCTTCTCAGCTGGCTTTAAAGAAAAAGCGTTTTGTAATTACATCTGCTACAGGAAAACAGAAGACAAATAGAGATTCGGAAAGAATATTTGACCTGATTGATTCTAAAACAGTTCTTCCGTGCTGGCATGCGGATAACCCTGGTGAATCTCTCACTTTATCAAAGGATCAGGATTGTTTTAAACTTTATCTTTCAGACACTGGTTTGTTTACAACGCTTCTTTTTGATGGAGGCCATGGCGTAAGCAGTGATATTTATATTAAATTGCTGAGTGACAAAATAGATACTGATCTAGGCTATCTGTATGAAAATGTTATGGCTCAGATGCTTACGGCACGCGGCTACGATCTTTATTACCATACATGGAAAAAAGAGAAAGGACGTGGGTATTACGAAATCGATTTTCTTCTTTCCGCGGGGATTAAAATAATCCCGTTTGAAGTAAAATCTGCCAGTATAAAAAATCATTCTTCAATTGATGCTTTTTGTAAGAAATATTCACATTTTATTGCAGATCGATATCTGATATCACAGAAAGATATCGGCAATGCGGAAATGCCGAAACTGAGACCGTTTTTTCTTGTGCCATTTCTGACGCTCTGAGAAGCCGGATCGCTACCTTATCTTTAATTTCAGGCTCTATTCTCGCTGTAACATTCGCACTCGTAATAGCCATAGTATTACCACCTTTCTACCAAAAAAGTATCGTATTATATGCCGTTAAGCGATACAAAAGCGTGCTTTCCGAGTAAAAAGGAAGCTGTGCAATAGCTGAATAATCTATCAATACGGGAAAAGGCGGAAACAGGATATCCAACGTCCCATTTCCGCCTTTCATGATTCTGAAGATTGCTGTAAGTCATGCCAGCGTTCTATGACCTGCAGGTAATCTTCTGATACTGGAATCTTAGCCGCTCACTGAGCAGAGTGGTTCTTCTGCCCTTTTCAGAATTCTGTATGCATACATCAATCGCATCTCTTTCTCCGATCAGCGTCACTTTCTGCGATGCTCGCGTCACACCGGTGTACAGCAGGTTCCGATGCAGCATGTAACGCTGGCTGTTCAGCACCGGAATGATCACGCTCGGCGCTTCTGCACCCTGCGACTTGTGGATCGTCAGCGCATATGCAAGCTCCACGCTTACCATGTCTTCACGCATGTATTCCGTCTCAGCGCCATTCTCCCAGCGGATCGTGAACACCGTTTCGTTTTCTCCGTCCGCATTCTTCTCAAAGCGGATGTCTGTCAGCACGCCGATGTCTCCGTTGCTTGCCTGAGCAGTGTTTTTCATCTGCACCACGCGGTCGCGGATCCGGAACTCCGTTCCGCTGATCGTCACCACCGGTTCACCGCTCACCCTCGGGTTCACGATGTCCTGCAGCCGCGGGTTCAGCGAGTCCACGGACACGGTGCACTTCGACCTTCTCGGGCAGAGCACAACCGCATTTCCAGGTCCCCAGCGCTCAAGCTCTCTCTGATAGACTTCCTGGATCGCCTCCAGTGCAGCATCCTCATCAGAGGCCGGGATGAACTCGAACCGGTCATTCACATAGAGCTCCGTGTTTCCTTCATTGATTCGCGCGGCATTGTCCCGGATGATTTCTGCATCCTTCCCCTGGCGGAACACTTCCGTGAGCTTCACGGTGGGAATCACGCCTGAGGCAATGCACTCAGACAGCACATCCCCTGCGGCCACCGAAGGCAGCTGATCCGCATCGCCGACCAGCACAAGATGGCTTTCGCGGACGTTCCGGACGCATGCCATCATCTTTGCCATCACGAACTGATCGACCATGGACATCTCATCCACGATGATCAGGCCTTCGGGAAGCGTGACGCATTCTCCGGGTTTCTGGTCGCTGGCATAGAGATGAATTGCGGAATGGATTGTGCTTGCTGGAATTCCGGTCTGCTCGCTCATGCGCCTTGCCGCTTTGCCAGTCGGCGCAAGCAGTGTGACCTGCCCGTGCGTTACATTCTGATAGACCTGGATGATCGCAGAAAGAACCGTGGTCTTTCCTGTCCCCGGTCCGCCGGTCAGAATCGAGATCCTGTGCGTCAGGCTGTTCATCACTCCTTTCTTCTGCCCTTTGGCAAGCTGACGTGCACCTGGTGCGCTCAGAATCTGATCCAGTGCATGTGCATAGATCTCTTCTGAAGCTTCAGGCGGTACTGCAAGCAGGTCGAGCAGCTTCTCTGCCGTCAGATGCTCTGCCGCATCATTCTCTTCTCGGAAAACTGCACATCCGCCACGCAATACAATTTCACGCGCTTCTTCTGCAGACGCCAATCCTTTCTCTGCCTCTGCTTTATTAACGCAGTCGCTGCCGAAGGGTTCATTGAGCATGGTCAGCACGCGTTCCTTCAGATCCCGGATATCCATCCAGAGGTTTCCTTCGGCGGTATCCTGTTCAAGAACCGCAAGGATCCCTGCACGGATACGTTCTGGAGAATTCAGAGGAAACTTCAGCGCGCGGGCAATCAGATCTGCCGCTGCAAAGCTGATTCCGCTGATTTCTGTAAGGGCATAAGGATTCTCCTGGATCCGCTCCTTTGCCGAAGGTCCCCAGCATTCATAGATCCGTGCAATGCGATCGCTCCGAATATTGAAGGATCCAAGAAATGCAGCAAGCTCTCCATAGGATTCTGCTTCACGGAACCCTGCAAGCAAAGCTGCGAGCCTTGTGCGGGTGATGCCTCTTACCTCAAGCAGCTGCTCTGGAGAATTGCGGATCACCTCCAGCGTATACGGACCGAATCGATCCACGATTGCCCGTGCAGATGCCTTCCCGATTCCGTGGAACCGGGAGGACGCAAGATAATTTGCAATCCCGGATCGTGTATCCGGAGGCACCTCCTGACAGGACGCCGCTTCAAACTGCATTCCGTATTTCGGACTCATGACCCAGGAACCGTAATAGCGGTACTTCAGTTCCTTTACAGTCGGAAGATTGTATCCGGTCACGGTAAACAGAAAGCCATGTGCAAACTTTCCCTGGTTCTGAACTGCCGGAGGAAGTTCTTTCCCGTTCGGACAGGTTACCAGGTTCACGAAGAAGTCACTGCCTTCCTGATTCCTACGGCGGTAGAACCTTCCTTCCACCGATGCGGATTCGTTTGCTGTCATGACTTCTTCCTCTTTACGGCCTTGAGCTTTACTGAAAAGCGCCTGGAGTCTGAAGCGGTCCTGACCTCCTGGAAGATCTCCGGGTGCAGCGTCTTCAGCCTGCTCAGATCCGCCCCTTCTCTTGTAACAAGCGGATTGGAGACCACATATTCCTTCTGCGGTTCTGTCTTTGAAGGAAGATAGCCTTCCACTGCTTCCCCAAGCTCTTCTTCCAGATGCAGTCTTAACGCGTTCTGTCGCTCCTCGATCTCTTTCTTCTGCTTTTCGAGATCTGACTTCTGATCGGAAAGGCGGATGAATTCCTCGAGAGATTTCAGATCTGCCTCATCGAGCAGCTTACGTTCTGCAGTTTTATCTGCTTCCGGAAGCCCGAGGCCGTCCCTCAGCTGCTGATATTCATCCTTCTCAAAGGTCGATTCTTTCGGGACAGCCCCGGTCAGAACATAGTTTTTCCAGACGTTTTCTTCTGCACTGATCAGCTCTTTCTCTGCCTGCATGTCACGATCGACGCGGATGATCACCACATTGTCAGCATTGTTGTCGAACATGATGACGAGATACCAGCGGAACAGATTCGTGACTGCCATGTAGTGGCGGATCTGCCAGATATATTCCTGCCGGTAGACTGTGGCATCTGCGCCGTACACGCCGGAATGCCAGCGGCTCAGAAACATGGGATTTGCTGTCTTGAGCTCGATGCCGCACTGATAGCCTTCCGCATCGATGCAGAAGGCATCCACGTCCCCGCCCATCCAGGGATGCTGCGGGTGAGCAAACATCCGGTTATCCCGGAAGACCTCAAACCCGGTCACCCTGCCGAAGTGGCGTGCGGATACGGTTTCTGCCGCATGCCCCCAGTCGAAGATGAACTGGAGCTTCCGATCTGCCGGCGGTGCGTTCCACTTTCCTTGCTTTTCAAGAACCAGACGGGTGAGAGAACGCGAGCTGACTCCCATCACTGTTCCTGCATCGGAACCGCCGATCATCTCACGGCGCTTCTCACGCCATTCATCAATGGACAGTGTGCTGATGTCCTCCAGAAGAACGGAAGGACTGTAAGACAGATCCATGCCGAGGGCTGCGGCAGACGTCAGGCATTCCTCAATCACCTCGGAAACCGAGCGGTCGGATGCCTGGATGATGTTCTCAGCCATGTTCAGAAGCCTCCGTTCTCACCGTCGACGGACACATACTCCACGAGATGCCGGGTGAAGATCGTCACGGTGCCGAAGTCATCCGAGATCGCATAGGTGAAGGAATACTTCGTGTAGCCCTCGCCATCCTCTGCCGTTTCCGCGGAGAGCTTTCCTTCCACTGCCACGGCGTCGGGATCATGCACGCTGCCCCAGGCCTTCGCCATTTTCATGGCTGCTTCCTCATCACGGCTCAGCGGGGCATCCGCCTGCATGAACGTACAGTCCGATGTGTCCGGCGGCGTCATGCGGTCCAGAAAGTGGCCGTACTCATCCTTCAGAAATGCGCCGATCCCCCTGAGATCTGCGGCGAAACTCGTGGTTCCCTTTGCGTTAGTCATATTGCTGTCTCCTCTCTGCCATCCAAGGCACAAAAAAAGACACGCTTTCTGCGAGTCCCATGCTGCATGAACGGAACATCCTGAAGTTCAGCTCCATCTGGAGCGATCAGATCACGCGATCACGGATTGCTGTGTGATGCGGAACTTCGATCAGATGCCCTGCTCTGCAGGACTGCAAAAGTGTGTCTTTATCGACTTCATGATAGCACGACGCTGGACGGGTTTGAGGAATTTTCAGACAACGTGCTTGAGGAGCAGTAGTGTCAGCTGGAAATTTTCTTCTTTCCGGTTTTGACATATCTTGTATATCTTGCTGTACCAGTTGAGCGAATCAAATCCTTTCTCCTCAGCTCTCGTAATAATTCCCTTGTTCGTGATCCTTTTAAATCAATGATATCCGCAATCTCATCTGCACTATATTCTCTACCTATCTCCATTTTCTGAAGTATTTCTTTCCCTTTCTCTGAAAGGCTTAGAGCAGCATCAGAAAATTCTGACGGGTTTCCCACCGGATCTGACGGTGTTTTTGCAAGATCTGACGGCGTTTCTGCCGGATCTGACGGTGTTTTTGCAAGATCTGACGGCGTTTTTGCCGGATCTGACGGTGATTCTGCAAGATCTGACGGTGTTTTTGCCGGATCTGACGGTGTTTCTGCCGGATCTGACGGTGATTTGCTCCCATAGTTTAAGTTTGGGAGCGTGACAAGAAACATGGAGTTTTCAGAATAGAATTCCGGTTCTTTCCGCATATTGAAATTAGGAGCTTTCTCATATCCGTCCAGTATCTTGCTGAATCCGCTGCCGGATCTTTCCATATAACCAAGACGGTTAAAGACATCAGCCAATATAGGGTTTCTTCTCCTGGACGGGACTCTGCGAAGATTTCTGTCCTGGATGCGCGATCCGTCAAACATGCCTCCAGGAGAATAAATCTCCAACCTGTCATCAAAAATATCTACGTGCACTTCACTTCCAAAATCCAGATAGTCGCGATGTACTAAAGCATTTACCAGCACTTCGAAATAGCTGCGGTGTACATAATCCGGAAACTCCAGTCTGGAATCCTCAGTTTTCTTCCAGATTGTTTTTGAATTCAGTTTAATGAAGTTTTCAGCATTGTTTAAAAGAGAGATAAGACTCCCGGAATATTCTTGATGATCCAGGGCATCTACTACTCCCCCGCTTTTCGTAAGCCCGTTCCATCTCGTGCAAAAAACTCTAGAATATCTGATTGGAGATTCGTCAGCCAATAGAGCTCCTGCCATGGTTAATTTTCCACTTTCGGTTTTTAAGTTCCATGACTCAAGAGCGCTTTCCGGCATACTTTGGCCGGTCCAGACCTTATAGCGCTCCCGGAGCTTCGAAAAAGAATAATCATTCGAACTATATTGTGTAATACGGGAATCATAAGATGAATTAATCCCTCGCAGAACAAGCCTTTTCAGATCAGTTGGCGAGGCTTTTACACTTTCGTTTCCAACTCGAATGTATGCCTCTAAAACCCCATCACCGGAATAGTAATAAGGTGTTCCTTCACCTTTAAAAACGCTAAGGACGATTATTACCTTCCCATCGTCTGTTTTTTCAAAGGATAAATTGAATTCAGGTATTGGATTGATCCTGGTTTTAATGATTTCGCTGATGGCTTCTGCATCCTTTTCTGGATGGTCCAGGCCTGAAATTGTTCCATCATCAGCGATACCAAAATACAGCCGCCCACCCAGCGTGTTAGCAAAAGCACTGACACTTTTGCACCAGCTTTTTGGCTTTTTCACTTCAACTTCCAGTTTTTTATCGTATTCAGTAGTTTCGCCGACTAATTCATCGATTCTTGTCATATTTGTTCCTGCCATCATTATTCATATTATTGATATTTCACGCCGGATGGTCCATCGTATCTGACGCAAGACACATCATTCCGACAGAAGCCAGTCAATCAGCTGGACTGAATGAATTCCCTCGTAGGTTGTTTCCAGTCCCGGATTAAGGGTGAGCACGATTTTTTCATAATTGTCGCGGATTTTCTTAAGCGGTTCAAGCTCTCTGTTCCTGACGTCCTCGCTTGTCATGGATTCTGTTACCTGGATATAGATCCTCTCGGATGCATTCTTCGCGATGAAGTCGATTTCACTGCTCCCGATCTTTCCGACAGCAACATCATATCCACGCCGCAGCAGTTCAAAATACACAACATTCTCGAGCACGTGACCGATGTCGCGATCCCGGAACCCGAGGAGATAATTTCTCAAGCCAATATCAACGATATAGTATTTCTCCTGGGTTCTGAGCAAGTCTTTCCCTCTGATGTCAAACCGCTTTATATTGTAAAAGAGATACGCTTTTTTCAAAGCACTGACATAGGCTTGAACTGTATGAGCACTTGGAATGCCTTTGCGTTTTCCGCTGTCGAGCAGCCCTTCGTTGACAAGGACGTTCCCCATCGAGGATACCGAGATCGGGCTGCCGATGTTGTCAGCAAGGAACAAAGCAACTTTGTTCAAAAGTTCAGGATCAGTGACTTGCCTTTCATCCTCCCGCTTTTCTCTTTCCAGTATGTCCCGCATGATAACAGTGGAATAAATGCCTTCGAGAAGAATAAGGGCTTTTTCCTGATTCAGCCCGACATCAAGAATTCCAGGCATTCCCCCGAATGTCAGGTAGGCCCTAAATATGTCTATTAATTCGTAGCGATTGCCGTTTGAATCATAAACAACTTTTCTTGGCTCTCCGAATGCATTCGTCGTTTCCTTGACTTGAAAATCATAAAACTCAATGAATTCTGCAAATGATAGAGGAAACATTTTGATTTCAACCATCCTGCCGGAAAGGTAGGTAGCATACTCAGAGGAGAGCATATAAGCATTGGATCCTGTTACGTAGATATCGCAGTCAAAATCCACGCGGAAGGAATTTACAGCATTTTCCCAACCATCTACATGCTGGACTTCATCAAAGAAGTAATACATTCTCCTGTCAGGAAGAGTATGTTTTTTAACATATTCATAAAATCCGGCACTTGTCATATCAGAAAAATCATGGGACTCAAAATTCATCTCCAGAATCTGATCTTCATGAATGCCGCTTTCTCTAAGATGCGCTGCCATGAGTTTTAGCAAATTGGACTTCCCGCACCGTCTTATCCCGGTTACGACTTTTACCGGTTCAGTATCCTGAAATGCAATCAGCTTATTAAGATACAGATCACGTTTCTTCAGGGGGTGATTTCCGATCATTTTCTGTACCTCCACGTGCTAAGAATAGCATTTTCCTGTGAATAGTTCAATTTTTTGCTATCCATAGCATAAAGTTGATAATTTTATATTACTAATGCTATTTAAAGCAAAAATATTATGTGACCAGTCAAGACCATCTGGGATATGTTTTAAATGGTTTGTGTAATCAGCAGGCTCTCAGCCTTCATCCAGGTACGCTTCGTTTCGTCCAAAACAATTAATACTTGGATGAAAGTTAATTGCTATCAGCACGAACGTAGAACGTACTTCTCCCAGCACCCTTCCGAATAAATCTGTTTCAGATCTATATGCCCAATCTCATCTGTCTCTGCTTCGGTGAATCCTGCTCTTGAAAAGAAAACGTACTTATAGCAGTTAAGGCCGGTCTCCTGAACCTGGCGAACTTCTTCCTCAATCGCTTCTTTTGAGATTTTCTTTTTCCGGAACTTCGCTTCGTAAAAGACGTATCCCTTTTCATCCTGGGTAACAACATCAAATTCTCCATTTGTATGGGTTTTAGGATCGTCGTAGTAATATTTCCCGATCTTCTCAATGACAGGTGTGATTTTCCCGAGCCTGTTCTGGCGGATCAGATACTGTCTGCAGATGTCTTCGAATATGTGCGGAACATAAATATCTTCAAAGTCATCTGAAATATATTTGTCGTAGAAAACCTCCGAATCCATGATCTGAAGCTGGGAAGAATATTTAAATATATACCGGTAATAGAATAGGGAAAGATTATCGCAGATATAATATCCAGCTTTCTTTTTATTATCTTCATCATTAATGGGAGCTGTTTTCTTTACCACCTCCATCTTGATGAGTTTTTCAAGTACATCAGCAAGCGTAGGGCTGCTTGATACATGTGATTGAGACAGAATATCGCTGTATCTGGAGAATCCTCTGGAGAGCGCGTAGAATACTTCATTCGCATTAACAATCTTTGAGATCTCTGCATTCAGATACATTGAGACTTCATTTTCAAGACGTGCACCAGGAGAAGCAATCAATTCGATGATATTTTCCTTTACGCTTCTTCTATCATTGACCTGCTTGTTGTAATATGGGATCCCTCCGAAAACAGAATAGATTCTGACCTTGTCTTCATCGGACATATGCGGATAAAACAGAGAAGATTCATAATAGTCCATCTGCTTCAGATCTATCACGAGGTCAACTCTTCCATAAAGCGGATTGGACTCTTCGAGAAGAGATTTCATGATATCCACATAGGACCCGAGAATGACAAGTTTCAGTTTCGTGGTCTCACGATATTTATCTATCAGGGCTTGGAGAATACTATCCATGCCTTGAACGTTTGCTCTCAGATATGGATATTCATCAAGGACAAAGATCAGATTTTCATTCTCTGAAATTGTAAAAACATAATTCAGGAGATCTTCAATGGATGTATAACCCAGTTTAGGCAAACCCATTGATTCCGAAACTATATCGCAGATGCCCTGAACATTGCTTGCTTCTGCTACCTGTTTGCATTCATAGTAAATGCTTCTGATTCCTGATTCTTTAATAGCTTGTTTTACAAGCCAGCTTTTTCCTACTCTTCGTCTTCCGTATATCAGAGACATACGCATCTCTTCTGAAGCAAACTCTTTTTTTAACCGATTAAGCTCAGAAGTTCTTCCAATGAAATTCATTTTACTCGATTGCCTCCGACTCGGGTCTATCCGAGCTACCTTTAGTATACGATGTTTTCCTTTCCGGGTGAAGATTCGTATTGACACTCCCACGGCTAAAGCACGTGGGATTCTTGAGAAGTCTGATTGCTTACGCAATCCTTATTCTCAAAGGGCTTGCCAACAGCCCTCTACACAGTCCCTCAAAGCTGAGGTTCTGCTTACCTTTCCTTGCGATGTTGCACGCTCCGTTGATGTCTGCGTTAACGAGCGTGTTTTCTTTGGTACTGTACAATCCCCGTTTGATGCGTTTGCCGGAGAATACCCCTGTATATGGATGTTCCGCATCGTACACTGGAATCTCGTCGCCGTCTAAGAACGATGCCTTTGACGTGTAGGATTCTTCCGTCTCGATGTACGCAATACCGTATCGCTCGCACAATGTGTTCAAGTACATGCGAAGCTGATTAAACGGGATCTGAAAAAACTTCTGATTGTTCGCTTTACCCATGTTGACAGCCTGCTTCTGGTCAGCGTTGTGCCCGACAATAAGCGTGCCGATATCATTGGCAATACAGTAATCAACGATATGGCGTGCCGCCTTGTGCATGTAGTCCGTCACTCGCCGGTTCCGCTTGTCTGTGATGCGGCTCATACGGGCTGTAAAGCCTTTGACGTTCTGATGGTCTTTGATCGATGCGTAGTGTGCAAGCTGCTTGTTGTACCACTGGTTGATTGATTTGAGCTTGCGTCCGTCAACGATGAAGGACGTCCCAATGGTTGTTACACACGACGCAAGATTATCAAGACCGACATCAATGGCTAATACATTGTCCGCATTCAGATTCAGCGGCTCTTCTTCCTGCTCATAGCAGTACTGAATCTTCAGCGCCTTGCCGTTCAGAACAGGCACGATGCGGACTTCAGCGATGTGCTTGCCTGAAATTCTGTCAGGCACTGGAATACGTATGGAATCCAGATCCGGATGCTGCTTTGAAAACGCACGACTCATCGGAACGATCAGATTGCCGTTTTTGATGCTGATTGCGTTCGCTGAAAGCACCAGCAGATACTTTCCGCCTTTCGTGCGGTAGTGCGGAATGCGCA